>Ga0209321_10002949_pt1 | contig 11431 bp, 11 predicted proteins | sample Rifsed16ft4_FD_184012 | JGI IMG/M metagenome (GOLD analysis project Ga0209321, IMG submission 184012) | Soil microbial communities from Rifle, Colorado, USA - sediment 16ft 4 - CSP-I_5_4 (version 2) | ecosystem: Environmental > Terrestrial > Deep subsurface > Rock core/Sediment | place: Rifle... | reverse complement strand
CAACTAGGGCCGCGAGACCCAGAGATTCCCTTTTACAAAATACCTCCACTTCTTGTCTCGCCCCGTCCTGATTCCAACTCTCTGAGATCTCGATACTTCTGAATCAACGACAGGTTCTCCTTCTGTGATGTAGATTCTATCCCCAAGGAGGTCCGTCCCGTTATCGTTTCTCACGATTGAGAAGGCCTGGCAGAACTTTGCCGGGCCGTTGGTGAGTTGGAACAGATCCAAACTTCTTCCTTTTGTCGTGCGATTCAGTTTCATGCGCTCCAAACCTCGAATCGGCTCCAAGGCCCGCAAGAGCACGGCACCGGCTTTCCCGGGGCATTCCGTCACCACATTGGCGCAGAAATGCATTCCGTAGGTGAAATAGACATAAAGATGTCCCGCCTCACCAAACATGACCTCGTTGCGTGGGGTCTTTCCGCGGTAGGCGTGACTGGCCGGGTCGATTGATCCGCGGTAGGCCTCAACCTCAACGATCTTTCCCACGAAGACAAAGCGACCGGCTCTTCGGATGAAATACTTGCCCAAGAGATCTCTGGCGACGCGCAGGGTGGGGCGTGAGTAGAATGATCGGGGGAGCTTGCGAGTCAAGGGAGTGCTATTTCTTGAATTCCTTTATGATTCGCTCGATTTCACTCTCCGAGATACCTGTCCCCAAAGGTGCCTGTTTGCCGGGGGATGGCCGCTCAGGGGCGGAAGGTTGGGTTGTAGCAGGCAGTGCGGTAACCGGAGGAGAAGGAGGATTGCCGGCGGAAGCACGAATGCGTTCTTCGATGATTTCGATCCAGGATTTTTCGGGTTGCTGGCCGGATTTGGGGACAGGCTTCCCATGCGGCTTCTTTCCTGTTCCAAAACGTTCAGGTTGCCCGCCGAAATTCTCGGGAGGATTGATCGGCCTGGTTTCGAAGGCAAGTTTCTTGACGTTGATCAGATGTTTTGCTGTAACGTTTTCCGATACAATCGACCCGCCGAAGGTGCCGGGTCCGAGCGTCATTGAGGGGGCAAGCTCGTTCGTGTAGCCCACTGCACCAAGTGCCGCCTGCGTATTTACGAGAATTCTAAACGCCGGCTTCTCGAGCCCGAACTTCAGGATCACTTCCGAATCGGACGAATGAATGACCATCGAATGTCCAATCCCTCCGAACTGGAGCATCTCTATGCATCGCTCGCATCCCTCCTGCCAACCGTTGACGGTCAGCATTGAAAGGACGGGTGAGAGCTTCTCGCGGGAGAGAGGGTACTCGCGGCCGATGCCCGGTATTTCGGCGATGAGGCAGGTCGTCTCACTCGGCACTTCGAAGCCGGCTTTTTGGGCAATATACGAGGGGGACTTTCCGACAAGACCCGGATTGATCGCGCCACGGGCATCAAACAGGGTTTTGCTCAGTCGTTCCCGTTCTTCGGGGGAGGCAAAATATGCCCCGCGTTTCTTGAATTCCTCAAGAACTGCCTTCTTCACCGGTTCGTCGACGATGACGCCCGATTCAGTCGAACAGAGGACTCCCCAGTCGAACATCTTTCCCGATACGATGTCTGCAACAGCCTTGCGGATATTCGCCGTTCGTTCGATGAATGAAGGGACATTTCCCGAGCCAACGCCGTAGGCAGGCTTTCCGGCGCTGTAGGCTGCCCGTACCATGGCGTTGGAGCCGGTCGCAAGGATGATCGAGGTCATTTTGTGCTTCATCAGCTCGTTGGTTGCTTCCGGGGTCGGCATGGAAAGGCAGTTGATAAGGCCCGCGGGTCCCCCCGCTGCCTCAGCAGCTCTTGCGAGGATGCGGGTTGCCTCGAGGGTGCACTTTGCCGCGCGCGGGTGAGGGCTTGCCACAAATCCGTTGCGTCCCTTGACCGAGATGATCGCCTTGAACATGACTGTGGAGGTCGGATTGGTCGAAGGAATGAGGGCTGCTACGACCCCCATCGGCTCGGCGATCTCGATGATACGTCGTTCATGATCTTCACGGATAACGCCAACTGTCTTGAGATCGCGTATCGACTCCCAGACGCGGCGGGTGGCAAATTCATTTTTTAGCTTCTTATCAGCCGGTTTCCCGAATCCCGTCTCCTCGTGGGCCATACGGCCCAGGCTTTCTGCAGCAGCAAAGCCGGCGTCGGCCATCGCCTTGACGACTGCGTCGACTTTCTCCTGTGAGAAGGCCCGAAAAGCGAGCTTTGCTTCATGCGCTTTGGCGAGAAGGTCTCGTACCTCCTGAACAGATTGCAGATCGTTGTCGAGTGGCATGTGACGAATGTAAATGAATTTCGACTGACTTTCAATCTTGGAAGAATTATTACACAGAGATCACGGAGAAGTCACGGAGAGCACAGAGGAAAACTCCTCTGTGATCTCGGTGGTCCTCTGTGTTCTCTGTGTAATTGCTTTTTCCCAATAGGATTCCCTTGTTTCTGCGGTTCCTCTCAGCTAATTTGACTTCAATGAAGAACCCTCTTCGCGAAATCGAGATTCTGTATGAAGATGAACATGTTATCGCGGTCAATAAGGCCGCAGGCCTCCTTGTCCTCCCTGACCGCTACAATCCTTCACTTCCGTTTCTATCAGGAATTCTGAAAACCGCCAAAGGGAGAATCTTCGTTGTCCATAGAATCGACAAGGAGACGAGCGGAATTATCCTTTTCGCCCGTACCCCGGAGGCTCACGCCGCCCTCAATCACGATTTCCGAAAACATCTGGTCCGCAAGACCTATCTTGCCCTGTGTAGGGGGGGCACCTCGCAGAAAGAGGGGGAGGTTAACTTGCCGATTGTTGCCAGCAGGAGAGAGCGGGGAAGAATGATCGTCGATGAGGACTCCGGCAAGGAATCACGCACGCACTATGCAATCCTTGAGGAGTTTAGCGGATTCTCTTTGGTGGAAGCGAAGCCCGAGAGCGGAAGGACACATCAGATTCGGATTCACATGAGTTCCATCGGATTGCCGATTGTGGCCGATCCGGTATACGGTGACGGCCGGCCGCTGTTCCTATCATCGTTCAAGCCGAGATACAAGTCGGGCGGAGACGAGAGGCCTCTCATTGACCGGCTCGCCCTGCATGCTTCGTCGATTGTGGTGAAACACCCGGCGATGAGAAAACGGCTCGAACTGTCGGCTGAAATGCCGAAGGATATGCGGGCTGCGCTGCAGGCGTTGAGGAAATATGCGGGGGGAAAAGAGTTTACCACAAAGACACTAAGGACACCAAGGTCTTTGTGATCTTCGTGCCCGCCTGCCTCTTTGGTTCTTTCTTGGCGGGCAGGTCTTGGTGGTTTGTTCCTAGAAGAGGGTTTCTTGGCCGCCGGTGCGCTTCTTGATACCGAAGTGATTGTAGGCCAAAGCAGATGCTTCTCTTCCACGGGGCGTGCGCTTGATGAATCCTTCCTGAATCAGATACGGCTCATAGACCTCTTCAATCGTTCCCGGCTCCTCGCCCACTGCAACAGCAAGCGTTCCCACCCCGACCGGCCCGCCGCCGTACTTCTCAATGATCGTCCGAAGAATCCGCTTATCCATTTCATCAAGCCCGTGGTCGTCCACTTCCAATGCTTTCAGTGAATATTCCGCCACTTCTTTGGTGATCACACCGCCATGCCGGGCGAGATTCTTGTCGGCCTGGGCAAAGTCCCTGCACCGCTTAAGAAGCCTGTTAGCGATCCTTGGAGTTCCCCTTGACCGTTTCGCTATTTCTTCCCCACCCTTGTCATCAATCTTCACCCCGAGAATTTCTGCAGATCGCTTTGTGATCTGAAAAAGATCGTCAGATGAGTAATAATCAAGCCGATTGGCAATGCCGAAGCGCGCGCGGAGGGGAGCGGTGAGCAGTCCTGCACGCGTCGTTGCTCCCACCAGCGTGTATCGGGGGAGAGAAAGCTGGATCGAGCGGGCATTGGGGCCGGCATCGATGATGATGTCCAGCCGATATTCCTCCATTGCTGAATACAAATACTCTTCAACGACCGGATTCAGGCGATGGATTTCGTCGATAAAAAGTACATCTCCTTCGTTGAGATTCGTCAGAATTCCGGCGAGATCACCGGGCTTGTCAAGCACGGGGCCGGATGAGATCTTGATGTTCGATCCCATCTCATTGGCGATGATATAGGCAAGGGTGGTTTTGCCGAGCCCGGGAGGGCCGGTAAGGAGGACATGATCGAGGGGCTCATTTCGCTGCCGGGCGGCGGAGATGAAAACCTTCAGGTTCTCGGTCAGTTTCTCCTGGCCGACGAAGTCACCGAATCGGGACGGCCGAAGGGTCTGATCGAGCTCGATCTCGTTTTCAAGCCGTTCCGGCGTGGTATAGTCTGAGCGCATGGTCAGGTTGAAGATACCCAGAAGGGGACTGAAAAACAACGGATTACGGAGTGGCGGTGTGCCGGAGGGCGCGCTTGATGATTTCTTCGAGTGTGAGGTTTGTCGACGACGATTCTGAAAGAACTCTCTGGACAGCTTTTTCGGCAATGAGCTTTGAATAACCGAGAGAGGTGAGAGCCATGAGAGCCTGAGTCCGCAAGTCGTCTGACGGAAGCGAGGTCGTTCCTGCGGCGCCGTTGGTTCTCGATACTTTCTCCCTCAACTCAAGGATGAGTCTGTCCGCGGTCTTCTTTCCGATGCCCGGTATCGCCGTGAGGGCACCTGCGTTTCCTCTGATAATGTGGTCTTTCAACTCCTTGACAGAAATGCCGGAGAGAATCCCCTGCGCGATCTTCGGTCCGATTCCCGAAACAGAAATGAGCAGCCTGAAGAAGAACCGTTCGTTTTCAGTGACAAATCCGAAGAGCTGAAGGGCATCTTCCCTTACCTGCAGATGGGTGAGCAGGGTTACGGTGGAATTGGGCTCACCCAGCTTTTCGAAGGTCGAAAAGGGGATGTGAACGCTGTAACCAACCCCGTGGACGTCGATGACCACCTCCGTCGGGGTCTTTGACTTCAGGGTGCCTGTAAGGGATGAAATCATGAGTTCACGACTCTCTCCGGATGTGCCGCAACGAATTCGGCCCAGCCATTGCCACCCTTTTTTGGCTTGGATCGTTTGGACTTCACGGGAATCTTTCTTGCCCCCCGGTGAAAGTGACAGAGAGCCACCGCCAGCGCGTCCGTAGCGTCGAAGAATTTTGGAGTCGTTTTGAGGCTCAACAGGTTCTTGACCATCGCCTGTACCTGCTCTTTCGACGCAGCGCCGTTACCTACCACGGCTTTCTTCACCTCGCGGGGCGAATACTCTGTTGTCGGAATCTCGTAATTCACGGCCGCGAGGATTGCAACTCCGCGTGCGTGCCCGATCTTCAGGGCTGACTGTGCATTCTTGCCGTAAAACGCGGTTTCGATTGCGAATTCATCGGGATGATAACGTTCGATGACCTGACAGAGGGCTTCGTAGATCGATTTGAGGCGCAGGGGCATCGAGCGACTAGACCGATTGCGGACAATGTCATAATGAAGGACATCGACCTTTCTTCCCTGGAATTCAATGACTCCGAAACCGGTTATCAGTGTTCCTGGGTCAACTCCGAGGACGATCATAGGTCTTTTGGGGGAATTCCTTACGAAGCATTGATCGAAGCCATGGCGGCTTCGTCGAGTTCGAGATTCGTGTAGACATGCTGCACATCATCGTGTTCTTCGAGGAGCTCGATCAACCGCACGACCAGGGGGGCGTCCTTTCCCTCAACCTTGTGGGTATTCTCGGGGATAAGCTGGAGTTCCGCGTGCTCCATCGGAATGCTCTTTTCATTGAGCGCCCGGCACACCGCTTCATAATTCTCGGGCGAGGCCACAATGGTATAGTGCTCTTCTTCGGTCCTGAGGTCATCGGCTCCGGCTTCGAGAGAAACCGCCATGAGATCATCTTCGCTGATAACGGAACGTCGGACGAGGATGATTCCCTTCCTGTGAAACTGATAGGAGACAGCGCCGGTCGCGGCATGTTTCCCGTGATTTCGATCCAGGATGTGCCTGATTTCGTTGACAGTGCGGGTCTTGTTGTCCGTAACACATTCGATGATGAATGCGACGCCTCCGGGGCCGTAGGCCTCATAGACGGCGTCTTCGTAAGCCATGCCGGGGAGCTCCCCCGTCCCTTTCATGATTGCCCGTTTGACGTTGTCCGCGGGCATGTTGGTTGCTTTGGCCTTTTCGATGGCAAGACGAAGTCGGGGATTGTCATCGGGATTGCCCCCGCCGAGCCGGGTAGCGATGGTGATTTCTTTGATGATTTGCGTGAATGCCTTACCTCGGCTGGCGTCGGTAATAGCCTTCTTGCGTCGGATTTTAGCCCACTTCGAATGACCTGACATAGAACTGATCTTCTCAGGAAGGATTCTGCCGAATATTAATTAATTCCGATATAAAAAGCATTACACAGAGGAGTCACAGAGAGCACAGAGAATAACCCCTCAGTGTTTTCTGTGCTTCTCCGTGCTCTTTGTGTAATCTTACCGAGGGACTTAAGCAACACTTGTCTTCAGGTCTTTGATCTTCAGTTGGGGAACGGATTCGCCGGCGAAGTCTCCCTCGTCGAGCGAAAAAGCCAGGTCGATGCGCTTGCCGTTCAGGCGGTCAACCAGACTTCCCAGATTGAATCCGATGGCGTCGAAGATCCTGTTCTGCTGTCTGACTTTGAACCGCAGATGATTGTTCCCAACGATCCGGGGCGTTCCGTACACCTCAAGATTGCGGGCGGCGAAGACCGGACGCATGTTCTGAGGGCCGAATGGAGCGAACTGACTGAGGATTCGGACGAATTTGGGTGTGAGCTCCGAAAGCTGTATTTCGGCCTCGATATGAACCACAGGCGTCAAAATCTCGTCGGTCAGGAGCTCCTTTGCCACGACAGAAAAAGCCTCTTTGAATTCCGCGATTCTGTCCGGCGCCACGGCAAGCCCCGCGGCATACTTGTGTCCTCCAAACTGCAGCAGCTTGTCTTCGCACTTCTTGAGTGCCTGATAAATGTCGAATCCCGAAACGCTCCTGGCCGATCCCTTCACAACTCCGTCGATCGTCGTCATCATGATTGTCGGCCTGTAATAACGTTCCACCAATCTTGACGCTACGATTCCGATGACTCCCGGATGCCATGTCTCCTGATGGAGGATAATTGCGCTGTCGTTCTTCATGTCGAGATTCCGCTCAACAAGATCCTGAGCCTGCATGAACGTCTCTTCATCGATCTTTCGGCGATTGCGGTTTTCTTCTTCGAAAACCTGCGCCCGCTGGAGTGCCTCTTCGTACGAGGTGCACGTAAGCAGGCCAACTGCCCGTCCCGCATCACCCAATCTTCCCACCGCATTGATCCGCGGGGCAAGGACGAAGACAATCTGGCCCGCGGTAATGCGTCCCGGCTTGAGGCCCGATGTCTCGATCAAGGCCCGAATTCCCGGACGGGGGCTCGTATTCATGAGCTCGAGCCCGAGTTTCACGAGTGTCCTGTTCTCGCCGACGAGGGGAACGATGTCCGCTGTCGTTGCCAGCGTCACAAAGTCAAGGGCAGACGCCAATTGTTCCTCAGCGCCCCCGCCGAACTTCGACTGCACGAATTCGTCGCCGCCCAGTGCCTGGATCAGTTTGAAACCGACGCCGCAGCCGCAGAGGTATTTGAACGGATACTTGCACGACGGTTTCAGGGGATTGAGAATGGCGAGTGCGGGGGGAAGGACTTCGCCCGGCTCGTGGTGGTCGCAAATAATGACATCCATGCCGAGGGAATTCGCGTGCTCAACCTGGTTGACCGCTGTGATGCCACAGTCGATGGAAACGAGCAGAGAGACACCGGCCGCTTTTGCCTTGTCAATGCCGCCGTTGGAGATGCCGTATCCTTCGGTGAGCCGGTCGGGGATGTAGTATCGGACGTTCGCACCGATGCTTGAGAGAAAAGTCCAAAGAAGCGAAACCCCGTTCGTTCCGTCGACGTCGTAGTCTCCGTACACCATGAGCTGTTCGCCGGATTTCACCGCCTTGATGATACGGTTGACGGCAATGTCCATTCCGTCCATGAGATAAGGATCATGGAGGTCGTCCAGCACGGGCCGAAAGTAGAGACGGGCTTCGTCCTTGGAGTGAATCTTGCGGCGGACGAGGATTTCGGCGAGGACCGGCGAGATGCCGAGTTCATCGACGAGTCGTTTGCTGTGAGCAAGCCTGTCGGGGTCGTTTACAGCGGAACCGTTGTCATGGAGGAGGGTCCAACGGTACTCTCGTATGGGTGACACGAGAATAACTCCTTCTTTGGGGGGAAGCCACCCCGCAAGGGGGGCTCGGGTTCGATAAGTGTTACCAGAGGCAGTAGGCGGGCGTCGATAAGCCGAATTCTGTCTTTTCCCGGCCCGAAGGCAAAGAAGAGGCAGCCATTTCTCTAAGCGACCTACCCATCCCGTCATTCGAAAGAATATTGAGCGGGCAGCTCTTTTCTCCACCGAGGCGGAGAAGCGGGATTTACATGGTCTTGCACCGAGCGGGGTTTGTCGTGCCTCCGTCATTACTGACGGAGCGGTGGTCTCTTACACCACCGTTTCACCGTTTCTCTTCTGCCGAAGCAGAAGGGATGTTTGTTTTCTGTGACACTGTCCGTTCCCGAGAGATGTGGCTCTCAAGACCCCCGCTTGTCGCGGGGCGCTCTGCCCTTTGGTGTTCGGACTTTCCTCCCCGATGTTTGACGATCGGAGCGGCTGCCTGACGCGCCACCCCTGCCTTTGGTAACGTTAATTAAACTCTGTTCACCCCTCATACCATGAGGGTTACGCCTCACCATCATGAGAGGCGAATCGTTGAGACTCACGTCTTGAGGTTGATCCCTTTGTTGGCAAGCTCATCGGCCTGCCTGTTTTCTTCCCTGGCGACGTGTCGAATTTCGAATTCAAATGGAGCTGATGCGAGCATTTGCCGGGCTTCATCAAAAAACCGGCGCAATTCCTTGTCTTTGACCTTGTAGACCCCCTGCAGTTGTCGCACCATCAGCTCGCTGTCTGAATGAACAATCAAATGTGTGCATTTTGTTTCCCGGGCCATTTTCAGGCAATGAACAAGGGCCTTATATTCGGCGACATTGTTCGTCGTGGTCCCTATGAAATCAAAATGGGTTGCGAGCGTGTTCCCTTTCTCGTCTTTCAGGATTACCCCGATTCCGCTGTCTCCGGGGTTTCCTCGCGAGGCTCCGTCCGTATACGCCAGAACCCTCATGCCACGACTGAATTGTTCGCGATTTCGTCCGAGACCAGAATTCTGCCGCAGTGTTCGCAGGTCATGACCTTTGAGTTCTTCCTCAGTTCGAGGATCGTTTGAGGGGGAACTTTTTTGTAGCATCCGCCGCATGCATTCCTGCGCACGGGGACGACGGCCTTGCCGTTCTTCGCCTTACGGATCCGCTCATAGGAGCGAATGTCGGCCTTGTCGATGCGGACAACGAGCTTTTCCCGTTCATGGTTGAGCTTCAACTCTTCCTCCTCATGCTCCTTGTTCACCCGCTCCAATTCGGTCTTCTTCTCTCCCAACTCTGCCTGAAGCTGTTCCAGCTCCGGACCAAGAGACTTGACATCCTCTTTGGCTCCCGAAACCTTCCCCTCGAGGGTCTCCATTTCCTTCTCAAGCTTGGTGATCTTCGCCTGAGCAGTATCGATCTCTCTCGAGAGAGCGTCATACTGTTTGTTCGTCTTCACCTGAAACTGCTGGGTCTTGTACTTCTCGATGTTTTCCTTTAGAGTAAGGATCTCCACATCGACGGAGTCACGGCGAACAATGGATTCCTGAATGAGGCTTTCCAGTTTCTTCCGGGATGTTTCCTTTTCCTTGATGTCACTGTTGAGATTTGCTACCACACGGGGAAGGTCTCCCTTCATTTCCTGCAGGTCATCCAGTCCCAAATCAACCTGCTGCAAAGCGTACAACAACCGTAACCGATTTTCCAATGCGTCTCCTCTTTTACTGGTAATGAATTGGATTGGTACGTTGATTCGTGATGAGAACAGAAATTCCTTCTTTGCCCTTCGGGGCGTTCCTTCGAAGACGCTCCGCTATTGCCGGGAGAACCACCTGCTCCGTTTCCCAGTGACCCGCGTCGACAAGAGCCATCCGTCCGTCTGCTTCCTGAAATGCATGGTACTTGATATCGGCGGTTACAAAAACATCGACCCGTGCGCCCAGGGCGTGCTGAATCAGCTGCGATCCGCTTCCGCCGCAGACCGCCACAGTGCGAACGATCTTCCTGGGATTTCCGGCGTAACGGAGTCCCTCACATCCCAGCGCCTTCTTCACGCTTCTGAGAAATGATTCCAGGGTGAGGGGAGCAGCAAGTTCGCCGGTGACACCCATCCCGTATCGCGGGCTTTCATTATTCAGCGGATAGAGGTCGTATGCAACCTCCTCATACGGATGGGCCTCTTGCATCGCTTCGATGACGGAAGGGGCTTGAAAGCGCGGGAGGATCATTTCCAACCTGACTTCCTCGACTTCTTCCAGCGTTCCCGGACGTCCTGCGTAGGGATTCGTTGTCTCAGCTCCCTGGAACGTACCCCGCCCGTTGATTTGGAACGAACACATGGAGTAGTCTCCGATCTCACCCGCGCCTGCCTGAGCCATGGCATTCATCACGGCTGCAACATGCGCAGAAGGAACGAAGACCGCTATTTTGGTATAGAGATCTTTCAATGGGGCGAGGAGGCGCACGTTGGTGAGCTTCAATGATTCCGCCAGTGCAAAACTGACCCCTCCCGGAGCTGCATCGAGATTCGTATGGGCGGCATACACGGCGATATCATTTTTGGCCAACGCAAGGATCATTGATCCGGTGAAATCAGACGAGAGAACGGCCGACAGAGGCCGGAAAAGGATCGGGTGGTGAGCTACGATCATCTCCGCCTTTCTGCGAATGGCCTCATCGACGACTTCCGGGGTCACATCAAGAGAGACGAGGACTCGCTTGATCCTCCGCGTCCGGTCTCCGATCTGGAGCCCGACGTTGTCGCGTTCCCATGCGGTCCACCGCGGGGCCCATTGTTCCATGATTTGTTCGACGTCGACGACCTTCATAGGCTGCCATAAAAAAAGTGTCCCGCCTCTTGGGCGGGACTCTTTGGGGAAACTCTGGTTGTCTGGATTCTGACTAAGATGCGCTTCTTGGGCCTTTTCGTACGGAACATCACCGGTTCTTATTCCGCTCCAACTGTTAGGAGCTAAAAAGCTAGCAAAAATTCACCAAACATGCAAGAAGAGCGAGCTCCATTTTTTCTCTGTGAACTGTGTGGCTCCTCTGTGTTCTTTAGCGGCTAAAGCATTACCACAGACCTGCCTGCTCTACGAGTCTTCGACTCGTAAGAGTCGTGGACCGAAGTGCCTCACGAGGGAGTCCCTCACATCGGAATGGTCGGCACTCTGTGAATTCACTGAGGCTGGCGGGGGTGCGGGCAGGGAGGAGAGATCCCGAAGGGACCCCCTTCCCGAAGGG
>Ga0209321_10002946_pt1 | contig 11436 bp, 18 predicted proteins | sample Rifsed16ft4_FD_184012 | JGI IMG/M metagenome (GOLD analysis project Ga0209321, IMG submission 184012) | Soil microbial communities from Rifle, Colorado, USA - sediment 16ft 4 - CSP-I_5_4 (version 2) | ecosystem: Environmental > Terrestrial > Deep subsurface > Rock core/Sediment | place: Rifle... | reverse complement strand
ACCGATTTCATCACGACACCGTTTGTGCGCCCCGTCGGTCAGGATGCCCGCGTGGCCCAGATCCTCTGGATGGGCGCGATGGGCACGAACAACCGGCGGAAGAATGGGGTTTTATATGGAATTAACCGCAGCATCGTAAGCTAACGGGTTAATTTCATAGGCGAAACATGAACGACGTTGACCTTGGATACATTAGTGGGGTGTTCGATGGTGAGGGTTGTGTTGCTATCGTGAAAATGCGGCGTCCGCCGTACAAGGAGATCAGCTACAACCTGATGATCTCTATCACGAATAGCGACCCTGATCTTATCGAATGGCTTCACGAACGTCTAGGGGGACACGTCGGAGTTATGGGTCGCCACAAGGGTAGAGGCAAGCTTGTAAAGCGCTGGTATGAATCAGGCCGAGATGCGGGAGCCGTCCTTGAAATGTTGCTTCCGTATCTAAAGGTAAAGCGAAAGCAAGCCTTGCTGGCCCTTGAGTATCTAAAGCTTGGCCGAGGATGGGAGCGATCTGCTCGGGCCGATTTTCATGAGCATATGCGCTTCCTTAACAAAGGATCTGAGGAACAAAACGCTGAACGGCCCCAGGTCAGTCACAATAACCTCAGATTCGACTTTAGCTGAAATAAGCTAAAGGGAGTGTAAACACATGATTTTCCAACGTGTCAATAGGACCGACCCCGAGCGCATGTTCATCGTAGCGCGCAACAGCGAGGGGTCTACGCTCAACAAGGACGACTGCTGCATCTGGGAGACGGCCTCCGCCTCGGTGGATGGCGTCCGCGTGCGGCAGCCGGACACCAGTCATTCCGGGTCCGTGGTCGGGATCGTGGATGCCGCCATCGCGGATGGGGCCTATGGCCTCGTTCAGGTGTATGGCTATCGGTCCACGGGACGGATCTTCCAGACCAATACCAGCCAGGACACCGGCGCGTTCCTCGAGGCGTCACTGGGCGGCGCGGCACTGTCGAGCTATGCGAGCTCGCAGACCATCGCGTCGAACACGACCGTTTCGATCACGCACCGGGCTGGGCCGTACTTTGTGCTGGCGGAGACCATTGCCTCGTCCAGCGCGAGTGCGACGATTTCAGCGAAACACTTCATTCGGACCCTGTAACCACGCCTGGCTAGCGGGGCCGTGGCTGGCCTCAAGCCGAGGGGGGTGCGCATCCTCGCCAGACACGCACGGTTTTATTATGCGTAATCCAATCGTCTCATGGCTTGATCGTTGGCATTGGACTGATCGGGCGCAATCCCATCAGTTCCAGTTCTACCGCTGCGCCCTCTGTCGGGGGATCGTCACCTGGCGACATATTCTTGAGGATGGGGGCTGCAAGTGCGGTGGGTCGCGCATCCATCCGACACAGCTCAGATTCAGCGAGAAGGTGCGCGTTTTGGTGATGCCGTGGACGGTGTAAAGGTCGCGTGGGTCATGCCGAATTATGGGCCGATCTATTCGGAGGTCTATGCGTCTCACCTCTGCGCCATCGCCTACGCGAATCGGACCTTGAACGTCATGCACGCTTCAGATATCCCGATGGTGGGCTGCACGGATCGCATGTATATCCATTCGGCGTGCAACTACATCATCCAGCAGGTGCTCCTTCAGGAGAACATCACCCACATCTTCTGGACCGAGAGCGACATGATCTTGCCCAAGGATGTGATCCCGAAGCTCCTGAAAGTCGGCAAGCCGATCGTCTCCGGCATCTACTTCCTCCGCGGGGGCGGTGGGCAGCCGTGCCTCTACAAGCGCACGCCTCTGGAAGTGAAGGAGAATCCCTATCTGCACACGCCCATCACGGTGTATGACGAGCGCGGCCCGTTCCGCGTGGACTGTCCGGGCATGGGGTGTGTCCTCATGGAGCGGAAGGTCTTCGAGACAATCCCGGAGCCGTGGTTTGATCTCAAGGCGAATGATCCCGGCCTGAAGAACGGCTACGGGCAGGATCTGTTCTTCTACACGAAGGTGCGGTGGGCCGGGATCGAGGTCTGGGCCACGCCGGATGTCGTGTGCGACCAGATTGACACCTACGTCGTCGGGTACAAAGACTACCGGAAGAAGCTGGCCGAAAACAAGGGCAACTTCGGGGGGTTCATCGCACTCGATGCGAGTCAGCAGCCTGCCTAAGCTGAATATCGGGGCCGGGCGTTCACCTCTGCCAAAAGAGGAGGGGTGGATCAATTGCGACCTCTATCACGGCGAGGGTGTGGACCTGGCCTTCGACTGTCAGGGGCCGTGGCCGTTCGAGAACGAATCCGTCATGGAAGTGCGGTCAGATCATACCGTTGAGCATCTGTCCGATCCGATGGCGTTCTTCCGGGAAGCCTGGCGCGTCCTCATCCCGAATGGTCAACTGAACCTTCGTCTGCCCTACGGATGGCATCAATCGTCCTGGTGGGACTTGACGCACCTGCGGCCGTGGTTGCAAGAGAGCTTTGCCACGGTCCAGCCCGGTTTTACGCAGTTCACGCGCAATCACCAGCACGATCACCTCAGCTGCGCGTTCTGGGTGAACAATGTGATTATGATTCTGGAGAAATCGTGGGCGAGAATGTTTCGCTTCTGGCCGTTACGTCCGATCGTGAAATGGGGGGCGCGGCATCTACTGAACGTCATCAAGGATCTCCGGGTTGAGGCGTTCAAAACGACGCTGGACGATTCTAGGAGCACGGCATACGGCGGGCATATTCACCCCGCCATCGTGCCGTGTAGTTGGGGGGTGCTGGAGCACGAGTATTACGGGCGGAGCGTCAAGGGACTCCAGGTTCACACGCTGCTCGTCATTTGTGAGGGGTACGCGGCTACTGCGGGGCGTGAGGAATGATGGTATGTACAATCATATCCCATTCCCTAGACCCGTTTTTACCATTCGCAGAATCATATTACGGTCGGTATATGAAAACACGGGTGATTATTGGTGATGAACACGACAGTTATGAGCAATTTCTATCATGGCATCGTTTGACGGCTGAGGATGCTATGTCTGATGCGATACAAAGAAGCGGACTAGGTCTGGTTGTTGATGCTGATGATATTCTTGTTCCTTGTCCGAGAAGATATCGTGATTTAGCGCACTACATACGAGAATTCCTAGCAAGAGAATCGCTATATTCGACGGCAGTAGCATATGAAGTGTTTGATCTCTCTGCGGCCCCAGATCCATATACGCAAGAATTAGATGTATCTATTAATTTTGAAGAGCCATTGCTTAAGCAGCGTAGAAGATGGCTGAGGAGCGAAAGCTATGACAAAACCCTTCTCTCCAAGGTAGCCTTGCGATATGGGGACTTGCATGATCTACAATCTCATCAAAAATGCACAGATGGGGATTTATATATGATTCATTTGGGGCGGATTGATTATGGGATATGTAAGTTGCGTCATGCGATCTTTGCCAAGGACAAGAAACTTCGAGATGAGCATCACTGGAATCTTGACGGCGGAAAATATCGACATTGGTTCTACCAGATGGATACTGACATTCTTCAAAGGCTTGAGGCGATTCCGGAGCACATGATGGCAGCACTGTGAAAATTCATATGGCAGGAAAAAGCGGGGATCTGGTGTACGCCTTGCCCGTTATCAAGGCGCTCGCACGACAGCACGGGCCGGTGACGCTCGTCACGTCCGCGATGTGCTACCAGATCGTGCCGCTGCTCTGGGAGCAGTCGTACATCAAGGATGTGGTCATGGATTACGACCACGCATACAGCATGCATAACGGATCTGTCGAACCGTGGGCGTATTTCGCGCCAGGGGAGGGGATCAATCTGAGCCCGCAGCCGGCCATGTATCGGCCTGACGCGCCCGTGCCCTGGACGCTCGCCTATGCGGAGATCGCGGGCATCGGGGAATTGACGGCCAACGACAAGATGGCCCTTCCGAGCCTGTGGAATCACAGGCAATGGTATTGGGAGCATACCGTGCGGGTCGGCGTGAACATTGGGGGAAATTCCACGTGGAAGCCACCGCAGACGTGTGTCCTGGCTCCTGAGAGCGAATCCATCAAGACCGTGCCGCTCTGGGTGTGGGCAAAGGTGGCAGGACATCTCAAGCAGGAGTTCCGCGTGATCGTCGTTGGCACCAGGCCAACGGACGATTTCCGTGGGGTGGAGGGAGTGATCGATCTCAGGGGATACACCACCGCTTGCTCCGTAGCCCGCCTCTTGGCCGAGGCGACCCTGGCGATCACCACGATCTCTCTCCCCTTCCAGTTATCGCGTCACGCCGGGACGCCGACCTTTTGCCTGCAAGACCAGTACCTTGAGCGGTCCATTCCCATCGACACGCCGTATCGCTATTACACGTCAGACCGCTGGCAGGATCTGGTGAATGATGCCATCCAACTGGCGGCGAAGCCCCAAACAACCCTCTGGTCTCCGAGCGATCTGGAGGCGATCCGTGCAGGCGATGTTGCGGCGCTTGCCGCTCGATAAGATCAATCCGTTCGATGATCTGCATAGGCCGAGCGGTCCTGGATTCTGCGTGCCATCGGACGTGGGGAACGAACATCTTTCCGGGGTCGAACATTGCGTAACCCTGATGCGTCAAGGCAAACCAATTCGCCCCATCGTCGTCATGCCAATTAAGCTCTCTAAATGGTACGCCGTGTATCCAGAGAAAGAGTACCAGCGCCTCGACGGGTTCAAGCGGTATTGGGCGCACAAGGTCGAAGGCAAGGCAGAGATCGATTGCGTCATCATCGACGAATACTGGCCGGGCGCGCAGCACGGGCACCCAATGACGATTGAGGATGAGGAATGGGCAACGTTAACGCGGTCCTCGTAAGCACGGATCTGCACTCGGAGACATGGCCGTATCACAACCGGCTCGTCATCGAGGATTGCGAGACTGTCCATATTCACCTGAACAACATGCGGCTGGAATTCACGCGGGCACAGTTCATGGAATTGGTGCAGATTTTCAATCATGCCGCAGGGCGGTTGCAACAGATTACGGAGCCGGTGCTGACATGAAGGTGCTCGTCACGGGCGGGGCCGGATTCGTCGGCCATCATCTCATCGAGCACATCCTGAAAAACACGGATTGGTCCGTCGTGTCACTCGATCGGCTGGACACGTCCGGCACGCTCGATCGCCTGTCCGATCTTGGCATTTGGGCAGAGCAAAAGCAACGTGTGACCATCGTTCACCATGACCTGAAGGCGGCACTGAATGAGCACGTCCGACAGCGCATCGGCGACGTGGATGTCATCCTACACCTGGCGGCTTCGTCGCATGTGGACCGGAGCATTGACGATCCCATGAGCTTCGTGCTCGATAACGTGGTCGGGACGTGCCATCTCCTCGAGTACGCCAGGACCGTGGACCGCCTGCAGACGTTTCTTTACTTCTCGACGGATGAAGTCTTTGGCCCCGCACCTGACACGGTGCGCTTTCAGGAGTGGGATCGGTACAAGTCGGGCAATCCGTATGCGGCGAGCAAGGCGGGGGCAGAAGAGTTGTGCGTGGCGTATCACAATACCTACAGGCTTCCGGTGATGATCACGCACACGATGAATTGCTATGGTCAGAGGCAATCTCCGGAGAAGTATATCCCGTCCACGATTCGGAAGATTCTTTCCGGAGAAATCGTCATCGTCCATGCGGACGCGACGAAAACCCGGCCAGGCAGCCGCTTCTATATCCATGCACGCAACGTCGCGTCTGCTGTCCTCTTCCTGCTCGAGAAGGGGCAATGGGGAGAGAAATACAACATCGTCGGAGAACGGGAAGTGGACAATATGGAACTCGCCTTCCTGATCTCGCAGATCCTCGACAGACAGGTGACGTGTGAGATGGTGGATTTCCATTCCTCGCGGCCAGGGCATGATCTGCGGTATGCACTGGACGGCTCCAAGATGTCTTCCCTTGGCTGGAAGCTGCCCGTGGATTTCGAGAACTCTCTGAGGCGCACAGTGCAGTGGTATACGGACCATCCTGAATGGCTCTAGAAAGGGGGTGAATCAATGGCAGTGACGAGTACGCAACAGTTCGATAACTCACGACGGACCCTGTATTACGAGTTTCAGGAACTTCCCAAGTTGGTGGGTGCGGTGCAGTTGGGGCCGCCCAATGGGAGCGGAAAGCTTCCACAGATGCTCCCATTCAGCCACCTGAACCTCGGCGATGTCGAATACATCGAGAGCAACCACGCTGCGCTGAAGCTGAGTAGCACCAATGACGTGATGGACGTGGTGTACCAGCGACCGACGTATGGCGAGGTGGTCGCCGTGGAGCAGCGGGAGCGGAACAAGGGGATCGACGGGGCCGAGGCTGCATCGGGCGTGACCGCGATCCCTGCGGGCCCAACGGAAGTGCATCGGTTCGGGTGGGTGTAGATGCCGCTCCCGGAACTTGACCCCATCGTCCTGACGGCGGTCAACCAGGAGATCGAGGAGCCCGTTCGGCTGAACGCGATCATCTGGGAAGGCTCCACGACTGCCGGGGATACGGTGGTGCTCCGTCATCGGGACGAGCAGGAGACATTAGCATGGGCGGGCCGAACAAACGACACGAACACGTACCTCGGGGTGAACCTGGGGGAGCGGGGGTTGCACTGCCCGACCGGGCTGAAGCTGACGGTCCTGGGAGCCGGTCGGCTGCTGCTCTACCGCCGGGTGGACTGAGGTCTTGGGCGGACGATCTGCTCCAGTATGCCGCCCGGATGCTTGGGACGCTGCTGAAAGCCCAACAGGAGCGGATTGATGACCTCAACGCACGGGAGATCGGGGCAGAAGAGCGAGCTGGGATCGCGGCCAAGAAAGCCGACGAGGCCGAGGCCGATTCCGAGCGGAGGCGAAAAGCCATTTCCGACGAGCTGGTTGGCCTTGAGGCTGGCAAGACTCGTCGCATGGCTGAGATCCGCGACGAAGTGGAGCGGGCGGAGTCAGTCGCCAAGCAAGACGTCGCCCGGTGGGGAGAGGCGAACCGGAAGGCCAAAGAGGACTTCGACCGCGACCAGGCCCTCCGGCAAAGGGAGAAATTGAAGCTCCAGACGGACATTTCCACGCTCACGAAGGAACTTGATGCGCTTCATGAGCGGACGAGGCGGTAAGCAAGGATAGCTAATGTGGCGCGCACTGCTGATAATCCTCTTTCTCCTGGGCACGCCGATGGCTGAGATCGCGCACGGCGTCACTGAGCAGGGTTTATAGACATGGCTCTGGAGACCTTCACGGTACGATTAGCATTGGAGGGGGCACTCGCCCGCCTCACCCTGCTCCAAACCGATATTCGGTTGGATGCAGCGGAACGGGCGCTTGTCGGTGAGTTGGCTCAGGCCGACACCCTTGCCCTCAATGTACTCCGCACCGACGACACAATTGTACCCGGTCAGCGCACGGCCCGTGCTCGGCAGATTGAAGATAAGGTCTTTGCGCTTGGTAGGATAGAGACCGCGCACCAGACCGAGATAAGTATTGACGCCTTCTACAACGCACTTGACCTGAGCACGGACGCGGCAGATATGATCCGTCTTGGTTTACCATCGTTTGTAAGCGACATCAGTACGGAGCCATAAGTGGCAATCACCACGCCGACAGTCATTCTCAATGCGTTTGATGATACCAACCTTGGCGTGTACGACACGGCGGCGGTCGTCCTGACCGCAGGCCGGTGGTATACGCTGACGGTTCACCAATATAGCAGTTCTCCGGCGGAATCCAACGCGACGGTTATACATGACCCTACTGGAACGCCCCTGAGCTTTGTCCTTATTTCCCCAGGTGCCGTTGATGCTCGCGTTCTACCGTGGGACGTAGCTGACCACCGCTGCGTGGAAGTGTGGGCCGTGCGCCCGGCCTCCACCACAGCCAGTGCCGTCATACGCATTGATCCGACTGCCACGCAGTCCACCTGTGGATGGATTTTGGCGGAGTGGTCGGCTGGTGTTGACACAACAGATTTTGCCGTACAAGTCGTCATCAGTACGGGGTCGAGCACATCTGCCGCTGTCACCATGGCCACATACGGCGCAACGGATAACGCAACCTTTTTTGTTGCTGCCGATGGGACGAATACTGGCGCGAGGGCTTTACTCTCGGCTACTGAGAGCCGGACAGAACTTGCCGAGAACACGCCGACTGAGGTTCGGAGCAGTTGTGCGAACTATTACCAAATCCCCCACGGGGGCGACACTACCTTAACTGCTACACTTGCAACCTCACAAAATTGGGGTGCGATTGGGATTGAAGTCAAGGCGGCGGCGGCGGGGAATCTCTCCATCACCGTCAACGATGCCGTGACCTTGACCGAATCCCTGACCATGCTCATACTCCTATTCCCCAATGTCTTTGACGCCGTGACGGTTGCGGAATCCGTCGTGATGAACCTCATCAATATGCCTTCAGTCTTTGATGCCGTTACCGTCTCCGAGTCGGTCACAATGAACGTCCTATTGATGCCATCCGTCTCTGACAGCATCACCGTGGCCGAGGATAGCACGGTGCTGCTCCCGTTCCTGGTGCCGAGCGTGAGCGACGCAGTGACCGTCGCCGAGTCCGTGACCATGAATGTCATTCTTATGCCCTCGGTGAATGATAGCGTCACGGTCGCGGAGGACGTGACGATGAACGTCCTCCTTATGCCGAATGTCAACGATACGGTCACAATCGTTGAATCGGTGACCATGAATCTTCTATTGATGCCGTCAGTCTCCGATAACGTGACCGTGGCAGATGAGACAACGGTCCTTCTTCCATTCCTCGTCCCGAGCGTGTTCGATGCGGTCACAGTGGCGGATGCCGTGACGATGAATGTCAAACTGATGCCCAATGTCTTTGACGCAGTAACAGTCGCCGACGACGTGACTGTTTCCGTTGTTACTACCGAGGCTCTGTCGATTAGCGTGTTCGATGCGGTGACGGTCGCCGAGGATTCCACCGTGCTCTTACCATTCTTGGCGATGGGTGTCTTTGACGCGGTGAGTGTGGCGGAGGACGTGACTGTGGTGACCAGCGCGGTGGGTGTGACGAGTCGTCGCCTACTGCCGCTCATGGGGGTGGGATTTTGAGACACGTGAAGCACATTGATGTCGGGATGTATCAACACCAAGTCGGTTACACGATGTATTTTTCCTCTGGAGAGAAAGAGCATTTCCTGTTCGATGAGGACGTGGCCGAGACCCTGGCGAAGTCGCTGCTGAGTTCGGTCGAACAGTTGCGGTATCTCAAGAACGTGATTCCGGGGGATAGCGTGAAAGTGGAGGACAGCGTACAGGTGCGTATCACGGAGCCGAAGGAGGACAAGGGAAATGACGAGAGCGGGCCGCAAATCTCGGTCGTCGGGTAACGGGATCAAGGTCAGGGGTTTCTTCCGGCTTCAACTGGTCGAGCGCAAGGATGGCAAGCCGGTCGTTGTCGGAGATAGCGGGTGGACGCCGAACACGGTCGTCAATCTTGGATTCAGCCACTATCTCGTTGACCTGCTGGGCCAAGGGGCCAATTCCAAGCAGATCAGTCGCATGATGCTCGGCACCGGGAGTGCGCCCAACGCGACTCACACCACGCTCGATGGTGAACTCAACACGGCGACCTATACTCGGACGACGGTCAGCTTCACCAATACCAGCTCAAAGACCGCCAGGTTCACGGCCACCTTCGCGTCGGCGAATAGCCATATCACGGCCTCCGTCGCCCTGTCGAATATCGGGATCATCAACAACACGACGAGCGGCGGGACGTTGATGGCGGGAACGACATACACGAGCAGTGCATGGAACACGAACCAGGACGTGAATGCGACGTATGAAATCAGATTCTCGTAAACTGCGAAACAAGTACGGGCAAATGTGGCTCGACGTGGGATGCGGCGAGAACAAGCAGTCGGGCTGCGTCGGCATGGACCGGCGCAAGGTCACAGGCGTGGATGTGGTCCACGATGCCGAGAGAATCCCGTGGCCGTTTCCTGATCGCATCTTTGACCGCGTCATCCTCTCCCACGTCATGGAACATCTGAAGCCATGGCTGGTCAACGACATCATGGACGAGATGTGGCGGGTGATGAAGGCGCAAGGGCAGTTGATGATCGCCATGCCGTATGCGGGGAGCTTCGGCTTCTATCAAGATCCGACCCATGTCAAGGCATGGAATGAGGCGACGGCAACGTACTTCGACCCTGAGCATGCGTCGAAACTCTACGACATCTACAAGCCCAAGCCGTGGAAGATCGAGGCGAACGTGTGGCGGATGGACGGGAATCTCGAAGTGGTATTCAGCAAGCGGAGTCTGAATGGGAACACGAGATAAACAGGAGTACATGAGCCTGATCCTGAAGCCGAAGTATCTGAACCAGGATCGACTCGTCGTCGGCGTGCCCATGACGGGCGTCGTGCGCTCGGAATGGATGCTGACTCGCTATGGTCAGGTCATCCCGTGCAATTGGTCGCAATCGGATCTGATCCAGTGGATGAATCAATACTCACCACTGAATTATACCGTGCCGGATGCGCGCAACGTCATCGTGCAGAAATTCCTTGAGAGCAAGGCCGACTGGCTGTTCTTCATCGACAGCGATGTGCTCTTGCCGCCAGATTGTTTCGTGAAGATCAATGGCTACATGAACAGCGCGAAATATCCCGTAGTGGCCGGCCTCTACTTCGCCAAGTGCCACCCGCCAGAGCCGTTGATCTACCGTGGCAGAGGCAATTCACACTTCAATGGATGGAAGATCGGTGACAAAGTGTGGGCCGATGGCATCCCCATGGGATGCACGCTGATTCATCGCTCTATCCTTGAACTCATGCACAGAGATGCACCGAACTATGTGGCGGGTGGCAACGTCAATGCAAAGCAGGTCTTTGACTTCCCCTCTGGCATCATCAACGACCCGCAGCTCGGCCTGCGGTGCTATTCTGGCACAGAAGACCTGGCATGGTGCAACCGCGTCATTGCTGGTGGATATTTGAAAAAGGCGGGCTGGACTGAGATCGCCAAGAAGAAGCATCCGTTCCTTGTCGATACGTCCATTCTGTGCAAGCACATCACGATGCAGGGCCAAGTGTACCCGTTGACAATGGAGCCATGGACTCGTGAACCGAGGCGAACTGCGCGACAAGCTCGCTCGCATGCTTGATACCTCCACGGCGTCTCCGCGCCCGTGGACGACGACACAGTTGGACGGCATTATCCGTGACGCGCATGAGACGGTTGTAGAATTGGTCGCGCCAATCGAGCGGAGCGTATTAATTCCACTGGTGGGGGAGAAGGTCTGGTATCGGCCACGGGCGTATGCGGATGACATGATCGCCGTCTTGAGGCTCTCCGACCCGATCAATGAAAATCGCCTGACGGCCGTGGTCATGGATGATCTGGACCGGGATCGGGACCGCTGGGAGGCGACGACAGGGCAATCGCAATTCTGGACCGTGGTCGGCTTTGACTGGATCGGCATCTATCCCCACGCCGCAAGCGATGGCGGTGTCTTACGGCTT
>Ga0209321_10002942_pt1 | contig 11439 bp, 10 predicted proteins | sample Rifsed16ft4_FD_184012 | JGI IMG/M metagenome (GOLD analysis project Ga0209321, IMG submission 184012) | Soil microbial communities from Rifle, Colorado, USA - sediment 16ft 4 - CSP-I_5_4 (version 2) | ecosystem: Environmental > Terrestrial > Deep subsurface > Rock core/Sediment | place: Rifle... | reverse complement strand
CACAATCAGTATGAACAGAACGAAGGCGGCGATAATCCAGAGCATGGCTGTCAGTTCCTGTCCCGAAATGCCCTCGTGAGGCAAACCTTCTGTGAAGATTCGACGTATTTCTTGATTGAATTCCCGGATGCCTTCCTCAAAAGACCTGGGCAGGTTTTCAGGATGGATTGGCTGGTTGTTTTGCCATTCAGTCCTATTCGTTTGGTAACTGACATTGTTATTTCCATAGGTTCCAGCCCCTGCTAGGGTCAGGATCAGTCCGAAGACCCAAAGTGCCCGATAACTCCACAGGATGTACCAGGCTCGTCTTAAAATTTTGATGGGATCCATAGTATTTTTCCTTCTTTCTTTTCATTCTTATTTGACCGTGGGCCTGCTTCAGCTTTCGAGGAGTTGGCCATGCCCCTGACGCGTATGGCGTGCCCACCAGATTGCAATCCAGCTTAAATAGAGAAGTGCGATCGAAACTTGCCAGGTGATTTGCGGTACGGTATTTCTTGTGAAGGCCTCTGTCACTTCAGCCCATTGCAAACTATTTCCACTCAGGATGCCGAATTGTCCAAGTGTGGCGGCCCAATAGGTTTCGCTCGATGAGCCAGTGCCCAGCCAGGCAGATGACCTACCGAACAATCCAATTTCGTTAGCGGTTGAAACCATATCGCTTACCATGATGGCCGTGCTGATGAAAATCCACACTGCCACGAGGCCGACCGGTATCATCCACCAACCCATTTCGAGAGCCTTGCTTTTGGTTGCTGCAGGTGGTCCGTGAGGCAGGCGCAGGTTTACTTGAGCGGCGAACCGTTCTGGTGAAGTGAACTCGGGCACAGGAACTTTTTGAAGCAACGCAGACAGACCTTGTACGGACTGTAATTCTTCCTGACAGGCCTGGCATTCTGCCAGATGTGCTTCTACATCATGAAGCCGAATGCCTCGCAATTCACCATCCAGATATGCATTCAACCATTCTGTCACGTGCTTAGACATTTTCAGCCTCCACCTGTAAGAGTAATTGTCCTTCCAGCCTGTTTCTCAATAAACTACGAGCATAATTCAATCGTGACATGACCGTACCAACCGGGATATCAAGGGCATCCGCGATTTCGTGATATGAAAGTCCTTCGTACTCTCTCAGCACCAGCACTGCCCGGCTGGCATCTGGCAGCGACAAGATTGCTTTTTGGATCAGAGCAGCTTGTTCTCTTTGTGAAAAGAGCGCTTCAGGGCCGGGCCTTGGATCTGTCAGGTAAAAGTCTTCCACAGCAGTGGGCAGAATGTGTTTCTGCTTGCGAAGCATGTCTGTTGCAGTATTGACTGCGATGCGGTACAACCAGTTACGCAGTGGAGTCCGTGGGCGATAGGATAAAAGATGCATCCAGGCCTGGATAAATGTCTCCTGTGTAGCATCTTCTGCAGTCTGCCTATCGCCGCACATGCGATAGATGACGTTGAACACACCCTGGGCATGGATGCGGACCAATTCGCTAAATGCATTTCTCTCGCCGCTTTGCGCCCTGGTGACAAGCTCTGTTTCGTTAGCCGCGGAGACTGTCGCCACTATGAGACTTTCCTATTCTGCTGCTTATCTTTGCCATACTATTAACGAAAGTCAGCCTGTTTTTATTCGAAAAGAAAGGCGGCCTTGCGACCGCCTTTTGCTTTACTCTTTCTTTCCCTTCATGCTATTGCGAATCTCTGAACACAATTTTTCGGCTTCCTCCGAGCGTTGACCTTGCCCATTATTTGCGAGCGCACTGAAACGATCGGAGAGCAACATGGTCAGCAGAGCTTCCATAATATTGCTTGAGCCGTTTTCCTTATTACTGCCAACGACCACACGCGGGACAACATACTGAATGGGCGTAAGGTAATGCAAACCGCCGCGCAAGACGTTGGGCTGGAAGCCCGCTTCACCATTCAAAGCAATGAAGCCGCTCTTGACCGAACCTTTTGGGCTAAAGCGCTTCTCGACAATGCCGATGCGGGTGTTGGGGATTGCCCTTACTCCTGATAAAAGTATCAGTAGGAGGATACCCAGCAAAACCAAGCCAGCCAGTACAAGAAAACCAGTTATTTAGACATCCTTTGTTGTCTCAATGCACCAAATAGATATACGGTAGCGACGATTTTTCGTTGTAGTTCTTCAGGAGGGTGGTCGGCAGGCGGGTAATCAGTTTTCTGCTATTACGATCACCTTATCTTTGGGGGAAAAGGTCACCTTCCCGGATTTCTTCGGGTTGGTGTGCACGCCATACGATTTGCCTGCCTGATTGGCCTCTGACGCAATCCGATAGCCAAGAGCTGTTTCCCCGCGCCGGCGTGCGGCTTCCACCACGGTGTAGAAATTGACAGGCTCTCCGGTAGCCACATAATCACTCATTGGCTTGAGATAGATTTCGGCGCCTTCAGGGTCGAAGATATCTTTGAAAACATCGAACAGTTCGGCGTTTTCTGAGAGCTGCGACATCATCAAACTGACAAGATGTTCGCTGACAATGAAGTCGTCCACCTGTGTGGCTTCGGCGAGTTCGCGGTTGCGCAGGTCCAGCATTTCGCTGACGATGGAGAACGGTGTCTCATCCTTCTCTGCCATATCGCGCAGATGCAACAATGTGACGAGCGTCTTCGCGTCGGCTTCCTGAGGTTCGAGTGTGTTGTAAGCCAGCACAATGACGTGGTCGTACTCGTCCACGCCGAGCTTATTGAGCAGGTCGCGGTCTGTGGTTTCGCCCTCCTGCACAATTACTTTTTGGTTTTGTAGTCTTCCACCTTGAGCACGGATCTGTTTTTCGATGTTATAGACATCGGCAACCACTGTTACCTGCGAACCTTTGGAAACGTAGTGATCCAGTTCGTGCACGATCGTCGTGCCGCTGCGGTTCCATCCAAGGATGAGACACTTCTCAGGTTTGGGGGTTAAGGGTTTTGCAGTTGAGCGAATGAGGGCCTCATCAATCGGGATCAGGCTGAGGCTTGACAGACGAAGCGTATCGTCATCCGCAGAGAGGGCAAAAATCTGGTCATCGCTTTCGATACGAGAGTCCATTGCAGGGCCCAGAAGAATCCTTCCATCAGCTTTGCGCAGACCGATTACACATGATTCTTCGTAAGCAAGCAGGGCTTCTCCAAATGTTTTTCCCGCTAGGGCAGGCTCGTGTTTGAAATAAATCTCATCGCCGCCGAAGTTCATCAGTTCGGTGTAAACAACCGAAAGCCCGGATTGACGCGATGTCTGCGCGACGACGCGCGCGATCAGGTCACCGGTCAAGACGGCCTGCACGTTATCGTTCACGCCGACCAGCTTAAGCACATTCATATTTTTCGCGTCGCGGATCTGTGTGACAATATGATACGGCTCAGCGCGGCGATTGGGATTATTTGTGATCGCCAGCACCGTCTTGATGACATCAGTATCGGGATCGTTGTTTTCAGGCGGCAGGACAATGATAACTTTGGCACGATGCGGACTTGCAATTTCAAGATCATTTGGGTCAATGGGACTTCCGCTCCGACAAATCATGCGGGTCCTTCCGTGGACCTGGACCCGGTCCCGTATCTCATCTTCCATCTCCACCTTGTCTTTATTCGCCAATATCACGATGCGTGCGTTGCTCTGGTTTTCATTGGCGGTCATGAGTTCATTGAGGATGGTGAAAACCTGTGCCGACCAACCCAGTATAACGGTATGATTGGATTCGAGCACCATCGAACGCCCCTTGCGCAGGCGCTCCATCTGACCTTCGATGGCATTGTTCAGCACGCCGATCAGCGCGCTGACGACAAATATGCCGCCGAGCGTAACGAACAACATGACCACACGGAATCCTGTGCCTGTGTCACCGCCCATTGTGCCTGAGTCGAGTGTGCGCATCAGGCTCTCCCATGCAGCTTCGCCGAAGCTCAGCCGTCCGCCTTCACCCTCCTGCACAAACCCTGTGATAGTAATGACCGCTCCTGCAATAAAAACAACAATTAACGAAAGCACGAACAACATACCGATCAATGCGGGAGTGCCGCGCGACATCAAATTATCAAAGTGGTATCGAAGGCGCTGGGAAAATGTGGGCTTCATGGAAACTCCGTAAAGTGAGATTTGGTAGATTATAGGTTTTTTTATCCAGGTTGCCAACTGCAGTTGATTTTTGTAATGATTTTGCCTATACTTTATATAAAAGGAGTTCTTATGACCACCAAGTTTACCTGGTATGGACATGCTGCGTCGGGGCTCGAGACTGGCGGGTATAAGCTTGTCATTGACCCTTTTCTCGATGGAAACCCCGCCGCTTCGCTCTCCCCCGACGCTGTTGAGGCGGACTTCATCCTCATCAGCCACGGGCACGGTGACCACGTGGGCGACGCGGTCGCCATCGCAAAGCGGACGAAAGCCCTGGTGATCAGCGTCAACGAAATTGCAATCTGGTTCAGCAATCAGGGAATCGAGTCACACGGCCAGCACCTGGGCGGCGGATTCAAATATCCATTTGGTTATCTCAAACTGACGCTTGCCTTGCACGGCTCGGCCTTGCCGGATGGCTCCAACGGCGGCAATCCCTGCGGTTTCCTGCTCACCACCAACGATGGCAGGAAAATCTATCTGGCTCAGGACACAGGCTTGTTCGGTGATATGAAGTTGATCGGCGAGGAAGGAATCGATCTGGCAGTCGTCCCCATTGGCGACAACTACACCATGGGACCTGATGACGCGTTGCGGGCGGTCAAATTGATCCAGCCCAAGACAGTGATCCCCATCCACTACAACACCTGGGATTTGATTGCACAGGATCCAAATGCGTGGGCTGCGCGCGTCGAGAAAGAGACGGATACAAAAGTCCTCGTATTGAAACCCGGAGAAAGTTATTCTTTGTAAAGTGATCTGAATTCGGGATAGACCTTTTCAGGACACGGATAACACGGAGGCAACGGAAAATCCGTAAAATACGGAAAGAATCCGTCCTGTCCGTGGAATCCGTGTCCAAAGATTTTGGACATGGTCTTATCTCGAATTACGTTAAAGGATGGATTAAAGGCAAAAGACCGAGGCAACTCCCTTGGTCGTTTTATTTGCCAAAATATAAATTTGCCAGGGTTCCCAAAAAGAACACAAAGAGCATGGCAACAATGACTCCAGCCGCCCATCCCAATATTGGAGCGAATCTCAAAAGCTCCACGCCTGCATCCTTCAAGATAGTGGATATTCCCCACAATGCAGTTGCCGAAAAACCAAGCGCTTTCAGGCTCAGGTCAAAGTTGGTTTTCTTCGCAAGGTGAACAACCATGAAGACTTCCAGGCCCGTGAGCAACAAGGATGTCCCCGGGATGGGACTGGTGAGCGCGGCAAGCAATCCCGCCAGCGCGCTGTAAAGCAGGATCAGTTTTACGTTCGATCTCATACCGGCTTATTATAGCAAAGCCGGTTTATTCCCCATGTGTCGTTGATGGATTATTTTCAGAGAAGAACCGCATGATTATGAATACCAGGGTGACTATTGAGTTACCTCAGTTCAAAGATTTCAGCACTCGCAATGCCCTCCAGGTGACCCATTTGTTCGGCTGTTTCTTCCTCCCGAAATCGATCCAGGTCTTTCCCGTGTAATCGTATTCCATCAGCCATTGACCGTGTTCATTCTGTTTTTCTCGGATGATGTCGAGCGTGCTCGTTAATCGCTTATCCTTGCCATATCCCAAACCGACCATGGCTTCAGCAAGCTGCAACAGATCAGTGACGTAGAACACGGGGAAACCGAACTTCCACCAGGCGCGGTTTGGTTTACTATCATCACGTGTTGGATATTTTGCTGTAGCGGGATCGATGCTGAAGAAAAAATCCACGCTCTGTTTGACGGCTTTCTTGATCAATGGCGTCCGTTTATTCGCGGGCAATTTACTCAACGCCAACATGACTTTGACTCCGCCCCATGCGCAGGGAAGTTTGTTGTTCACGCCGCAGGCAAAGCCGGGACCGCACTTGTAGGCGTAATAGCGGACCGGCGCATCCTTGTCTTCCAGCGGGGCAATGCCATCACCCGTGACAGTGCGCGCCATCCACTCGTAGGCTTTGTCCAGGCGCGGATCGTCACAGCCCAACTCCATCAGTGACCAACATAGATTCCCTTGCAGGCAGTCCACCGTTCCAGAAGGTGCACCGGATGTAGTTGTTGTGAATTGACCGCCTTCCGCCATATGATCAAGCAGATAGTTGCAGGCTTGGGCGACGCGTTTATCTTGACTGGCGGATGCGCCAAGCTGAGCCAGCAGAATCATCGCCCAAACTGTGGATCGATATTTTGTTGTGTATCCGGGTCCAGGTTTGACCCAGTAACCTTCCTTCTCCATATTGGACAGGATCATCGCAATCGGTCCCTCTTTATGTGCAGACTTGCGCGCGGATTTCAGTTTTTTGTCATCAGGCGGGAGGTCGAACAGATCGCGCAGGGCGAGATAACGGACGCCGGGATTCTCAGACTCCAGCAACCACGGCAGGGAATCATTTCGTAGTTGGTCCTTCCAAGACATGTGTGCCTCCTTTCAGAACCAAATTTCCCCGATCTAGGAATAGTATAGCACCGTACGGGCCTTATAGCACATCGATTTTCAATAATGTTTTAGCGTATAATTGCAACAGAAACAGGAGTGACTTTATGAGCAATAAGCCCCTACAACTCACAGCCATTATTGAGCGTGAAGATGACTGGTTCGTTGCAACTTGTCCCGAAGTGGATGTGGTCAGCCAGGGCAAAACGATCGAAGATGCGCGTTCCAATTTGCTGGAAGCAGTAGAAGGTTTCTTTGAAGTCGCTTCTCCCTCCGAGATTCGGCGCAGGCTTAAAAAAGAGACCTATATTATGCCGCTGATGCCTGTTATTCCAAAATTGAAAATGAAGGCTCATGTAAGATCATAATATGCCCAAACTGCGTGTGCTTTCTGGTAGGGAGGTTTGCAAAATCCTTTCTGAACATGGATTTGAGAAAGTGAGACAGAAAGGCAGCCATATCATCATGCAAAAGAAGAGGGGAAACTCCACGATTACCATACCAGTCCCTGAACACGATGAATTGAGAACGGAACATTGTTGGGAATAATCAGACAGTCAGGGCTATCGCGGTCAATATTTGAAACAAAATGATGCAGAAAACAACAGCTAGATTTTCGGTGTTCAGGTCTTGACTGGAGGAGCACATGGTTATCCCTGCATTCTTTCCCATTCGGCGAGCCTGTCATCCATCTCTCTTTGTACGCGTTCGTATTCTTTCCCTAATTTTATGACTTCTTTTGCATTCACAAACGGGCTTTCGAGTTGAGCGCCTAGATTCGCTAACTCCTTTTCAAATGCGGCGATGGTATTTTCCAGTTCCTGCAACTGAACAATCTTTTTTCTTTCAATCTTCACGGACTCCGATGTCGGGAGACGTCGGGGCTTAACTCTATTTTCCGAAGTCTGGGTACCTCGGACTCCGTTTGCACGCTCCTCTTCTTTCCTTCTTTCCTCTTTCATCTGCGAATACGTTCCATTGAACACAGTCAAATGTGATTCATCTGGATCGATCTCCCAGATTTGAGTCGCGAGCGCATCCACCAGATAACGGTCATGCGTGACCAGGAGAATCGTTCCCTTGTAAGCATCCAATACGGATTGCAGGACTTCCTGAGAAGGAATATCCAGATGATTCGTTGGCTCGTCGAGCAATAACAGGTTCGTATCTTGTAATGCAAGTTTGGCCAAAGCCAAACGTCCGCGCTCGCCGCCCGAGAGCATGGATACTTTCTTGAACGCGTCATCTCCCGAGAAGAGATATTTGCCGAGATAGTCGCGTCCCTGATACGGCAGCATGCCAGGCGATGCCTCAAGGATTTCATCGAGAACAGTTTTGTCGGGGTCAAGTCCTTCGTGAGCCTGTGCAAAGTATCCGATGTGCAGGCTCGCGCCGAGGGTTACTTCTCCTGCCAATGGTTCGAGTTGACCGAGGATCGTTTTGAGAAATGTTGACTTTCCCGCGCCATTGGGTCCGATCAACGCGGCGCAATCCGTGCGACGCAGTTCAATATCGGGCGCGCGAAAAAGTAATTTATCGGGAAAGCCTACTTGCAAGTTCTTCGTGCGGATGACCAAATCGCCAGAGCGACGCGTCGAACGCAGATGCAGGCCGAGGTCCGGCATGACGCGTTGTGGAGGCCGAAGCCCGCGCACGCGCCTCTCCGCTTCTTCCACACTGAATGGACTGGTCGTTGTTTCCACATCCAATTGCGACCAGTTCGTGCTGACCACCGCGTCCATGCCGACTTGTTCGATCGCCTGCACAACCCGCGTCAACCTTCGTAACTTGCCTTTGGCCTGCTGCACGTTCTGGCCCGAAATATTTTTCCTGATGTATTCCACATCCTTCATCAACTTTTCGCGCCCAGACTCAAAGACATCCACGCGATGCTGCCAGCGATTCTCGCGCTCCCGCAAATAGGTTGTGTAATTGCCGCGATAATACTCCGAGCCGCTCAATGCCATTTCAAGCAAGGCATTGCAGGCGTGGTCGAGAAAATAACGATCGTGCGAAACGATAACCGCCGCGCCTTCCCATTGTGAGAGATAACCTTCAAGCCATTCGACCGCCGCGATATCGAGATGATTGGTTGGCTCATCGAGCAATAACAAATCCGGATTGGACAACAGGAGCCGCGCGAGATAGGCGCGCGTACGTTGCCCGCCCGAAAGATGATCCAGCGACATGTGGAATTCGGACTCATCGAAGCCGAGTCCTGTGAGCACCTGCTTGATGCGGACTTGATAGACGTATCCGCCGCGCCGTTCGAAATCTTCCTGAAGCGCACCATACCGGACCAATGCCTGCTCCCGTTTAATGGGATCTGACATTTCGCCTTCGAGTCTTTCCAGTTCTCCCTGCTGGCGGATCAGCTCCGCAAACGGCTCGAGACAAGCCTGCCAGAGCCTGCCTTCGAGTTGGAAATCTGCTTCCTGTGGAAGATACCCGATGCGAAGATTCCTGGCGCGTGTGACAGTCCCCGACGACGGTTCTTCCTGCCCGATGAGGATGCGCAGAAGTGTCGTTTTGCCGATGCCGTTGGGACCAACGAGCGCGAGCCGCGCACCCTTTGCAACGGAGAAGGATACATTGGCGAAGAGGTCTTCCGCGCCGAAGGATTTGGAGAGGGAGGAGACAGTGATGAGGGACATGGTTAGTGATGCGAAATATGTAGCTCGTAATTAGTAATTGCCCGCCGAATTATAAAGCAAATGAGTTGTATCAGACTTCGGAAGTCTTTTGGAGGAGGCACTGACTTGGGCGCATCGAGACAGACTTCCGAAGTCTTTGATTCATAGAAAAAGATGCGAATAGATCAACCTATCCACATCTTTGCGTTTAATTCGTATTTGATTACTTGAACATCATGCCGCAATCAATGCCTTTTCCACTTCGGCTGGCAGGTGAATGAAAGCGAAGTGACTAATGTGATAAAGATAATCTTCCCCGCTTTCATCGATCACTCGAATCAGTTCATCCTTCTCTGCTTGTGGGTCAGGGATGACCTCGTAGATTTTTCTGGTTATTAAGGATGCTTCGTAGTCTGTATTATCGATGCAAAGGACAAATAGTTTTTTTGTGCTCATAGGTTAATCCAAATATCGTTTGATTTTGATATCTTTTCTACCGATTCCATGCGCTTCATACCAATGGAGTTCAACATGGCGAACATTGCCGTTTGGTAGTCTAGTTTCTGGTGCAAAAGGCGCACCGCAGTAGATTAACAATTGACAAATGAAAAGCCTCTTTGGTACAAGGAAGGTGACGAAGCCAAACCTAGACCGCGGAGGCACTCCAATGTTACGTGAACATTACCCAACGGACAAGCGTTTTGAAGAGATCCTGAGCTATCTTCCAAAGATGGAGGCAAGCCTGGCGAAGATCGACCGATACCTGGAGGATGAGAAACTCTATCGTTTGATCCGGCAGGATCTGTCGAAGAGGTGGCCGAAGACGTTGGAAACGGGACGGAGATCGACGCCTGTGGAAGTAGTGCTGCGGATGCTGGTGGTCAGGCGGTTATACAAGTACAGTTATGAAGAGACGGAGCAGGCGGTCAGCGACAGTCTGGCATTGAGGCAGTTCTGTCGCGTGTATCTGAATCGAGTGCCGGATGACACAACCTTGATTCGCTGGGCGAATTTGATCCAACCCAAGACCTTGGAGAAATTCAATGAGCGGATCACGCAACTGGCGCGGGAACACAAAGTCACCAAAGGTCGCAAGCTGCGCACGGATGGCACGGTGGTGGAGACGAACATGCATGCACCTTCTGACAGTCGCCAGTTGGCAGACAGCGTGCGGGTGCTGGCTCGCACGGTGGTGCGTGCCAAAACCATCTTGAAGACTGGGCGACAAAAGGTGTGTCAGCAATTCCAAGACTTCACCCAGGCAGCTCGCAAGATTGCTCGCCAGATCGGTGAAACCCTCAGCCAGCGAAGCGAGGCGGCGCGTGAGGTGGGGAAGCAAAAATATCAGGAATTGCTGGACATGACCGAAAAAACGGTGGCGTGGGCTGTCCAAACCGAGGCGCAGTTGCGAGGGTACTCCCAGCGCGAGGCTCAACGTCTCAGCGACACCCTGACCACCTTCGTTCCCCGTGTACAGCAGGTGATCGAGCAAACTGTTCGGCGCGTGCTGCAAGAAGAGCCCGTGCCCGCTGGTGAAAAGATCGTCAGCATTTTTGAGCCTCATACCGATATCATCTGTCGGGGCAAGCCGTCTCATCCAGTGGAGTATGGGCATAAGGTCTGGCTCAATGAAGTCGATGGCGGCATCGTCAGTCATTACCGCATCCTGAACGGCAATCCGCCTGACGAGTTGCAGTGGAAACCCTCGCTCCAGGCCCATCAGGCAACTTTCAAGGAACCGCCGCAACAAGCCAGTGCCGATCGCGGCTTGTATTCCGAACCCAACGAAACTCTGGCTCATGACTTGGGAGTCCTACGCGTGATCCTGCCCAAGCCGGGCTACCGATCCCAACAACGCTTGAACCATGAGCACAAAGCTTGGTTCGTGAAAGGCCGCAAATGGCACGCCGGCGTCGAAGGCCGCATCAGCGTTCTCAAACGAGCTCACGGCCTCGGTCGCTGTCTGGCGCATGGCTTTCAGGGCTTTCAATGTTGGGTCGGCTGGGGTGTCATCGCTGGCAACCTGGCGGTCATCGGTCGAACGTAATCATTGGAGCTATTCGATTGTCAAGATACAAGAAAGTAAGTGCAAATGAAATCCTGCAAAATCAATTCGGTGCAAAACACTTTCGCTCGCCTATGCATTCGCGCCTTTTGGCTGTTTTGCACCAGAAACTAGGCTATCCCCCAAGACGAATTGATATCCTGACAACCCTGCCAGGCATAGAATTTTCCGAATGCTATCCTGCACACACAACTGTGGATGTGGAAGGCA
>Ga0209321_10002939_pt1 | contig 11446 bp, 7 predicted proteins | sample Rifsed16ft4_FD_184012 | JGI IMG/M metagenome (GOLD analysis project Ga0209321, IMG submission 184012) | Soil microbial communities from Rifle, Colorado, USA - sediment 16ft 4 - CSP-I_5_4 (version 2) | ecosystem: Environmental > Terrestrial > Deep subsurface > Rock core/Sediment | place: Rifle... | reverse complement strand
AGAGTCGGATGCTCTCAGCAAAGATCTAAAGAAGAGAGGCTTCAAGTTTGTTGGATCAACCATAATTTATGCCCATATGCAAGCCGTCGGTATGGTCAATGATCACATTACGGACTGCTTCAGATACAGGGAATTACTGGAAATAACTAAAACGCATGCCCCAGCGTAAAATGCGGCAGGCACCTGTCCTCACCAACCTCTCTGTCCAGCTTGCAGCCTATATCCAGTCTCAGAGGACCAACGGGGGTATTATAGCGAATCCCTGCGCCTGCTGTTGCCTTTATCTCTGATGCCTTAAACTCGTCCACTTTTCTCCAGACGTTACCGCCATCAACAAAGGCTACCATTCCAAGACCCCCAAGTTTTTTGAAAAGGGGGAACCGAACCTCTCCATTCATTATCAACATCATGTTCCCACCGGTAGGTGTCCATGTATCGCCGTCAAAGGTGATGGTCTTTCCGGGGATGCCAAGCCTTTCCTGGTCGTATCCGCGTACTGTGCTCCTCCCTCCGACAAAGTATCTTTCGAATATTGGTACTTCATTGGACTCACCGAAGTTCCATGCCACACCACCGCGTACTGAAAAGGCCAGGACTAACCTGTTTAACGGTGAATAATATGAGCTGTTCTGAACCGTTATCTTTGCAAACTGAGGTGTTGAGCCAATAACTTTGGCAGCCTCCCGGAATGTTATGCTGAATATGTATCCCCTTGATGGATTAAAGGGGTCATCCCTCCTGTCTATGATTAATGAGGGATTGATTGTTGCAACTTCAGTCTTTCCTGTGTCTTCAGGTGTAAGTATGGCCTCAGGCTGGACATCAGATAGCTTTACATCCTCATACTGATATGTAAGTGAACCCTTAATAAACTCACTGAAACTCTTTTCCAAACCTGTCGAGAATCCAAGTGTCCGCCGGTCAAAGCTCCTCTTATTCTCTATCTGGTCTACTAAATTGAACCTCCCATCCATCTGATAACCCAGAACCCAGGGCTCTTTATAATTGATACTATACTTCTGCTCAATTGAACTCCCCTCTGCCCGCATCGTTATCTGGCGTCCTGTCCCAAAAAGGTTTTTATACCCCCCCTCAAACATCCCCCTGAACCTCTCCACATCTCCATAACCTATACCAAACTCTACACTGCCCGGATAACCCTCCTCTACCCTGACTGACAAATCCTTCTTCTCTTCTTTTACATCAGGGTTAACCGTCTCTATCCTTACATCCCTGAATATACCAAGCTTCAGCAACTGTCTCTGGCTGCGGAGTATCTTTTCATAACTATACAATTCATCTTCCTTAATCAATAACTCTCTCTTAACCACTGTTTCCCTGGTGAATGAGTTCCCGGTAATATTTATATTCCCGATGTATACGGGCATGCCTTCATTGATTATGTAATCAACTTCAGCATCTGTCTTATCAGGACTAAATGTGCTCTTTAAATCTACAGACGCATATATATGACCCTTTTGCAGATAAAAAGATTGTATGTTGTAGATGTCATCAACTATCTGTGACTCGTTAAAGGGTCTTCCAACCCTTGATTTTATCCGGGGGTAAATATCATCTCTGCTGAAAGAACTATTACCTTCAAGACGTATAACTGACAGGCGGGTCTGAGCACCTTCCTCAACATTGATTGAAACACCAAGCGTCTTATCATCTTCATTAAATGAAACCTGATGGGTAATCCTGACCTCAAGGAAGCCATTACTCTTGTAGAGGCCGGAAAGGTCTCTCAAGTCCTCTCTCAGGATATCGTCAAAAAGATATTTGCCTTCTTTAATATCAACATAATCCTTAAGTATCTCATCCTTAAAATATGAGTTCCCTGTAAAATTGATATCCCTTATGGTTACTGACTCTCCCTCCGTTATCTTAAACAGGATCCGTACATTTCTGTCATCCGGCTTCTCCACATTATGTGAGATTGACACAAGGTAATAGCCCTTTTGCTGATATAATTCCGTTAAACGGTCAGCGGATTCATCAAGGACAGCCGTGTCATATGCCCTTTCCTTCCATATCAATAACTCCTTCCTGATAGTATCTGCAGTTATAACCTCGGCGCCCTCAAATATAACCTCTACATGAGGACCAGCCTCAATAGCTAAAATAACTGACACTTCTTCTTTATCCCTCTCAATAACTAATTCAGATTTTTCTATAACTACGTTCAGATAACCTCTCTCTATGAAATATTTTGTTATGGCATCTATACCGGATTTTATTTCTGCCTCATCATAATACGAGCCACTGGCTACTTTCAGAGTTGATCTTAATTTCTCGTCATCAAATATCTTATCACCTGTGAACCTTATATCAGAAATTCCGGACCTCTTGCCCTCCTTTATTTTTATAACTATATCCGCCAGTTGTCCGCCTCTCTTAGGGACAATGAATACCTCTGCAGATGCATCAAAGAATCCGGCGCCTTTATAGAGTTTAAGAATATTATCCTTTAATACCGGAATCTTCTCGTCTGACAGTTCTTCCCCTCTTTTGACAATAACAACCGGTTTAATCTTTTTTACTGATAAGTAGCTGTTACCCTTTATCTTAATATCATTAACCTTCATTTTTGCTGTAAATTGAATTTGAATGCCTACCCCATTCTCTTCCTGAAATGCCTCTACGCTTACATCTTTAAAAAGCCCTTTCTTATAATAATGGATGATACATTCTCTCACCTGTTGAAGTAACAACACTTCCCCCGCTTTTATGCCACACTCTTTCTCTATGTCCTTGTCTGTAATACCGGCGGTATCAGGAACAGTCCTTATGGAGGAAATCCGTTTACCAACGAAAGTGCTCAGATCGTCCGCGGAATAAGCATATTGTGCAGTGAAAATAATTAAGATGAGAAAAATGGAATATAAGAAGTGCATATCATTTAAACTCGAACCTGAATTTGAGATCTCCGCTCATCCTGCCCAGTTCATCCCTCTCGCCGACTAAGTATACATTCTTGCTGAGCAGATACTCTAATTTTATCAGCTCCTCTACTGTAGTAAGACCTGTGGTATATGTAACGTAGAGCCGGTCATCCATTAATCTCTTGCCTACTGTAAGCCGTGCCCCTCCTGATGCTGATGAACTTGAATAGTACGGGTCAACCTGGAACCTGTCAATCTTTATTATGTCAGTTAATGCCTCTTCCAGCTTTTCCTGTATTGGTGCAGTAAGGAATGCAGTTGCCTCAAGCGCTCCAACCTCTGCCATAGTCTCTGAAGCCTCGGAAGCTGTCTGGCCTGTTGTCAGAAGGGCGAGGATATCCGTCTCACTAAGGAAAGGATCAGAGCTGAGTGCAAGGTTGATCTTATCCACCGGCCCGGCTAATCTCATCTCTATCCTGTATCCCCTGACCTCTGTAGATGCGTGAATGTCAATTACAGGTTTAATGGAATCAGGGCTTACAAAATCTGCAGTAGCGGAAAGCACCTTAAAGTCATTCCGGCTGAATACAAATGTCCCCTCATGCGCTTCCAGCCTGCCGAAAAGAAGGGGGCGGTCTATGGTGCCCTTTAATATAAGATCAATCTCAAAAGGTAGTTTTGCGATGTTGTTATTTATACGGAGGTCCTTTTTACCGGCAATATGAATATTAAGCTCCGTATCCCCGATAAACGGGAAAGGTTGTTCAGCCTTTACCTTCTTTTTCTGGAGTTCAAGGACCAGCGACCGTATGTTCATCTTTTTTTCATACGCTGTCTTTTCTATATTTATTTCTCCCCTGAGTCCCCTCGATTCCGGTGTTCCCTGGAAAATAAGTGTACCGTCTATCTTTGATGTGAGGCCCTCCGGATACCTGAAAATGGCATCTGCAATTTCCAGGACAAAAGCAAATTCCTTTACAACAAAATCCTCTGTCGTTACCTTCCCTGTTACATTAACAGTGCCGCCCCCAATATTTCCGCTCATGGATTCCAGCACAATTTCACGGCCATTAAAAAATAACGATAACTCTGCACCTTCAAGGGTCTGTTTCAGGGTAGCGCTCCTTATCGTGCCATCCCGTATGGCAAGTCCACCCTGGATAAAGGGGTTTCTCAGCTCGCCGCTCATGAGGAAGGCAAGGAACGCCTTCCCTTTGCTGTACTTGATCTCCGGTGTAAAGAGCGTGAGAAGTCTGAGGTCTGCTTCACCATTTATAAATACATTCACCTCTCCATTCGGTACGAGGTTACCTATCATGCCGATTGACGTGCCTTCTCCTTTAAACCGTACGATATCAAGAGAAAGCCTGTTCGCCTCATAGCTCAAATGTATTTCTCCATCGTTTTCCAGTCTATATTCACCATAGATAGCCGTAACCTGCGAAAGAACCGCATCCGCCTTTAAAGTGTTAAAGTCAGAGAGGCTGCCCTTTAACACTATCTCTCCTGTTGCAGTAATCGTTATGTCTCTTGCAAGAGATGGTTTCAGAAGAAGTAAAAAGGTATTTAACCTGCTGTTGTTCATATGAGCGGTTACTTCAATCCATGCATCCTTGTTCCATGCCATTGTCCCGTCATAATGTATATCCATAATATTCCCATTGAGCTTCAGTGCATCTCCTTCTTTTGATACTGTAAGTTGCGTCACCCCTGTATCTGTTCCATTAATCATGAGGTGGGGTACCTGTATCGCCGCCTCCACTACAGGTTCGCTTATTTTACCGCTTCCCTTTACTTTTAATGTACCAGTCCCGCTGACAGCAGGCAGCCTCTTCTTCAGGATATCCACATTCTGCAGGATGAATTGTTCCGAGTTCAGCTCTGCATAAAATTCCCCCTTAGACTCACCGGCAAATCCTATCCATCCCTTGCCTTCGGCTGTCTCATCCTTACGTTCTACATTTACTCTCTCAATGATAACCCTGTCAGTTTTAAGAGTAGCTGCAACATAACCGCTTTCGAATGTCTGCCCATAGGCCGAGCCGCTAAAGATGTGCATATCAGCGCTTCCGGAAAAGTCCTTAATGCCCCCTCTGAAGCTCATTTTTCCGCTGGTCTTCATATGTAAAGGAAGGTCTTTATAGAAGATGCTGACTATGTCTTTTGTGTTACCCTGGGTTATGTCCCCCTGTAAATCAAAATACGGGTCTTTAAAACCTGGTGACCGGAATCTGATATTACCGGATATATTGTAGATAGCATCACTTTGCCTGAAGGTGACAGGCTTCAGAGTAAGGTTGCCGTCCGATAAAGCAAGGTCAGCAGTAACAGTATCAAAGGTTACACCATTTACAATGCCTTCCGGCATCGCAACTACACCATTTACAACAGGCTTGTCAAGCGTCCCTGAAATCTCGCCGCTTAGAGATGCGACACCATGCAAAGGGAAATGAGGTATATGGAGATAACCTGCAATATCTTTTAATTCCCCTGTCATGCCAATACTAAGATTAAGCCCTTTGTTCAGTTCACCGGAAAGAGAGAGTTTCTGATTTTCATCATGGTATGTGAGCCACCCCTTTGATGCAATCTCATTTCTGTCAAGGCCTCTGCCTTTAGCCTCTATCTCCATATCAAAGACACCTTTTTTATCAAGAGATGAACTTATTCCAGAAACATAACGGGACAGCACCTTATATGGTTCTAAAGACTTCCCTTTAAGCTTTACGGTATATGAAGGGATTCCATTCTTGTGGTCAATACGTATATTTCCGTCAATCTCGCCACCGATAATATTTCCTTTAATATTGGCAAGCGTAAAGAGTTTCTCTTCCCATAAAAGTCTGCCTTTCACTTTCCCGTATTTTACCCCGTCGTATGCAACACCTTCCGCATCAATATTGCCATCTATTACAGGCAGAGGCAGATTGCCTTTAATACCTCCATTAAATGTTACTTTGCCCTTTAATTCCTTCTTGCCGGGGATATTCCCTGCAATATCGTTCAGTAAAACAAATACCTTACCTTTAAGATCAACATAACCATCGCGTCCTACAAAACCGTCCGCTGATATATATGAACCTTTACGTGAAGAGATATTAATGTCCCTGACCTTTATTCTGTTTAATTTCTTCTCTTTTATCACAAAGACAAGATTTCCCTTAGCCTTGAGATTTTTATGAGACAGATACGGGTCCTTATAATCACCGCTTCCTGAAAGGTCCGTACTAACCTCTTTTTTGTCAAGGTCAGGATAGATGTAACCAGCCACACTCTTTAGAACGACATCTCTGCCTGTAACCTGGTCGCTGATTTTAATACGACCGTTTACTACCTGCATCTTGTCTATTTTCACATGCCATCCTGTCTTTGGCCTGTCCGGGAAGAGACCTTCGATATTCATTCTGCCGTCCGAATATCTTTTTATTACAAGAGAAGACTCAACAAATCTGATATTTTCAATATGGACTATTTTTCTCTGTAATTTAAGCAGGCTGAGGTATACCCTGACCTCTTTAGCTGTGAGCAGGGTATTTTCTTTATCTTCCTGCAGAATGTGAGCATTATTCAGTTGCCAGTAAAATGGAAACAGGCTGACGTGACTGCCGGAGAACTCTATCCGCCGGCCTATGGCATCTTCAACTTTATGAAGAACCTTTTGTTCAATTATTTTGGTGAGGTATTCATGTTTCAGATAAAGTGAGGCGAAAATTATAAGGAGAGAGAAAAAGACAAGGGAGACAATAGTAATAGCCTTTCTTTTCAACCGCTCTCCTTTTTCAGTATCAACTTTTCCTGGAAGCTATTTCGACAAACCTCATGCGTAAGGCATAAAGCAGATTCTTAATCAACTGATCTTCTTCCTGTGTCAGGTTTCCTTTTGTCTTTTCTTCAAGCATTGAGATAATATCTATAGTCTCTTTCGCCAATTGGAGAGATATCTTCTTTTCTCCGGTAACTGGATCCGGTTCTTCTCCAAGATGTATAAAGGCTGACCTCACAAGGGAAAATACGAACGCTGCAAAATTGACTTCTACCGGGATTGAATAGGGTTGCTCTCCGGTGCTCGTCTCTGCTTTCTCTTCCTGTGGAGTTTCCTGGGCTTTCTGAGCCTCTGACTTCTCCTCTTCCCCCTCTTTAAAGCGCCTTTTATCCCTTATCGTAAATTGCTCTTCATCCTGCATTGTAAATCACCTCCTGACATATTAACTTTTATCATAAAAAGTACTGTAAAAGCAATAAGGTTATAAGTGCACATTATTGTGGGCATACTTGTTTTATGATGCATATAGTTCTGTGCAGATTAAGGTTCATAACACAGTATTTTACTTTATTTATAAGTAGTTAGAGAATGGCATAATTACTGAATCATAGCCCCTTAGTAAGACGGATGAGAAGAATAAAAATGTCATTCCCGCGAAAGCGGGAATCCAGACCTATAGCCTGATTCTGGATTCCCGCTTTCGCAGGAATGACGGACAGTTAGGAGCATTTTCGAGTGAAACTGCTTTCTCATGTAGTAAACCTGATATTCCCGACAAAATGTCAAAACTGTGATAGCACTGTATCTGCAGATGCAGCAACAGCCTATTTCTGTAAGGAGTGCTGGCAAGGTATTGAGCGGTTTGACTGTCCATGCTGCCCACGGTGCGGACTGCCGTATACTTCTCATCCTGATGCAGACAATAAGTCATATTATGAACAATCTGCGGCCGGTCATCTTTGCGGAAACTGCAGGGATAAACCACCCTCTTTTGACATGGCCATATCAGCCGGTCGTTATACCGGAGCTTTATCTGAGGCAATCAAGCTCTTCAAATATAAGAAAAAGGTACACTTAGGGAAAAAGTTAACGGAGTGGGCGCTAAAGTCCCCTCTTGTAGAAGATACTTTGCTTAATTTTCATAACCCTGAATATCTTCACACCACCCATACATTATTAATCCCCGTACCTCTTCATGTAAAGAGGCTCCGGGAACGGGAGTTTAACCAGTCTGCCATCATAGCCTCAGTCATAGGCAGGAGATTCGGAATACCTGTAGTGGCAAACGCCCTTATACGCCATCGTCACACAAGGCCGCAGGTTGAACTTGACGGTAAGGACAGAAAAGAAAACGTTGTCGGGGCATTCAGCGTAGAGGATAGAAAGATTATAGAAGGCAAAGAGATAATCCTCGTGGATGATGTCTACACATCAGGATCTACAGTGAATGAGTGCGCCAGGGTACTGAAAAAGAACGGAGCTGAAAAGGTATATGTTATGACTATTGGACGGATGGTAGGATGAAAGGTCGTTGCAGGCGTATTATCGCCATTACTCTTCTTCCCGCAATTGACCGCAGGCGGCAAGTATATCTGCCCCCCTGCTCTTCCTTATAAATACAGAGTAATTATGCTCTGTCAGTATCTCCTGAAATCTGAGAACAGACTCCCCGGACGGTCTTTTATACGGAGCGCCGGGAAATTCATTAAACGGTATAAGATTGATCTTACAGCGTATACCTTTAAGCAGTTTTGCTACACGTCCGGCATCTTCGGGACTGTTATTAACGCCATCGAGGAGGACGTATTCAAAACTCAGCATCCTTCCCTTGCGAAGGGGAAATTCCCTGCACGCTTCGATCAGTTTCTTCAAAGGATATTTTTTATTTATTGGCATAACCAAATTCCGCTGTTCATCAGTTGATGCATTGAGCGATATGGCAAGGTTGATATTGAGATTGCTCTCACCGAGTTTTTCTATCCCAGGCACAAGCCCTGCTGTAGAAAGCGTAATCCTGCGTGCCCCGAGTGCAGGCCCCAGCGGATTGTTCAGGATTTCTATGGCCTTTGCCACATTATTATAGTTTGACAGGGGTTCACCCATACCCATAATCACAATGTTTGTAAGATGTTTTCCTGCCGGCAGACCTTTTTGCACACTAAGCACCTGATTTACTATCTCTGAGGTTTTCAGGTTTCTGGCAAGCCCGCCTTTACCTGTAAGGCAGAATGCACATCCCATACCGCACCCAACCTGCGTTGATATGCAGAGGGTTAACCGCTCTTCTTCCGGGATTAATACGCTCTCTACTCTGTGACCATCTTCCAGTTCAAACAGGAATTTCTCTGTACCATCCGAAGAAACTTGCTTCCTGATTTCTATTAACTTACTTATGTAAGCCTTCTGAGAGAGGAGTTCACGGATCTCTTTGGATAAGTCAGTCATCACATCAAAAGAGTCTGCACATTTACCATAGACCCAGTGGAATAGCTGACGCCCCCTGTACTTCTGGAGTCCAAGCTTCAACACAAAATCTTCCAGTTCAGAAAGGTTTAGGTTTCTAAGGTCCGTTTTTATCATTGGTTACAGCACATCAGAGATAATCTATATTCTACATCAGTATCGTACAAATAGTCATGCAAACATTTGTTTGACAGAACAATATCATACTGCTATTTTTATATAGCTTCAATATAAGAGATCCCCGGCAAAGCAACTTAAGGAGATCGTACGTTATGCCTTTTTTTTTGATTGTGTTACTTTTAAGTTTCTGTGCATATATGCCGGATAATATAGCTATTGCAGCCCAAAAGAACTCATGCATAGAGTGTCACAAAGACCTTCCTTCAGGTTCCTATACAGGTCATAAATTTTCCGATTATACAGGTTCTGTACATGAAAGGAATGGCATCCGTTGCGAGGCATGTCATGGCGGAGATCCGATGAGTGCTGATAAGACGACTGCTCATACCGGTGTTTTCAGATCAAGTAATCCCAGAAGCAGTATTTATTTCAAAAACCTGCCGCAGATGTGCGGAAAATGCCATGGAGAAGAGCTGGTTAATTTTTCAAGGAGCAGGCATTATGCAGAGTTGAAAACATCGGGGAGAGGGCCATCTTGTGTTACATGCCACGGTTCCATGGGCACATTTATCCTTACATCTGACCGGATACGTGAATTCTGTACTGTATGCCATAATAATCAAAGAGGCATTCTTCCAAACGTACCTAAGGAAGTAGCGAATGTTCTGAGTATGATGGAACTAACGAATACATTGGTGAGTTGGTCAGAAGAATTTGTTACAGAAGCGCAGAAAGCAAAAAAAGAGACTTCTGAGTCTGAAAAACAACTGGCAATTGCCAGGAATACCATTAAGCATGCAAAACTGACATGGCACACATTCAGGATGGAAGATGTTACGAAAAAGATTAACGACGCCTATAGTGCTGCGAAGAAAGCCAGGGAAAGTATAAGGTAGAATGTCACCTTGCGAAAAGTAAAATATATAATTACTATCCTTGCTGTTATCTTTGTATTCTTGCTGATTATTGCAGGTCTGGGATATAAGGCGTACGATTATACTGAGAATAATCCTAATTTCTGTAAAACATGCCATCTCATGGATACTGCCTTTGCAAAGTGGTCTCAGAGTGCCCACAAAGGTATTAACTGCCATGAATGTCACAACCCACCGTATATAGAACGAATCAAGATGCTCGTTTCATTTCTGAGATTCCACCCTGACAAGGTACCACCCAGGCACGGGAAGGTTATAGTCCCGTTTGAGAATTGCAGTAAGTGTCATCTTTTAAGGGAAAAGGTTGCAGGGGCGGCCAGGATTATGGGGACAGTAGGACATCAGAAGCACTTCTTTACAGAGGGGATTGAGTGCACAAAGTGTCATGGAACCAAACTCCATGAGTTTCTCCCTGTATCAGGTTTCTGTAAAGACTGTCATAAGGATATGTCAATTCATGCAAAGGTGATGAAAGATTTTGATTGCCTTGTCTGTCACGATTTCCTTTCAAAGTCAGCAGTCACACTAATACCGGACCGCGCAAAGTGTCTTAGCTGCCATGAACAAATGAAGATCGGGAAGTCCTTTCCGAAGAGGAAAGATGCCCCTATGCAGTTTGAATGCAGTAAGTGCCACTCACCTCATCAAAAGATCAAACCTGATGTCTCAGCATGTATTGAATGCCACGAGGATATTAAAGACACAGGTCTGCATATATCAGATTCTCATGGCAACTGTATGGATTGTCACCAGCGGCATTTCTGGAGGGTTAAAGACCGCACTGTATGTGAGAATTGTCATAAGGACAGAAAGGAGCATAATCCTGGCATCCGCTGTGACAAATGTCATCACTTCAGGGCATAAGGTGTTTCCTCTGTAAATCATTCTTGCTATAATTGAACTATGCGCACCAGAGTTATCCTTCTTTCTTTCTTCATTTTAATTTGTTTGACCTCAGATATATATGCCGGTGATTCAGCATGCCTTTCTTATGAATCCTGTTTTGAAGATGCTATAAGTCAGTATAACGATGGAAAACTCAATGAGTCGCTTGAGGAATTCAGGTTCCTGGCAGATAACCGTGAAGATATCAATAACCCTGAAATAGCCGGCATATCCTTGTTCATGGCCGGATATATCATAGAAGGGCTTGGAATGGAAGGGGCTGAAATATACCTGGAGCAGGTTGTCTCTGTTTACCCTCTTCTAAGTGATTATGCCTTATTCAAGTTAGCAGAAATAGTTGAAAGGCACCGTGGTCCTGCAGAAGCGGCAGAACT
>Ga0209321_10002937_pt1 | contig 11450 bp, 12 predicted proteins | sample Rifsed16ft4_FD_184012 | JGI IMG/M metagenome (GOLD analysis project Ga0209321, IMG submission 184012) | Soil microbial communities from Rifle, Colorado, USA - sediment 16ft 4 - CSP-I_5_4 (version 2) | ecosystem: Environmental > Terrestrial > Deep subsurface > Rock core/Sediment | place: Rifle... | reverse complement strand
AAAGGCCGATTCTGAAAAGAGTCGGCCTTTTTTTTTACGAAGACGTACCAACTCATGCCTTCTGTCCGCCAAGCGATGAAAGCATTCTTTGTTTCTCCTTCTTCCTCCTCAATTCCTGTCGTCGGCAAACTCCGCATGACTTCAGTTGTAGCCTCCACTCTCGTCCAGCCAATCTTAGTTGTTTTCTTCAACTACAGATGCAAGTGAGAGAATAGTTTCGAATCAAACTAGGAACACTGTCGTGCTGTTAGTCACCTACAACTTGACAATAGAAATGAGAAGTAGCATTTTACAAATACGCGCAACGGGGATCCATCTAGAAACAAGAATCATCCAAAATGTGAGCCGTGACATTGACTGACGAAGTCAATTTCGTCCGTCGGGGGGGGATGAGTTGAACGACAAAGAATCTCAGCCGTAGGGCAAACATGACGCTGCCGACCAAGCGAGCGGGGCGGGGGTCATGTCTTGTTTCCAAACCCATAAGGGAACATTACCCAGCATGATTTCATGCACCCGAGTCTTTTCTACTCAGACTCCCAGAAAGCGACCTCAAGAATGCAGCAGAGCCGAGGTGTTCTTAGCAATCCTGATGATGTCCATACTCCCTTTGGTCCACGGTGGATGTGACGACGAGGGTATTGTTAGCCCAGGGAGCCCCAATCTTTTTCCGCTGTCTATAGGAAACCATTGGTCGTACGTTCAATCCTCGTATATGTCCGGGCAAGTTGTTAGCACCGACTCATTCCGACTTGATATTTTTCGCGACATGGTTGTCTTGACTGACGAAGGATTGTATCAGGTGATGGTTCGGACGCTCACTGATCTGAGCACCAACACCCCAAGAGACGACGAGTGGCTCTTTTGGAATGGTGGTGATGGTCTTTATCTAATGGGCGGCAGGACCAGTTCGGACAGTATTTTTGTGAAGCTTTTCCTTCTCAAGAATCCCGCGTTAAGTGGCGATACATGGCAAGTGCCGCGATTGGTTTATTACTTCTATTCGGGGCAATTTGGGATTCAAGACACTCTAGTGTATGATTGCTTTGCTACAAACGAAGAGATGGTCACGTTAGTGGGAACGTTCACATGCACTGTCTTTCATCATAGAGTCCAACCTCAACCTGATGTTTTTGAGCAATGGGATTACTACGAATACTATGCTGTCGGCGTAGGGCCAGTGGCAACCATCGTGAAGAGTTCCATTGACGGAAGCCTCAAGTTCAAGACCCTACTCTCGGAATACTCGGTAAACTAGAACTATCCATCAAATCATGGGGGCGGTCATGAAAAAGCATCTTCGAGTGAACAATTGTGTGCTTCTGAGCGCGCTAATCAAAGTTCTCAATGGGTCGATTCCCCATATTGCGTTGTCACAAGAACATGACGACCCGTTTCGGCGGTGACGGCCTTCGTTCTTTGACAGAGGCACAGCGAGCAAAGCTAAAAGTAATTGCTGAAAGACCCACGACAAAAAGTGTGAAGCTCGTTAACATCGCACCTACTTCAACCCACGTCAATAAGATTTCCGTTGGCGGCACGAAGCCGCACGTGGCTATCTCTTATGCGTTGCTTCCGTTTCCCTGAATTCGAGGATTTGCGCGATGACGAGCTCACTGATGATGTTCGTCATGCAAACAGGTGGGTCATTCCGTCAGCACCTTTGTGACTGACATTTCAATGAATCGGGTGACGTTCTCGTGCGGCAGAAGCGCCTTTTTGACCCAAACGTATTCCAGTCCTTCCAGCCGTCTTCGTATGCCCGCCTCGATCCCCCCCAATGCCAACACGACTGGGACAACAATGACTCTGCTTGTTGAACCTGCGCTCTTCACCATATCTCTCAATTTCATCTTTGCTTCGTCATACACGGATTCTTCCGCATCGTCCCTCACGGTGGTGCACTCGATGCTCTTGAATCCCCGTCCCTTCTCTGCCAGGCGCTTCGACTGAATCTGGTCAGCCAGGCTCGTGAGCTTTTCGAGCCATCCCTTGTTGTCTTCTTCGTCATTGGGACCATGAGCAACGAGAATGACCGTCTCATCTTCATCAGCTTGGCTCACGCCCTGAATTCTTTCATACAAAATGGAGGCCACAAGCGAGTCATCGTCCAGGGGTTTCGTCATCATGATTCTTGCTTGACTGGCAATCGGCTTGATGACAACCTGGTCGCGTTCCTTGTTTGCGTCATCACTCCCATGGGAATGCGGGCGTCGAAACGATTGGGCTGCGACAAGAGAGAGCGGATTCGGTGCGTGATTCATAACAAGCGGCTCATCTGGCAGATCCTCACGCAGCCCAAGAAGATACTCCGTCTGCCGGATGATGGGGCTGTGGCTGGAAATGAAAAGAGGCACCACAATGACTGACCGTACGCCTTTCTTTTCGAGGTTATTCAACCCTTTCTGGATGGTTTTCGGATCGGCCATTCCAAATGCAATTTCGGTCGGATATTTCTGTCTTAACGGAGCTACTGCAGCTGTCACCATCCGCTCCCAAATTCCGCTCCCGCCGTGAGCGAGCACGAGGAGGCCCGGTTTATCCTGGGCAATCGAAGACCCAGCACAAAGGAGGAACATCAGCACAACGCTGTACATCTTCATACTCTGAAATTTCCTTATCTGAAGGTGATAGGGACTAAACTCATCTTAATGTTGTCGAACCGTCCGGCTGGAAGACGTACCGAAAGGTATAAAAACGCGATATGTCATTTTGTGTCGGTGTGACGGGAGCATCCTTGTAGTAGCTCACAATCTGCATTTTCGCATACCGACCGTCGGCTGTGCGAATGATGAGCACTCTGCCGGCAATCGGCGTAATGATGTTCGTCGCAAAATCGTAGTGATACCATCCTTTGTCAGATCCGGTGGTTATTGCGAGCTTTGTTGCGCTGGTATCGATCGAATAGCCCGATGCCATGGCTTGTGAGACCGTGTCGAAATCGGTGCCGGAGAGTACAATGGCGCCTCCTTGTCCCGGCCCGCTCGTTCCGCTGTTTGTCCGAATTGTGGTCGCTGCAAATGCAAGGTCCCATTTGACAGTTGCAGTGTCCGAGCCGGTAATGATCGAACTGTCTCTCAAGCTGAAATACGTATATTTTGCGACACTCCCCGTATCTGCTGGAATGTTGGTTATCGTGTGAATCGGCAGGGTCGATTCCACCGGGGGTGGCTCGGTAACGGATTCTTTGCAGCCGGCCGCCAGGAGAACAAAACCAAGTGTTGCAAGAACGCGAAAGGTCTTCATGATCATCAACTCCTTATACAGGTTATCATTAAGGATTTAGAGAGAGAATGCAAAGGGAATCAGAATTCCACGCTTAGCGTCGCATACGCAATACTCCCCGGAAGAAACGGTGTGTACTGCGGGTTTGTCGCGCCAAACATGTTTTCCACCCCCACTTGCACTGTGAGGAAATCAAAAACCCTCTTTGAAGCAGTCATATTCCACACCGCATAGCCCGGAGCATACTCGCTGTCATCGTCAAGGATATTGTTGCCGTTGTTATCGGCAAAACCGTACCTGGCTCGCAGGATGCCCCTCAGGTTGACTGTCAGCCCAATCTCGTCGTTGTTGTAGCCCACTCTGATTGTGCCTGAATGATTCGATCGATTGAAGAGGCCGCCATATTCGGATTCCTGGACGGGTCGCGCACGCCCCGTGCTGCCAATCTTAAAAATGCTTCCGGCGCGAACTTCATCGAGGACGTTCTGATCCTTGGCTTCGAGGTATTGGTATGTCACAGAGAACGACATTTCTGAAACCGGTTTTAGGGTGATTTCTGCATCGAATCCCTGAGTGAATACGTTGTTAATGTTGAAATACGTATAGATGGCCTGTCCATTGGTCTTGGTGGCAATGGGCGCCGCTTCTATCAAATCTTTGAGATCATTGTGGAAACCATTGATTTTGACATGCAGGAAGTCGGTCGGATCCACTTCGATGCTTGCATTGTAGGAGAGCGAATTCTCGGGGCGAATCGTCTGGAGCGAAGTGGGGTCTACAAGGACGGATTGCACCTGTCCCGTCTCCTGAAGTCTCTTCAATGCTTCTGTGACACCCACCGAGCCAAACACGCTGTAGCCGACCTGAGGGTTGGTGAAATCGAGATACAATTGCTGAAATGTGGGAGCTTTGAATCCGCTTCCGAGCGATGCCCGAACCGTGAACCAGCTCAACGGCTTTACACGTGCGGAAATCTTTGGCGAGAGGCGAGCTGCGTAATCTCTGTGTGAGTCGTACCGAAAGCTCCCAATAAGATCAAGATTCTCATCAGGTATCCACTCATGTTGCGCAAATGCGAAATAGGACGCTGCCGAGCGCTGGTCCCCCGAAATCCGGTTCGCCAAAACAGTTTCATAAACGTAACCGCCTCCCGCGGCCGTCAACATGGTCTTCGAAACAATAATGTCAAGCTGCCCCTCGGCCTTATTGAACGTTTGGTTGAATGTACTTCGATCAAAGAGGGCGCCGTCTGTCTGGTATCTTAACTCCGAATTTGTTCTGTAGTCAGCCCGGTAAAGCTTCCCTTCGAATTTCATAGTGGGCGAAAATCGGTGGACGCCGCTCAATGCAACGCTCCAGTCCGTCAGTTGGGAGCGTTCGTTAAAATCGATATCCGACGGACCCACCAGAACGGTGGCAATGTTCGACACCTTCTGAGTGACATATCGGGCGCTGAGAGTTGCCTTTGTTGTTTCATTGAAGTCGTAGACAAGTTTTGGGCTAAGCGAGTAATTGACGTAGCGCGGAGTCGTCCGGGATTTCGTTTCCGGGGTCAGGTCGAATCCGTTCGAGCTGTTGCGTTCAACGAAAATGGAAGTGCCAAATCCACCCCTCATTGCCTCAACGCGTCCATTGAGGTCGAGCGTATTGAAGCTTCCATAGCGTGACTTGAATCCAACCCCCAGTGATTCGGCCGGTTGCCTGGTAATGAGATTAATGACGGCGGCGAGTGCATCGCTTCCGTACAATGAAGAGGAGGGGCCTTTAACGATTTCGACGCGCTGAATGTTGCCGACGCTCAGGCGGGTGAGCTCAAGAGTCCCCGCTGTTCTTCCGACAACCGGTTCACCGTCGATGAGGATCAAGGTGTACGCCGGGTCGAGCCCCTCCACCTGTATTCCCGTCCCCCACTGGTTGGAATTAATGAACATTCCTTCCTGCTCGGCGAGCAGATCACTGAGTCGAACGGCCGCGCGGGCCCTGATCTCCTTGTCCGAAACCACGGACGTTGGAATCGGAACATCGACGAGAAGTTTCTCGGACCGGGTGCCCGTCACCACTATCTCCGGTATGTCAACGGGCTTCTCGACCAACGTGATCCTCAGATCGACTGTCTCGCCGGCGCGTATTTCGACCTGATGGCTTTGAGATGCGAACCCCAAACATGAAACGACAACGATGTAGGATCCGGGGGGAACGTTGGAGATCAAAAAGTCCCCTGAATCGGAACTCATGTCTCCCAATGAGATTTCCTTGATCAGGACGTTGGCGAGTGAAACCGGTTTACCCTCGATCGTCGTAATTCTTCCGAGCAAAGAGGCTTTTGGTGTTTGCGCGGAACCCAATGTCACAACAACACAAAAAATGGAAAACACCCGAATCAGATTTCTTGTCATTTCTTCTCTTCTTCAAATAATACGCTTCCGGACGGATGAGGTGATTGAGGGAACTCTTGTTGCGCCTGGCTCTGCTGCAAGGAAGTTCTCCCTTCAGCACGTATCGTCCGATATCCGGCGTAGATGAGGGAAAGCCCCACGAGCTCGGTGACATAGAGGACTTCGGTGAGACCAAAGCGTGTGAATGCACCCCCAATGCCGGGTAACAGCGCTCCGGCAGCAATCATGATATTACCTGTGTACCTCCCCCTGGTTGCCTGGTTCTTTCTGTACTTCAGGGCCGACCATACTGCCCCGCCCACGAGGAAGATAAGCGCGTAGGTGTTGATGAGAGGTGAAAATGCCCTCACCCACCCCCACTCCATCACTCTGCCCGTCGGCCTGAACTGCTCAACAAGGGAATAATCGATTGGCGTCAGAAGGACACAAACAGCGGCAAGAACGACAACGATCACAAGAAGAACTGAAAGGAGGTTTGCAGTCTTTCGCGACAACAACAGGTACACAGTACCTTGTGCGAGAGGTGATCCACCGAGCAACGCACCGGAAATGTACCATGCCCTGAAGAATGACTCCCGCCAGCCAAACAGCGTGATCAGACTCTCGGTGGCCGTCCCGACACCAAAAAGAAGAATTCCAAAAGTCCACCATGCCAGGTGAGGAGCGTTCTCTTTGCTTTTCCAATGCCTGTAGATTTCGACTGCAAAGGCAATTGAGAGTGCGGTTGTCAGAATCGGCAGGTAGTGAACAGCTGATCTCAACTTGACAGTTCTCCGATTGGGGTGTTGAAATTTTATACAGGAACCTGATATAGGACTAAATTCGTCCCATTTAACTCCGACAATTTAAGTCGGACTTAGTTTGCAGTCAAGCCAAAAACCTGGGAAAATGAGCTAAATGCTAATGATTCCTATTATTATGCGGACTTCTGGCGCCGCTCTCGATCTCGGCAAGTTCCGCGAGAGAATGGCTACGAAGTGCCAAGCGCACTTTTTCCTGGGCTTCGCCCCAAAGAAAACGAATGGAGCATGCTGGAGCTCGACCACATTCTTTCGGGTTGTTCACGCAGGTTTTCAGTTCCAAGGGCCCTTGCACAGCTTCTACGACATCCAGTGCGGTGATCGAATCCGGCCGTTTCGCCAGGTTAATCCCGCCGGTAATCCCACGCTCTGAGCGCACCAGGCCGGAGTGATGCAGAGTCAACACGATCTTTCGCAAGTAGCTCTCCGGAATCTCCCACACCTTCGCGATTTCCCTGATCGAGAGGACTGTTCCCGGAGGAACAGCAGCCAAATGGACCATTGCCCTTATTGCATACTCTGCGTTAGCGGTCAGTTGCATGATTTCCATCCTTTCTCGAGGACTCCGAGGCAAATCAACAAGTTCCATGCCAAATGGGACTGAATTAGTCATGATTCAAGAAGCTTCGAAAATGCTCCGGACGGGCGTTTCAGCAGCTAAGTTCGGCATCGTATCTGTTGATTCTTCTCACACCTGACAAGAAGAGGCGTTGACCCTTCTCGAATTTGAAAGAATGAATATGGCGAATGGTACCTGGACGCGTTTTCAGCCATGATGACTCTCTCTGCTTTGTTGGATTGTCAGGATTGGGGGTTCCCGCCGGCAGTTTTCGGACATAGAAACCGTTACTCGATCCCTTCGCAGATCTCAGCAAAAAAGAACGCGGGCTCTTGACATACATAGCACTTCTATGTATATTGAAATAATGCACAAACAAACCCGCAACGCATAAGATCGTGGAATTCAACAAGGACCTGATTGCCGCCTCCTCGACCCCCATTGTTCTGGCGATACTCTCGGAAGGGGACAGCTACGGCTACGCCATCATCAAGCGGGTTCAAGAGTTGTCCGGAGGACATATGGAGTGGACGGACGGGATGCTGTATCCCGTTCTGCACCGCCTCGAGCGGCTTGGCCTCGTCAAAGCGCGGTGGGAAGAGTCCGAGACGGGCCGCCGCCGAAAGTACTACCGGATCACGTCGAGGGGCAGGGACCAACTCGCCGAGGAACGCAGGCAATGGCAGACTGTAGACGCAACACTGCGGGGGATCTGGAAGTCGCTCTCTCTTATGGCGGTCTCAACCGCATCTCTGACGACGACAGCTGCACAATTGACTCTCGAACACTCAATCGCAGAGGAAATGTAACATGAAAAACAAAACAGGCATTATTGGTGGTTTTGTCTTCGGTATGATTGGTTTTCTTTTGATGTTCAAATTGATCTTCCTTGATAATATTCCACCCTCAGATGAGCTCGCTCCAGGAATCGTAATGCTCGTTGCCCTGTTCGTTGGATTACTCTTTGCTTTTATCGGTTATTTGATCCAGAATCGTTTTGGAAAGATAACGGAGTCTGAATAATGTCGAAACCCGGAAACACGGTATCACTCGAGGAACAGATCGACCAATGGCGGAGCTATCTCCTTCGCCGACAGGCGATCCACTCTGTCGACGTCGCGGAGCTCGAAGACCACCTGCGGGAACAGGTGGCGGCTCTGATCAAATCAGGCCTTTCTTCCGATGAAGCGTTCCTGGTGGCGGTGAAGCGCATGGGAGCGCTCGACGCTCTCTCGCGGGAGTTCGCGCGTGAGCACTCGGACCGTCTTTGGAAGCAGCTCGTCGTCGCGGCACCGGAGTCCGGTGAGGCGAAACAGGTCCGATCGGATGCCGTCGTTGCGTTCGCTCTTGCGGTGGCGGCTGCAGTGCTTATCAAAGCGCCGGCGCTCTTTGGCATGCATCTGGGGGAGAACGACGGCTTCTACGCACGCAATCTGAGTTTGTTTGTGCTCCCCCTCCTGACCGGCTATTTCGTCTGGAAACGGGGGCTCGGCGCCACAACGCTCCGCTGGCTGGGCGTTGCGTTTGCCGCGGCGTGTGTCGTTCCCAACGTATTTCCCTTCGTAACGGGCAGCCACACCGAGGTGCTGTCAGCGATTCATCTGCCGATCGCACTGTGGGTCGCTGTGGGCGTCGCGTATGCCGGAAGCCGCTGGAATGAGGTCGCGGGCCGCATGGATTTTGTTCGATTCTCGGGCGAGCTCTTCATCTATTACGTGCTGATCGCGCTTGGCGGCGGCGTCTTTACCGGGTTCCTGGTAATGATGTTCCAGACCATCGGGATCGACGCCCAGTGGTTCATTCAATCGTGGCTGATTCCGTGTGGTGCCGCCGGAGCCGTCCTTGTCGCCTCCTGGCTGGTGGAGGCCAAGCAGAGCGTGATCGAGAACATGGCCCCCGTGTTGACGCGTCTCTTCACCCCCTTCTTCACCATATTACTGGTCACGTTCCTCGTAACGCTTGTTGCGACAGGACGCGGCGTGAGCATCGAGCGCGAACTCCTCATCGCCTTCGACCTGCTCCTGGTGGTCGTCCTGGGCCTGCTGCTCTATTCCGTTTCAGCGCGTGACCCCCGAATGCCTGCCGGCCCCTTCGATGTGATGCAGGTGGTGCTGGTGGTCAGTGCGCTAGTGGCCGACGCGGTCGCGCTGTGGGCCATTGCGGCGCGCATCACCGAGTTTGGCTTCACCCCCAACCGGGTGGCCGCGCTGGGCGTGAACATGATTCTGCTCGTCAATCTTGCGTGGTCTGCTCTTCTTTACATCCGCTTCTTGAGAGAACGCGGATCGTTCACAGATCTTGAAGGTTGGCAGACGAACTACCTGCCCGTGTACGCAGTGTGGGGAGGCATTGTCGTGATCGTCTTTCCGCTAGTGTTCGGATACATGTGACGAGGATGCGATAGGCATAAGAAAGTCATGTTGATCCAAGGGGGAAGAGAGGCACAAGCGAAGAGGATAAAATAGAACCACAACGTTTTACCTTTCGCCTGTGAGGGGCGAACTCAGTGATGCGAGTGCGTGTAGTGGTTTGATTAGTCTTTTGACCGGACACGGTAGAGCCCTGTGCGCGCTGCGATAAACAGCGTCGCAGCATCTCCCCACACACGATTTTGTGGAGAGTGCCCTTTGTCTTGTGCTGCCTCCAGAAACATGCTGAACATCTCAAAAACTCAAACTCCAGGACCCAACTTTCCGCTTCCCGATTGACATTCCGTGCGAGAAGAACCATATTCCTGAAAGCCACTCCCAGGACCGGTGTTTTTCCCACCTCACAAAGGAGGATGTATGCACAGAGGAGCCCGATTTGCCAATCTTTCAATTGCACTGACGTTCTTCCTCGTTCTTGCCCATGCGCAGGATGAGAAAAACTCCTCCGTCTATCCAACGAAGGGATTCCGGCTGGAATTCCTGCGCGGATACGACGATCTCGAAAAGAAATTCCTGAGCCTTGCTGAAGCGTTTCCGGATGGGAAATACACATGGAGACCGATGGATGGAGTGCGATCGGTGGGCGAGATCCTTGGGCATGTTGCCGGCGGTAACTATGGGTACGGCGTGTGGCTGGGAGTGCAGCCACCCGCGGGTGTCGACCGGCAGGGTCTTGAAAAGATGACGGATAAATCGAAGCTCATCGAGGCGATAAAAAACTCGTTCGACCATTACCGGCAGGCAGTTCTCAAGATACCGGACGAAGATCTGGAAAAGGCAGTCAAGATGTTGAATCGCCAGGGAACGATTCGTGAGGCCCTTCTCTTCGTTGCTGCCCACCAACCTGAGCATCTCGGCCAGCTCATCGCCTATGCCCGCATGAACGGCGTCGTTCCTCCGTGGACTGCGGAGCGCCAGCAACAAAAGAAGTGAGTAAGAGGGTCGGACAAGTCGAACGCTTTTTGTGAAATGTCGCGGTTCTACGCAGGCACAAAACGCCAAATCGGCCCCCAGATAACCTCTGGGGGCTTTTTCATTTATAGGGGATAAAGCCGGGTTCTACCCGCCGAAGCGCTAACCTATGCCTGTCCGTTAGACCTTTCTGAGAAAATCACGGGACGGCAGGGAGTTTGGCATCCTGAGATTGAGAATTGAAGTGGGTTAAGAGCCCCAAATATCGACAGTCCCTCCTGATTTGGTACGAAATCTTACGGCAATCAGGCCTATTTCGATTGGCATGAAACTTGTCCGATTCTCGTATTCATGCCGGTTACCATTTCTACTGCCAAAAATCCCACGGAGGTTCTATGACAAGATCGGGAAGGTTCGCCCTTCTGATAGGTATTTTCATCGGGTTGGTCGGGTGCAAGAAAAGTGATACAAATCCTGCGGCCACACCAACGGAAGATCTGAGTTATGCCAATGCAAACGGAATAAAGGGCGGAATTGCGTATGACAAGTTTTGGGCGAGTGAGACCGGCTTTGATCAGAATGACACGGCAAAAATAAATGTCGTCTCTGCCAAGTCCGACTTCTTCCGGTGCAAACAATGTCACGGATGGGACCAACTGGGAAGAATCGGGGGATATATTAACCGAGCTCCCAGCGCAAGCCGGCCCAATATTGCATCGGTAAATCTCTTCACATCGGCAAAAAGCAAGACGGCCCAGGAGCTGTTTACGTTGATCAAGACCGGCTCTACCCCCGCAATACGACGAAGCCTCACGGTGGATCTGTCGACCTACAATCCTACCAGCAATAACACCATCGGGGATCAGATGCCTAACTACGGACAGATCCTCACCGATGCTCAGATTTGGGACCTGGTAAAATTCCTCAGGGAAGAAGCGGTTGATGTGAGCTTGTTATACGATGCAGCGCTCAGCGGAACGTACCCGACGGGATCAATGGCGATATCCAACCTTGGCAAGGACGGCAGCGCAACTGCAGGCGATTCGTTCTACAGCTCAACGTGTGCCATGTGCCATGGAGCTACCGGAAAGGCATTTCTTGTCGACGGAAACGCTTTTACGGGTGGGCG
>Ga0209321_10002936_pt1 | contig 11450 bp, 9 predicted proteins | sample Rifsed16ft4_FD_184012 | JGI IMG/M metagenome (GOLD analysis project Ga0209321, IMG submission 184012) | Soil microbial communities from Rifle, Colorado, USA - sediment 16ft 4 - CSP-I_5_4 (version 2) | ecosystem: Environmental > Terrestrial > Deep subsurface > Rock core/Sediment | place: Rifle... | reverse complement strand
CACCCTGTGTATTTCCCTCAAGGTATTAACCCTCCCCTCATGTATCATCTCATGTAGTGCCAGAGAAATATGGGCTTTATCAAAATAGTTATCAGGATACGGGATATCCTCTGAATTTGTATTGAGAAAGGAGATATTTGCAGATTTGACCTTGCTTTTTGCAATCTTTATCATGTTAGGTGAAAGGTCTATCCCCACCACTTCACTATTTGCACCCACCATCTCTCCTATCATTATTAAAGATGTCCCTGTGCCGCAGGCAGCATCAAGAACCTTATCACCCGACTTAATACTTAATAAGTTAAGAACCCTCTTTCTTATTTTTCTCTCTCCTCCAACAAAATATCCAAGTGCACGGATTAAGGGGTCATATAGCCATGCTATCTTATTAAATTCATTCCTGTAATAACCAGAGGTTTTATTCTGTGTCATACTTTACTAATATTACCATTGATAACTAAGCTGTAAGGAATTTCTGAAAGTGTATTTTTCTGCCTGCTCATTTAACCCGACCCCAACACCTATACTCAGAAGTGCTTTTTCATGTAACTGGATATCAATATTGGGGACGATATAATGGGACTGTTCAGAAGCCGTCTTCATTTCCCCTAAATCTCCGTGAAACTCCAATCCAAGTGTAACCTTATCTGAAAGTCCATACTGAATTGCATTTGCATAGAAATAGGTTAGTCCCAAGGGGTCATCTGTATATCTGTAGAAAAATCCCGGGCTGATAATAATAGCAAATGAGTCTATAGACTTTGAAAATATTGTCCTCAACTCAGTACTATCCGAATATTTCTCCTGTGAAAGAGGTTCTGTATAATTTCCTGACTTAAATGCCCATTCATTGTTCAGACGAAAATCAAACCATGGACTTTCAAATACAGCAATATTGAATTCAGTCTTTATCAGATTAATCCTGAAGTTATTATCATCGGCGTTAGGACTCTCAGATTGACTATCGCCATCAAAATAGATGGATTGAGACCATCGCTCGGTAATACCTGTCTCTATTTCAATCTCATGATACATTACATTTCCCACATCACCTGTCGCCGTTGGAATGGAAGATGAAGGGATATAGTCATTTACATATGTCATCCATGTAACACCTTTCTCAGGCCTTTGTGGACCATAGAGTTTTAAATGCCGCGCTTCAGCATTTTGGAAGAACCCGAAAAACAAAGTGGCAAATATTACAACAGATACATTGAATAGGATTAATCTTTTACCCATAGAAGCGGCCTCCTTTAAATGAGTTTTTGATTGAAACATTTTAATCTATGTCGCTTCTTACTTCAACAACTAAAGGGACATTTAATTTTAGCCACAGATTTAAAAACAAGCCCCTGAATGATTCTATCAGAGGCTAAACCTTAACCTCTTAATCCTGTTAACCCCGTTAGATAATGGCATGTGAACAGAAATATCTTCTTAATATAAGCAAATATCTAACGGGGTTAATCTGCGTCCAATTAAGTCTTCATTGTCCTTCATTTAAACCTCCACCCTCTTCTCTGCAAACCATCTGTAGAGGGTTGGCAATACAATGAGTGTTAAAAGTGTTGATGTTGTTAGACCACCTATGACTACAGTTGCCAGAGGCTTTTGAATCTCAGAACCTGGACCTGTGGCAAAGAGTAGCGGGACGAGACCGAGTATAGCAACCATTGCTGTCATGAGGACGGGTCTCAATCTCTTTTCACAGCCTGTAATAACCGCCTCCTCTGCATCCATGCCTTCCTCACGAAGCTTATTAATGTATGAGACAAGGACTATGCCGTTTAAGACTGCCACTCCGAAGAGTGCGATGAAACCGACAGAGGCAGGAACACTTAGGTATTGCCCTGAAATCCATAGCCCTGCAATCCCGCCTATCAGTGCCATAGGGAGATTCAGGAGTATGAGTGTGGCATATCTTACCGAATTAAAAGTTGAGAATAGAAGGAAAAATATCAGGGCAATGGAGAGTGGAACAACGATGGATAGCCTTTTCATAGCCCTCTGCTGATTCTCAAACTGTCCGCCCCATGAGACATAATAGCCGACCGGGAGTTTAACCTTCTGAGAGAGCAGCCTCTGCCCCTCTGCTACAAAACTTCCAATATCCCTTCCCTCTACATTCGCCTCTATAACAATCCTCCTCTGACCCTCCTCTCTGTTTATACTGGATGGTCCCTCCACTATTCTGATATCTGCAATCTCCTTCATGGGAATCCGTGCCCCATTGGGGGCGCTCACGAAGAGATTGCCGATTGCCTCTACATTCCCGCTCCACTCATCCGGGAGTCTTACTATTATGCCGAATCGTTTCTGTCCTTCAATGAACTCCGAGACTATCTTTCCTATCCTAATTGTCTCAACAACCTCATTCATATCGGCTATATTTATACCGTAGCGAGCCATAGCCCTTCGGTCTGCCTTAATCTCCATGTAAAACTGCCCTGCAATCTGCTGAACCCGTAAATCAGCAATTCCTCTTACACCTTTTAAGACAGATGCAATATGAGATGCCTTCTCCTGAAGAATCTTCATATCCTCTCCAAAGAGCTTGACGGCAATCTGTGCCCTCACGCCTGAGACAAGCTCATCCACCCTCATCTGGATAGGCTGGGAGAAGACAAAGGCAATACCTGGTATCTTCTCTATAGTCTCCCGCATCTTATCCTGAAGCTCTGCCTTTGTTTTAAACCGCCATTTTTCATGGGGCTGAAGGGCAATAAAAACATCCGACAACTCAGGTCCCATCGGGTCTGTCCCTATCTCATCGGTCCCTGTCCTGTTTACAATGGTCTTTACCTCAGGGAACTTCATCAATTCCCTCTCTACAATGGTTGAGATATTGAGTGAGTCCTCAAGGGCTATGCTGGGAAGCCTCATAATATTGATGACAATAGAGCCTTCATCTATTTGAGGGACAAACTCCATTCCTATAAAAGGAACGAGGAGAAGGCTCCCTATAAACAGGGATATTGCAATGGTGAGGACTACCCATCTCTGTTTCATTGCAAAGGAAAGAATCGGTCTGTAGATATAGATTGCACCCCTTACAATAAAACTCTCTCTCTCTTCAGCGGGCTTTAGAAAGATGAGGCAGAGGACAGGGACGACAAAGATGGAAAGAATGAGAGAAGAGAGGAGGGCAATAACTACTGTAAATGCGAGGGGGCTGAACATCTTCCCCTCCATCCCCTCAAGTGTCATAAGGGGGATAAAGGTAATGGCTATTATCAATTCTCCGAAGAGTGACGGCTTCCTTACTTCAAGGATAGATTCCAGAACCGTTAGAACAGTATGTTTTTCTGTGCCTTTTTCAGATAGGTGCCTCTGGACATTCTCCACCTGAATGATTGCTGCATCCGCAACCATACCGAGGGATATGGCAAGTCCGCCCAGTGTCATAAGGTTTGCTGTCAATCCCACATACTCCATAATGATAAATGTTGAGAGGACGGCAAGGGGCAGGGTCAGTGCTACAACCAGCGCCCCGCGAAGGTTTCTTAAAAAGAGATAAAGGACGATGACCACAAGGAGAACCCCTTCCTTGAGTGCATTTTCTATTGCAGAAAGTGCAAGATCCACCAATTCTGTCCTGTCATAGAAAGGTTTTATTGATACACCCTCAGGCAGAATATTGTTGACCTCCTTTACCCTCTCCTTAACAGCGCTCACAATCTCACGACTGTTACCCCCCATGAGCATAAGGACAAGCCCCTCTACTGCCTCACCCTTACCATCGGCTGTTACACCTCCCAGCCTGTAGCGGGAGCCAAGCCGAATATCTGCCACATCCTTCAGGTATATTGGAGTGCCATCTACTGAAGATACAACTATCTCCTCAATATCCTTAATCGTTTTAAGCAACCCGATTCCACGGATTGCGTAACTCTCCTGCTGGTGGCGGATATATCCGCCTCCCACATTGGCATTATTCCTTTCAACTACCTCAAAAACCTGACGCAATGTGAGATTATATTTCCTGAGATGGTCAGGATTGACCATTACCTGATACTGTTTGGGATAACCTCCGAGACTGTTCACATCTGCAACACCCGGGACTGTGCGGAGCATAGGTCTCACCACCCAGTCCTGAAGTGTCCTGAATTCCATGAGGTCATCTTCCCTCTCTTTCTGGCTTCTGGCTTCTGGCTTCTGACTTCTTTCTAATGTATACTGATAAACCTCTCCAAGACCTGTTGCAATAGGACCGAGGATTGTCTCAATACCTTTAGGGAGTTTCTCCCTTGCCTGAATTAATCGCTCAAGGACAATCTGACGCGCCCAGTAAATGTCAGTGCCATCCTCAAAAACTACTGTAATCACAGAAAGTCCAAGCTTTGTCACAGAGCGGAGTTCTGTTTTTTTAGGTAGTCCCATAAACTCTACCTCAAGAGGGAATGTAACAAGCTGCTCCACTTCTACAGGAGACATCCCAGGCGACTTTGAAATAACCTGCACCTGAATACTTGTAACATCAGGAAATGCGTCAATGGGGAGTTTTTCAAAGGCATAGATACCGAAGGCAATTAGAATAAAAACAGCAGCCATAATGAGAAACTTATTTCTTAAGGCAAAATGAATAAGTTTGTCTATCATTTTATTCCTCCTCCATCAATCCCTTTAGACTCTCTGATTTAAGTGTAAAGGCGCCCTTTGTAACTATCCTCTCCCCCTCCTTAAGTCCTGAGAGGACAGAATGATAGCCATCTATCTCAGCGTCGAGGGTTACAATCCTTTTTTTAAAAGAGGTTTCATCTTTTGCCACAAAGACAATTGTATTCTCCCCCTCCCTTTGAACTGCGGATTCAGGGACAGCGAGGCTGAAGCCTCGCCCTATATCTATTTTTACTGATGCAAACATCTCTGGTTTCAGTAATCCCCCCTGCCCATTTGACAACCCCCTTTGTCCCCCTTTATTAAGGGGGATTAGAGAGGATGAGGGATTTACAAGCTCTGCCCTTACCTTAACAGTTCTTGTGGCAGGGTCTACAGTATCGGAGATATAGGTAATCTTACCTGTGAAGACTCTATCAGGATAGGGAGTAACTGTAATAAAAATCTCCTGCCCCTTCTTCACCATGCCTAAATCCTTTTCATATATATTCGCCCACACCCATACTGTAGAGAGGTCTATCAACTTAAAGAGTTTGGTGGATATATCTACCACCTGACCCACTGCAACTATTCTCTCTACAATTCTTCCTTTAAAGGGTGCAATTATTGGTATTGTGGCATGTCCATATTTTCCCGACTCATCAACCATCTCATCTATCTCTGTATCTGAAAAGCCATAGTGATAGAAGTGCTCCCTCCGTTCTTCCATTCTTGCCTTTGCAGACATATATTCTGCCTCAGCCTTCGCAAGCTCATTTTTTGCATTAAGAAACATCTCCTCTACTCCTGTCTGAAATTCTATCATGGCACTGGTATACTCCTTTTCTGCGGCAATAACCTCCTTCATGGAAGAGATATTATCTTGATAAAGTTCCTTCTCCCTTTTTAGATTGGCTTCGCCAAGTTCCAATCTCGCCAACGGCTTTAAAATATCTGCCTTTGCCTTTCCCAGCTCAGCATCTTTAAGGATAGTTATCGTCTCTTCTGATTTAATCCCCTTTTTTATAATATCAAGTATTTTTGCCTTGCTATTATATAGAATCCTCTCCTTTTCTAAATTTGCCTCAGCAGCCTTTAAATTGGCAGCAGCCCCTATAAAACCAGCCCTTATCTCCTCTGTTTCCACGCTGTCAATCCTTGCCAGCATCTCTCCATTATTCACATCGTCTCCGAGCCTATAGTTTACCTCAACCACCTTTCCCGGTATCCTCGGTGTGATATATGCCTCCTTCTCGGCATTTGCTCTAACCTCTCCTGTAGCAGTTATATAATCGCCAATCACCATTTTCTTTACATCCTCTATAACAATACCGGCAGACTTTATTGCATTCTCATTGAGTTTTATAATGCCATCTTCCTTATGGCTATCTTCAGCCTTTGATTCTGAAATTGCCTGCTCAGGTGATTTAAAATTCAAATATCCCCATATCACAAGTCCTGATGTAATCATCATGGATAAAGCTATTAAAATGAAAATTCTTCTCATTTTCTACCTCCTGCAATTGCTGCCTCTAAATCCACCAGTGCGCTGTTATATTCAAAAAGGGAGTCATAATAGGCACTTGTATTTGAGATAAGTTTCTGATGCTCAATGATAATGGCAAAGACGCCAACCCTCCCGGCGTCATATGCCTTCTTTAGCCCGTCGGCATTCTCCTTTAATTGGGGGAGTATATCCTCTTTAAACAGCTTAAGACTCTTTTTTGCAGTATCAACTCTCAGCCATGCTGATTCTATCTCCTTCTCTATCAGGAGCTTTAAGGATTCCCTCATGGTATTCAGTCTTAACTTCTGTGCCATGAGGGTCTCTATCTGCCCTCTGTTTCTATTGACAACCGGTATCGGTATGGATACCCCTGCACCATAGACCTCTTTATCATAGTCCCTGTTGTAGAGGAGGGATACCCTGACATCAGGCGAAACATCAGCCCTTGTCAGCAAAATCTCTTCTGAGATTGCCTTCTCTTTTATCTCAAAATTAATAATGTCAGGCCTATTCTTTATTGCCATTTCTTTTAATCCTTTTAAGTCCATATCTTTTAAGGGGGGAGTTAAATCTTCATCCCTTCTCAAGATAATCTCCGTATCAGGAGACAGTCCCAGCAGACTGCTCACTCTTGCCTTTGATATGGAGAACAATCCCGTCACTTTTGTCTTTTCATTTTCTACTTTCTTGAGTTCTACCATTGTCAGGTTGACATCCATCTTTGGTGCATCACCGCTCCTGAATCTTTTTTCTGCCACATCAAGCAGCTTCTGATTTAGACCTATTGATAAGTCAGTCAATTTTAATTTGTCCTCAAGAAAGATGAGATTATAAAACTCTCTCTTTACCTCACCTGTTAAGAGCCTCTCCATATCCACTATCTCAAGCTGAACTATATCCTCATTTTTTAATGCAATATCTTTCCTCAAACTTCTCTGTCCCCCTGTTTCAAGGGTCTGGGAGATGGAGAGAGAGTATTCATTCTTCTCTCCAAATCTATAGCTGGTCTTTTCATTCTCACCAGAGGAGAGAAGATTCCTTCCTTCAAGGGAAATTTCAGGATTGAAAGGGTAGGTAATGGCAGTAGTCAAATTACCCTTTGCGACATTTAGCTCCTCCCTTTTGGCTTTCAGGTCAAGATTATTCTTCATGGCATAATCCACTGCCTCGTCAATAGACAATTGCATTCCAGAAGATTCTGTAAATACAAATAGCGAAAATAAGATAATCGGTAATATCCTCATCAAAACCCTCCTTTTTTAAAAAAGTATAAATTATAAAAACTTGCCACAGAGTTCACAGAGGACACAGAGAAAAAAATAAAAAAAGACTAAATTTGGACACAGATGAACACAGAAAATCAGGATAAAGAATTTAATTGCATTTATCTGTGTTTATCTGTGTAAATCTGTGGCTAATTTTGGTTAAATAAGGATTTGGGGCGGAGAGCGGGTGCTGAAGTTATTGCTTGAAGGGGTAATGCTATAATGAGAATATATTGAAATTACAGAAATAAAATAGAAGGGGTTTTTTGATACAACCGGAATGGAATTTGAGGTATATAGCAAAGGCGGAGTTAAATCTTTTGTTAAATCCCCGCCTTGCTTTATAACATATTGACTCTTATCCCTGCTTAAAGCTTGCAGGGACATGTTTGTTTGAGCCTCCTCTTCTTCATGGGAATCTTCACAATCTTTATCAATAGAGCCACCACTCAGTTGGGATACAAACGATTCTATAAGGCATATATGCTGATGGGCTTGATGTTTATGTGGTTGCAGGTATACATGCTCAATTTCAGTATGGATATGATAGAAAGGCAGCAGAACAAGAGAGATTAAAGAGAAAACAACAAAACTCAAAATGACTGTTCTGTTTTTATATCTCAATGCTCTCATATTTTATCAGGATTCAAAGACATCTTTTAAATCTACCTCTAATCCAACGATAATCTTTGACCTTACAACCCCTGTCTTCCTTCCCTTACAGAGTTCCCTGTAAACGCCATCTTCAAGGGCTAAAACTTCTATAGCCTTTTCCTGCGGGAAGACAAGCCAGTATTCCTTCACTCCATATTCTTCATATATATCCCTTTTCTCCACTGTGTCATAAGAGGCAGATGAAGGGGATATTATCTCTACAATTAAATCAGGGCTCCCCATAATTGCAGCCTCTTTAATAATGTCAAGTCCTTCTTTACTTATAAAGAGTATATCAGGCTGGACAACTATATCTTCTGATAAGACGACATCTGTGGGGGCAACCAGCACCTCGCCAAGTTTCTTTTCTTTTACAAAATTCCATAAAATATCTTCTATATTTCTTAATAATCTTTGATGAATTGTAAATGGTGCAGGAACCATGATAAGCCCTCCTCTAAGAATCTCATACCGTTTATCGTCATCTATCAAGAGATAATCTTTATAGGTATATCTATCTGGCGTGGATTTAGTGGAAAGTTCTGCTGTCTGTGTATCCATGGCTGGAATATTAGCAAAAACCTCAGAGTATGTCAATTTTCTCCTCCCCCTTTTATCTTATCCATGATTTCATGGGTTTTGTTATCAAGCTCTTTTATGTGTTCTTCAATAAATATAAGTTCATCTTTATTCATGGCTATCTCTTTATCCCTTGTGTGACTAAAAATGTGTTCAACTATTTTATGTAGTTCGTCAATTCTGTCTTTTATCTCTACTGATTTCCCCTTTAATTTACCGAATCTGTCTAAAATCTGTAAATAGTCAAGGTCCTCCAGCCTTTCAGAAACAGGGATAACCCTCTTTTTAAATTGGAGTCTTTTAAGGTAGAGATAGTGACCTGTAAGAGATAAGATTATTAATGAGATGACAAGGATATCTACAATCAGGATAAAAGACCTTCCCCTGAATCTCCCGTCGTGAAAGGCTGACAACGCCTTTCCCCATGAGGGCGGATACTTCTCAGCAATCTTTTCGCCATCAATCTCAAAAGTTTTTGGTTCTCCATACAGCCATAGAAAAATGGAGTTTTGAACAGGCTTTTCATAAAGGGAGAGACCATCCCTGTGCAGAATTAAAAATCCTGTCAAAGTAGAAATAAGAATAAGAGGAACAATCAAGAGCCCAGTCCACCTGTGAAGTATCTGGCATATTCGTAGAAACATAGTATCAGTCCTCCTTTTTGAGAATCATTATTTGAAAAACTGCAAGTGCCTTTCTAACCTCCTGTGTTATGCCATTAGCACTCAATGTTGCACCTGTTACAGCACTTATCCCCCTTTTAGTCCAGAGGTTATCATCAAGCACCTTACCATTAAACTGCTCAAACCACCTTTTCGGCGGTAGATACTCCTCAGGCTCATAAAATGCGAGAATTTTAATATGGTTAAGACTGCCATCAGGGTTGATAATAACCATATAAACCTCCGGCTTCGTCCTGACTATATGGCTTCCAAAAAAGGCGTAACCAATGACACCACCATTTTCCACCGCTATATAATATGTAAGGATTTTTGATTCAACCTTAGCTCCGGAAAGAGACTCTACCCTTTTAACATCCTCATCAGATAAAAATAGGGTCTTCCTCTCAATCACCGCATCAGGGAATACCTTCTTCAATGCATCATCTTTTGTGAGGTAGACCTTAGCTTCTGATGAGCTACCCCACAGGATGAATATGGATAAAGCAAATATGGAAATTAAGAGTCTCATCTGAAAATAGTGTTAGTGATTAGTGTCAGTGTCAGTAAAAAATACCTTAAACTGACACTGTTCACTGACACTAACACTGATTTTTGCCTTTTAGAATATAAAACCTACGCCAAGATTGAACTGGTCAATCTTATTTTCATCCAGATTGGTCCCCTTCCCCTCTGAAAGACTTGATGATGTATCCCTTGATTGGTAATCTGCCTTGATAACTACATTTGGATGTGGCTTAAATCCAAGACCATAAGTTACTACTGTCCTGTCCAATGTCGTATCATGGGTCTGTCCGGCAAAAACCTCTTTGTTTGTATCATAAGCTTCATACCGCACAAAGGGTGTAAGAGACATCTCTGAACCTGATTTTATAAAAGGCATAATATCATAAGCTGTCTCCAGATACCAACCCTCAACATCCTTGCCTACTTTCTTTAAAGAAGTATCTGATTTAAAGGCATCATTGGCATCCAGAGAGCCTCTTGCATAGAGTCCTCTTACGTTAAGCCCCTTTACCTGATACTGGGCATGGACCTCCCATAGATTTACAGTTCCCTCTTTATCAGTGGATTTATCCTGATCCCCGCCCTTGCCTTCATCAGCCTTTCCGGCATAGTATGCCCCTCCGATTAACAGGTCTGTCAGGGGCTCATAGTTTATACGAACCAATGATGCCAGAGCATCGGCATTCACCTTTGCCCCCTGCTGTCTCCCTGAGCGTATCCATGTGCTGTTAGTAAAACTGTTTGCCCTGAGTCCATTGACAAGGGCAACATCATATTTCAGACCTCCCATGCTTCCATAAGCCATTACACCAATATCCCTCCATGTGCTTGGAATTATGTTTAGCTCCACATCGGGTCTGCTAACACCATTATAAACCGTTGGCTCATGATACTCATTGACAAGACCTATAGGCATTAATATCAGACCTGTCCTCACATTGAAAGCCTTGCTCAATAGAAAATCAAGATATGAAAATTCAGTATAAACCTCCGCTTCCTTAGAGCCTGAATTTCCTATACCTGCATGCTCAAATTCAAGCTCAGTATTCATTATAATCCAATCATTGAATTTATATCCGCCATAGAGGATGAATCTGGCAGCGTCTGCAAAATCCTTTTTTGAAGAGTGTTGATAATTATTATAGAATACCTCACCATAACCCCCAAGGGATAATCCCTTTTCCACTCCATACACCTTGGATGCTGCAGGACCAAGCCCCATAAAGCTCTCATACTTTGGCTCTGCCACTGCACCAAGCTTTAGCTTCTCCATCTCCTCAACAAGGACATCAACCTTCTTTTCAAGCTCCCTTACCCTGTCTTCCTGTGCAAAGGCAGGAAGGCTGGCAGCCAATAGCCCTATCAAAACTGCCACCCACAGATCAAATCTCTTAAATACCTTCATAAATCTACCTCCTTTATGATATTGAAATTCTTTTTCAATATATACAGAAAATTTTTTCTCCCAAGGGATAATCCCTTTTCCACTTTTCACCTCCTTTCATAAAAGCAATATTATGATAATGATAATCAATCTCAAAAATATTGTCAAGATATTTCTTTCTATCAATAAAACCACAAAGAACAAAAGCATGATTCAGCCGCGAATTTACACGAATATTCACAAATTAACTCACCTTTGCAAGGGGGGGACACATAGGA
>Ga0209321_10002933_pt1 | contig 11454 bp, 15 predicted proteins | sample Rifsed16ft4_FD_184012 | JGI IMG/M metagenome (GOLD analysis project Ga0209321, IMG submission 184012) | Soil microbial communities from Rifle, Colorado, USA - sediment 16ft 4 - CSP-I_5_4 (version 2) | ecosystem: Environmental > Terrestrial > Deep subsurface > Rock core/Sediment | place: Rifle... | reverse complement strand
GAGTTCCAAATTTTTACTTATGTTTTGCACGCGCTTCCAACCATTTCTTGAACGACTTCTGACTTTCGCCCGAGGGCTTTCCCAAAATCAGGTTTTCCACACTAATGTCTTCATCCAAATCGGGCCAGTGAATTCCCTCGCCGTCCCCAATCAACCGCCAATGCTTTCGTTCCTTCAGTGTCCCATGCAACAGGCGCGGAAACCATGCCAGTGGCACGGAGACTGTGCGGCCATCGCTTAAATCCACGATCAGCGCGTCGTCAGTCACATTGACGTTTTGCGCCGAAGCCATGCGGAGTTCAATCGCTAAAGTAGTCATTCCATTTCTCCAACAGCATTCCTTGGTTTTCCTCAATCAATCGATGAATACGGTTGATTTCATTGCGGTTATATCTGCCGCTGCTTTGTAAACGCACTGGGTCAAGCCAGAATTTCGCCTTGTTCCTTTCGCGTTCCACATGGACGTGGGGCGGTTCATCGCGGTCGGCAGAGTAGATAAAAAAACGATAAGGGCCATGTTCCCAAATTGTTGGCATAAGTAATCAAATTATAGCACTACTTGAAACGGACAAAATTCTAGCATGTCCACGCGCCCGCAGGGCGGGGTAGGCTGACCTCGCCTAAACCCCTCTGCTTTGGGAAAGAAAGTCTATCCAGCGCATTTCATAAATAGTTGGGTACTGCACTCTGATTTTACGGTGCGCACTTCCATACATAGGTCGGTTTATCTTCTGCATAAGGATAATTGGGAGACGAGAAGGATGTGCCTATTTGTGAGCTCTCGGGGATGAAAACACAACGCATGTCTTTTAACTCAGCCGTGGCGGGAATATCAAACCGAATCCAACCGTCCGCTTCCTGGTTCGGAAACAGGATAGGTCCCAACGTCGAATATTCCGTATATCCCTGGCGATGACCGTAGGTTGGCTTAAGCTCTGTTGCAGCATACAACACACTAAAGTGTTCAAGGTGAGGTATATCAATCTCGATCTGTCCCACATTTTTGAGTTGAATATGCGCCCACATAAATTTCATTCCTGGAGATGGGCTTCTTGTGGAGCCAAATTCGGTAATAAAGTCCTCCGTGGTTTCAATTTGATCCATCGTCACTTGCAGGTCTCGCCAGAGTATTGAATCGCCAGGAGAGGCAGGTGTAGGTAATATCCTGACTTCTGTCGCGGTAGGTTGTGGGATCGCTGTTATCGTCACAGGCGTGACAGATTCACCAGTCGAAGAGCAGGCTGTCAATATTAACAACCCAATCAAATTTTTTAGCAAGACACTTGGTGGTTTTTTCATGCAGGAATTAAGAATATTATAGCACCCGACAACAATGCCAAAATCCTGGCATGGACACGCGCTCCTGCATCCCCCAAATCCGACGATGAAAACTTGGGATGCGTATTCAACATATAATTCGTCGGATTTGGGGGAGGTGCCGCTAGAGCGGTGGGGGCATAAAGCAAAGAGACCAGGTTCACATGCTGGTCTCTTCGTTCAGACCCACTAGTTTCTTTTATTTGATGCGCAGGGTCACTGGCGGGCGCCACTGTTCATTCGAAACACCGGGCGCGGGCCTTCCCCAGGTGTTTCCGCCATAATCCGGACGCCCTGTAAAGTGGCGCACGATGATTCGGTGCAACATATCCATATTCGGCATGATGGCATGGAACCCGGCTACAGCTGCAGTAACTCTGTCCTGTACCTCCCAATACCCGTAATCATCAGGCGTCACACAGACCATGTTCTCGGGTCCCAGGAAAGTAGGCTGTGCTGATTCAAAGGGAACTGTGCCATCACCTGTCAGCCGCCAGTCAGTCTGATTTCTTGGGTCTTTCCTCCACAGGTTCTGGCGGTAGTTGGAGCCGAGGTCAAACATGGGACCGCGCGAACTCTTCGTGATCTTCAGCCGTACACGAGTCACCGAGTCCACGCCAGCCACACACAACCAATCCTCGGGGCGTAAACCCGCCTTGGAAAGCTGAAAGTTTTCGATGCGGTTGCGATGTGTTTGTGCGGCTTGCAGTAAACTGGCGAACAAGGTTTGCGCCTGCTGTTGGCGGTCTGTTTTCAAGACGGCTTGCAATCGCACGAATTCCACAATGGAATCGATCACGCCCCGCTGCCATAGACCCGAATCAAACAGACTCCTGGGAAGTTTCGGATCATCGATCTCCAGCCCGCCTTCGATCTCTGGCAGCAGATGATAGAGCGATGGGGTCAGACGGGCCGCTTCGCGCTCACGAGAAGTTGGTTCATCGGTACCGAGATTTGCCGTCCCCGTAGCTATCTTGATCACCGCCTCAAAGGATCCTCGGAACGGCGTTGCCAGAGTCGCCACCTTCGTGACAGGTGCAGATTTCCCCTTACGTTCCAAATACCCTGCAATGATCAGGCCGCCCATCGAATGACCGACCAGATTCACCTTCGGATCATCTGCATATCCTGCTTCAGCATAATGGCGAAGCAGTTTGGTTCGTTCGATCACTTCATCCACAAACACGGCAAAATGGGCTTCGATTACATCCAGTGGTTGCCGCCAGTCATACCCAAACGGAAAAACTGGTACGGGCTTGTCTTCTTTTTGGCGCAGGTTATAACGCAGTTCCTGAATAATTTCCTTATAGGCAACCTCGAAAACGTTATCCGCCTGAACGCGTGCGGGCTCCAGCGCCTCGTAGAGAAGGTTATCCGGATGAAGGGCCACCCGCGCGTAATCGTGTCGCAACACACTCCAGACTACATCAGGCGGTGTCTGGTACTCATCACGCAAATTCGTTCCGGTGATTCCAGGTAAAACAATGACAGGGGGAATGTACGCCATGGAGTCCTCTCCTTCACTAATCATCTCATGTGGGATCGGGTACAGCACATGCTGGCAACTCAACAAGCGGCTCGATACCAGTCAGACGGTCCCGCTACGCACCTGTCTTTGGCATTTGAGCGCCTCCATTGACAGCAATAGCATGGCATTTTGGTAAAGGGACCAGTCCTCGAAGGCACTGGTCTCTTTTTGCAACGCTTCGATGCGTAAAGAAGCTCTTATTTCTCTGGCGGCTGAGCCTGCGGAGTCTCCTGCGTTTCTTGAGTCTCTTTAGGCTGGATATTCTTTTTGATATGCTTGAGCTTTTCTTTCTGCTCCTTTTTCCGTTTCTTTTCCAATTCCTTCTGGCGCTTTTCGTATTGATAATTTACTTTAGCCAATTTGGCATCCTTCCATAATGTTAGACTGGGTGAGCTTGTTAAAATATTATAGCATCAATAATAAGTGCTCAAAGCCTAACAGGGTCACGCGCTGGCGCGGTTGAGTCATTTACTCCCGATTTGATCGATGCGCTGTGGAATAGGTCAATTCATATACGAAGCCATCCGGCGCACGGAAGTGTGTCCATTTGTAGGTGTCAGGATCACCGATCCTTCTTCCTGTTCCTTTGGATGGGAAAGAGCGCTAACAGGTATACAAAGCTTTATTCACTCCAGGCTTACAATCTCTTCAACACCTGTATCAGCGTGAATAAAGTTGACCCAATAAATACCACCAGCACCACCGCGCAGGCACGCAATACATTCCACTCCAGGGACAAATTGCCATTCCCGTGGTAAATATCGGTGAGGGCCAGGTGTCCCATCACACCCGCGAATAGGGACAAAACACCCAAGGTCATCGTCAATTGAACTTGTTTTTTCAATTCGGTCATGGTTTCTCCTGCTGATCATTTTCTCGTGAACCGAGAACATCCCAGCCGCGTTCAACAGCAATTGCCTTCAACTTTTCATCGGGATATACCGCCACAGGATGCTCGGCATGCTCGAGCAAGGGGACATCCATCCATGTATCGCCATAAGCGAAATCCAGGCGGTCAACGCCCAGGCGGCTCAATACCTGCTCGATCTTGCGCTCCTGCGCAACCAGATCACCAGCCACGCGCACGTGTCCGTTTTTGTATTCGACGGGTGTACCGATGGTCTGTGCTCCGATGCGATTTGCGAATGGCTCGATCAACGGTTCCACAACGCTGCTTGCGATGTATACCTGTGCTCCTTTTGATTTGTGATCCATGAGACGTGCAACGACATCTGCGCGGCGCTTTTTCCAAAGATTGTGTTCCACTGCCCACTCGCCGACAAGGCGCATCTTTTCGGGTGTCGCCTCTTTTACCAGCCTTAAACTGTTGACCATTAAATCCTGTCCCCATTTCTGCCGGTCGATCCAGCCGCGTTTGGCGATGAAATACGAAGGCGTGATCGAAGCCATATAAAGGCGCGCCTGCATCCTGCTCTGGTGATGTCTCACCCAATCCACCAATCCAAGAATCGGCGAGCCTGTTGTCAACGTTCCCATCATGTCTGAGATTACGATCATAAATTCTCCGTGAGCAAAGTTTAACTCTCAACAAATTCCTTGATAACCCGCTAAAATTTCCCAGGCTCCTCCACCTGCGCGAAAGGACCTGAGTCTTCAAAGATTTCCAGGCGGGCGTTGGGGATGTGTCTGGCCGTCTTTTCTGTCATGGCGACATTGGATGAAATTATTATAGCACCGGGGGTGATAAAATCATTTCATGGGCACACTCTATCTCGTCGCGACTCCCATTGGCAATCTCGAAGACATGTCTCAGCGCGCGATCCGCATTTTGCGCGAAGCGAGTTTGATTGCGGCGGAGGATACCCGGCATACGGGTAAACTGCTCAAGCATTTCGAGATCGAAACGCCGCTCACCAGTTACTTCGAGCACAACGCGCTGGACAAACTGGATTTTATTCTCGATCAACTTTCAACCGGGGATGTGGCATTGGTCTCGGATGCGGGGACTCCCGCGATCAACGACCCCGGCTACGAACTGGTAAGAGCCGCCCTCGCTTCGAACCATGACGTGAGGCCTGTTCCCGGACCCTCAGCTCCCATCGCCGCCCTGACCGTTTCCGGACTGCCCACGGACTCATTCCTTTATCTCGGTTATCTTCCACATAAGACGAGTGAGCGTCACAAACGATTGCAGGAAGTTGAAAGCCAGCCATATACGCTGGTGTTTCTCGAATCTCCTTATCGCATTGTCGAGGCTTTGGAAGATATGTTTTCGATCCTGGGAGACCGCCGCATTTGCGTCGCGCGCGAGATGACCAAGATGTTCGAGGAATACTGGCGTGGGAACATAAGCGGAGCACTGGAGTATTTCAAGTCCCGGCCTGCGCGGGGGGAGTTTACGCTGGTCGTTGAGGGGAGGCAGGAAGAAAGAAATGAAAAATGGGCAGAGGAAAAATTGCGAAAGGCAATTGAGAATGAATTGAAAAGCGAAAAGTCTGCGAAGGAGATTTCTGCTCAATTGGCACAAACTTCCGGCTGGAGCAAGCGCGAGATATATTCTTTCATCAACAAGATGTAGAATGATTTGATTTGGCCAGGAGGGCAGCATGGATGAGATCAGTTTGGTTGAAAAGATCTACAACTGGATGGAGACTTTGATCCTGGATAAACTGGTCATGCAGAATAGCCCGGGTCCATTCTTCAAGTGGTTGTTCAAGATGCCCATCCTTCAATACAAACTTGGCATGGGGTGGGTGATCGGTACACATGTATTATTACTCACAACAACAGGTCGAAAAAGCGGCGAGCCGCGTGATACACCCTTGGAATATCTCTATGATCAGGAAAACGACAAATACCGTGTCGCGGCGGGCTGGGGTGGCAAGACGGACTGGTATCGTAACCTGCGCAAGGATCCTCATGTCGTCGTGCAGGTGGGCCGAAGAAAATTCAATGCGACCGCTGAAACAGCATCCGATGAAGAGGTGGCAAAATATATGATGACGGTTTCAAGTCGTCACCCGCGCATGGACAAGGTCTGGAATCGCTGGTCTGATAAGCCTGTGGATGGGACATTTGAAAGCTATGTCCACGCAGCCAAATTTTTTCCATCGGTTTGGTTGAGGCCGACCAGGTGACGAACAGTCCTCGCAAACGCGCTTGTGCACGCGCTGTTTCAATCCGATGGCCAGCGCGCCGCGCAGGGCAAGTCCACCGATGATGTGCTGGATGAAATCTATACGGGCGCAAAGGCAGGCATGCGTCCCATTCACGATGAGTTGATGAAACACATCACCAGATTGGCGAGTTTGAGATCGTGCCGAAAAAGGGCTATGTAAGTCTGCGGCGCAAAAAGCAATTCGCCATGATCGGCCCCAAAACGAACACGCGTTTCGAAGTGGGCATCAATGCCAAGGACCTCAAGAAAAATGCCCGTCTATTGGAACAGCCCAAGGGAAGCATGTGCAATTACGTGGTCAATGTGACCGACGCGCAGGAAGTGGATTCCGAGTTGATGGCGTGGATCAAATCCGCGTATGAAAGTGCAGGATGACTCATGGATAAAATGATCGGACAGGAAGATTTCCTTAACAACCTTTTCAGCCTGCTGGATGAGACGTTTGACAACACACACGGCATTTATCTGGATAAGGACACGTCGCTCTTTCGGACCCTCGAGACTGTTTCCGCTGAGCAGGCCTCCATTCCCGTTGGAGGCAAGTGCGCCTCGCTCGCCGCGCAGGTCGCACACATCACGTTTTATCTTGAAGTGCTCGAACGCTATGTCGTCTACAACGACTCCACTCCCGCAGACTGGGGCGAGATCTGGCGAACTGTTGAAAAGGTGACCCCGGCAGTATGGGACGAACTCAAAGCCAAATTGAACAATGCGTATTGCCGCATCGAAAAAATGTTCCGTGAGAATCGGGTATGGAACGAAGATTCCATAGGCGGCTCGATGGCCATTGTCGTGCATACAGCTTATCATTTGGGTGAGATCCGTCAGGCTTTGTGCACACTCAAGTAAAGTTTATGCCTCTCATTCGCAAAGTGGATTGCGTTCGTCTGTATGTGCCTGATCTGGAAGCAGGGCTGGCCTTCTATCGTGACCGGCTTGGACATGAATTGATCTGGCGCACCGCTACAGCGGCTGGCCTGCGCCTTCCGGAGACAGACACTGAACTCGTCATTCAAACAGAAGAACAACGGCAGGAAATTGATTTCCTGGTCGATTCTGCAGATGCTGCAGCAGGTTTGATTGAACAATCTGGCGGCAAGGTGATTGTCCCGCCGTTTGATATTCAGATTGGACGTTGCGTAGTTGTCGAAGATCCATGGGGAATTCCGCTTGTTTTGCTGGATGCAAGCAAGGGTTTTCTTGAAACAGATGCCAACGGGAATGTTATTGGTAATATTGATTCATGATCAATCGGAGGAAACAATGGCGCTAAAACGCACCAGATATGCCATGCCCGATTTTATCCGCGACGCGTTGAATGAACGTGGTCTGATGGATGCTTATCACGCCCGTCCGCCATACCAACAGAACGATTACATCGGCTCGCTTTGCGTCACGCGCGCAAAGCAGGCAGCCACAAAGCAGAAACGGTTGGATCAAATGCTGGATGAACTGGAAAGCGGGGGAGTTTATATGAACATGAAATGGAATCCGGGATAGTCTCCGTATATTACAGCCCGGGAACGATTAAATAGCTCGGGCGGGGTTTTCACCCCGCCCGAAAGGATTTTGCGGCGATAAGGATTACATCGTTATTGTTGAATGGCTTACCCCAGTGGGTGAAACCAGGAACCAGACGCCTTCCAGGCCCTGACCATTGGTATCGCCAGGCGGCGTATCTCCACTAAAGTGATAAAGCGGCCAGCCATTGTACGTGACCTGAACTGTACCATCGTCACGTGTGAGCGTGCCCAGAAGGGTGTTGAAAAAACAGACCGGATTCTTGCGAACCCGGCCAGTTTTATGTAATCTAATCTGCCGGAGCTGGCTCCGCCTCCACTTCATCCCTGGACTGCGAGTTAGCGCGTCCGATGAAGAACAGCGCGGGCGTCAGAAGCAGGCTTGACGTCACTAGTGAGGCGACTGCTGAACCTACTGAAGCGATCAGTGCGACCACAGGTCCACCCAGCACCTGACCAATGGCATCCACCTGCCCGAACATCGAATGGACTGTTGCCCGCACCTGGGAATCCAGTTTCTGATTGACCCAGGCGGTTTGCAGCGGGATGTGGACGTTGCGCAAAACGCTTATCACGAGATACAGGCTCAGGCTCAGCAAAAGAAGCGGTGACAGCGCAAATCCAAGCAGTGCCACAGAAATCACCCCGGTCACGACCATCACTGCGCGCCCGATCGCGAGCGGGCTGGTCGAGTCCACGCGCTTCTCCACGAAGCGGACAGCCAGAATAGTGAGGATTGCGCCGGCAACGCGTAAGACCGCGAAGAATGCCACCTGATTATTTCCAAAGAAGATGGGCAGTTCGAAGTGATCGAGCAGGTGCTTGACCCACAGACGGTCAAAGCCTTCACTGTACAGGCCATAGAACAAGCCGATGAACACAATGTTCACCAGCCGAGGCCGTGAGCGGACTGCACTCGCGCCTTGTTTGAAGGTATGCCACATGTGCTGCCATGTGTTGCGATCTTCTCTGGGTGTGGGATGAAAACCAGTCTCGGGCATAATGAGTATGAGGGTAAGGCCGATCAACACCACACCCAGCGCGCCAGCTCGAATCGGCATGGCAACGTTATTTGCACCGATGAGTATGGCTGACCCCATGCCGATCAGGGATGCGAACAAGCCGATCTGTGTGGCGCGCAGGAACAGCTTGTTGGCATCATCTTCGCCGATCTCATCCGTGATCCAGGCCTGTGTCGCGCCTGAAGTGAAGGTGTAACCCAAACCCCAAATGATTTGTGCCAGCAAAATAGGCAGGAACGCTGGGAAGAAACCTTCGACGAGAAAGCCCAAACCCATCAACACATAACCGATAATGATGGACAACCTACGCGAATACACATCCGCGACGATGCCGGTGGGCACTTCGAACACAAACGCCGATATTTCAAGCGCCGTGCCAACGAGGATGAGCTGGACAGGCGTCAGGCCTGCGACCGTCGCTTCATAAAGCGAGGTGGTCACAAACATCATCCCAAAAAACACTGACCCGCTGAATTCAATAAAGAGATAAACGAGCCGTGCGTTTAGCTTTAGATTGGAAAACACGTCTATCTTTTCAGGCTATCAGAAAAACATCCGATAGTTTTCTGGGAAAAAGAATGTTTACTAAAGCGCGTACTTCTTCGCTATCACACCAGCAATCTGCAAAGGTATACTGCAATTCATCGTAACTGCGATAGCCAAACAGCACTTGCAGGAAGGTGAGATCGGGGAAAGCAATCACGCCTTCATCTTCCGGCGCAGGCTTCCAGCGTTCCAGAGCTGTGATGCGCCCTTTTTCGATCACCATCCGCAGGCCGTCACGATAGAAACTGATCTTGATCTCACGGCTGTGCCCTGAAGCGATCGAGACGGCCAGTCGCTTTTCAAGAGCAGGCTTGATGTGAATCAAAAAACCTGGCAGGTCAGCCACACGCAGATACCAGGCATAGGGATCACGCACGGTTGGCAGGCGGTTCCCCAAGGCCTGATAAGCCGGATGCTGCGCCCCGAGCATAAAACCAAAGGATGTGCAATCGCGTCCATCGCGCTGTGCGTATTCTTTTCCCTTATTCCAAAGATAACGTACCACACCGGGAGTCACTTCCAGCCACGAAGCGCCGCGCCTGAGTTCATACCAGAGCGCGGTCAGGCCCGTCTCACCAAGCCAATTAGCGTGCTGGAAATACCCCAGCAGATCCCCTGCTTTGTCTTCAATGATGAGCATCATATAATGATCGGAATTATTCTCGCTTTGGCCGTCCAATTCATATTTGAATATCTCAGGCGTGCGCACACAGGCAATTGCATGCCGCCGCGTGGCATATTCATATACTTCAGCGACGAACGAAAGATCTGCTTCATTTGCAGGGCGGATGCGATACGGTTCCTGCTCTGCATCCTTTAACTTCGGCACATTGGCTTCGTAGCCAAAGCGACGGCCTGCGAGATCAAGCGCCATCTCATAACCAAACTGGCGATAGTAATAGGGAATGCCGGTAATCGCCTGCACCCTATCGCCGCGTTCCGCGCTCCACTTGTGGATCTCCTCGAATTGTGCGCGCACGAGTCCGCGGTTGCGAAATTCGGGCAGGGTTCCCACCAGTTCGGGCCGCCCCACGCCAAACTCGATCCCTTCATAGGTCCATGTTTGTGGAATGAGATTCAGCGATGAGACAATGCGTCCACTGGTTGTCTCTTCGACAATAGTGAAATCGCCCGGGCTGAGAGTCGGGTGTGGCCGCGTGAGCAGGTCGCGGGTCCACGCCGCGACGCGTTGTTTATCCGCTTCGTTATCGCCATGAACGGTGCCGTTAAATTCAGCAAGCGCGTCCGCATCTTCAGGCGTTGAACGACGCATGACCAGGCCATTGCCCAGATCACGCAAAATCGCTTGTCCTTTGGTGAACATGATTTATCCTGTCGGGCGATTTATCCGCGGTCGTGCCCGCGCACCCGCAAGGGGATCGCCGTTACTAGCGAAGCAGTCCTGTGGATAAAAGTTTTTTGAGCTGCTGTAAAGCGGATCCGGGATCTTTGAAATGGATTCCCTGGATGCCGACTTTTTCGCAACCCTCGATGTTTATCAGAAAGTCATCAACGAAGACCGCCTCATTCGGCCTCACCCCGAGTTGCTCCAGAGCGATCTGGAAGATCTTCGGTTCAGGCTTTGCCGCACCCACTTCCGCGGAGATGATCATCTTATCGAAGGCATCGTCGAATTTTTCCTTGACGATATAGTCCCGCAAATCGCCCCAGGCATTCGAGATTAATCCCGTTTTGTATTTGCCGCGCAGAGAGCGAAGGTAATCAAGCAAAGTACGGTCGACAATATCTCCCGCGAAGAATTCATCGCGAATGGCTGAAAGCTCAGAGGCCGGGCGTTTCAATCTTTGTATGACGGAAGCCCAATGCTCATCCGAGCTGATCTCACCCATCGTTGCTTTATAGCCCGAATCGCTATCGAAGACGATCTTGACCAGATCGTCATATTCCATGCCAAGCCGTTCAGCGAGTCGCTGGCGCGGCGCCTGAAACTCCGTGCGGACGATGACACCGCCCAAATCAAAGAAGACAGCCCGTATGCTCATGTACTTTTCTTTGTGGTTGCCTTCCTCACCCTGGGGGATGATGTCGCGGCAGATGTTTTCCTGCTCGCAGGCTTCTTTGCACTTTCGGCCTTTGGAGTCGCGTTCGCGGTGGGTTTCGGGGACGTTTCGGCCTTCGGCGCGGGCCTGGATCCCTCTTCAGCAACGGAGGCAGGCTCAGGCGTGGATGCAGGCGCGGGCGCGGCTTGTTGCGGGTGCTCCTTCATTTCCGCTTCGAATTCCTTAAGCTCATCCCGCCACCTGGGCATGAACATTTCCATACGCTGGCGCGGAATGGGCGTCGAACGCCGGCAACGCGGGCAGTGCGCGTCGTAGTGGGTCAATTTTCTTGAATCCATCTCTTGCAGGGCGTCGATCATTT
>Ga0209321_10002932_pt1 | contig 11455 bp, 11 predicted proteins | sample Rifsed16ft4_FD_184012 | JGI IMG/M metagenome (GOLD analysis project Ga0209321, IMG submission 184012) | Soil microbial communities from Rifle, Colorado, USA - sediment 16ft 4 - CSP-I_5_4 (version 2) | ecosystem: Environmental > Terrestrial > Deep subsurface > Rock core/Sediment | place: Rifle... | reverse complement strand
TGAAGGGGAGGGAAATTCCCTCTCCCTCAGGGAGAGGGGAAGGGTGAGGGTGGGTATTTTCATGTGCCTTTGTGATCCGGACATAAATAGGGACAGCGACTATTTATGTCCCCGCTTAAAACATGAAATAAATAGTCGCTGTCCCTATTTATGTCCACTGCACCCGTTTTGTTCTTATCATATCCAGGTCTCCTGAGAACAGGTCTCTTATGTCGTGAATTTCAAGCGCTACCATCGCCATCCTGTCGAGGCCCAGTCCCCATGCTATTACGGGGACATTTACTCCAAGCGGGATCGTGACCTCAGGCCTGAATATTCCTGCGCCTCCAAGCTCCATCCAGCCGAGCTTAGGGTGCTTGACATGAAGCTCTACAGACGGCTCTGTAAAAGGAAAATATGCAGGCAGGAATTCTATCTCCTTTGCCTTGGCAACCTCCAGAGCAAATAATTCAAGGAGGCCGAGAAGTGTGCGGAAATTTATATCCTCGCCTATTACAATCCCCTCTATCTGAAAAAAGTCCTGTGCATGTGTTGCATCCACCTGCTCATACCTGAAACAACGTGCTATAGAAAAGTATTTGCCGGGATTCTTAGGACTTCCTGCAAGTGTCCTCGCTGACACCGCTGTACCCTGACTCCGGAGCATGAGCCGTTTTGCCTTTTCTATATCAAAGTGATACTTCCATCCGCGGGAGCCTGTGTCACCGCCTGAGTAGTGCGCATCTGAAACCCTTGTCTGAAATGGCTCTTCTATCTCTTTAGACAAGCCGGGTTCTTTCACATAATAGACATCATGGATATCCCTTGCAGGATGGAACTGAGGCATATAGAGTGCGTCCATATTCCAGAACTCATTCTCAACAAGCCCCCCCCTCATCTCTTCAAACCCCATTGCAACGAGCTTATATTTTACATTGTCAAGAAATTCCCTGTACGGATGCTTCCTGCCGGGTGTTATCCTTGGAGGAGGGAGGCTGATATTATATTTCCTGAATGATTTACCCTCCCATGAACCTTCTTTCAACATCTGTGGAGTCAATTGTGAGATCTCCTCAACAGGCCTCCCCTTCTCCATCACAGCCGCATGGATGCCGACACCTGTATCCGTCAGTATATATGAACGGTTAACCCTTTCATTTATCCTGAATATCCCCCTGGACTTCCCCCTCTTCCTGTGCAGACCTTCTATAACTGCCCGGTCTTTTTCCGGCAGTTCCGTTATATTAATCTCCCCTTTTTCTCTGACTGTACTTATGACCCGCTGAATATCATCAAATTCGCTGATCAAAGATTCATTGTCCGGTTCGAGGCGTCCGCCGGCCGCAATCCTGATTATCCCCTTTTCTTTCATGAGACCGACCGCAGAACTGACCTCAGAAGGCTCAATGTCATCCCGCCCTTTAACGTCCGCCATGGAATAATCAGGATTTGCCTTAATCGCCTCGAATATCCTGAGTTCGGGTATTTTAAGATCAAAATACCTCTCACCTGTCTCTGTCAGAACAACAGACCGGTCAACAGTTTCTTTGGTAACCGACAGTATGCCTTTGGCCAACAACCACCCGATGGCCATATCCTTCTGAGACTGCTCTATTGACGCCTCATTGATCAGTATATTATCGTCTACGGCCTTTCCTGCCTCAAAAACAAAGAGGAGTTTAATCTCAAGAGGGTGGAGGCTTTCTACTACGCTGTTTAATTCATTTGTCTTCATCTGAATCCTGAGCTACTGACTTATCTTCCTCTTCATTTCCTCTATCGTCTTTTTATAGTCCTGAGTCCCGAATATCCCTGATCCCGATACAAACATGTCCGCGCCTGCAGATGCAACATCTGCAATATTATCGAGCTTTATCCCGCCATCAACCTCGAGATATGCATTTGACCCGATCTTGTCAAGCATCCGCCTCGCCTCCCTTATCTTTTCCATGGCAAACGGAATAAACTTCTGGCCGCTGAAACCGGGATTCACAGACATTATTAACAGAAGGTCAATGTCTTCAAGGATGCACTCAGTCATAACAAGCGGTGTTGAAGGGTTTAATGACACCCCTGCCTTCTTACCTGCCTCCTTTATCTGCTGAATCGTCCTGTGGAGATGAGAACATGCCTCTGCATGTACTGTAATTATATCTGCGCCTGCATCGGCAAATGCAGATATGTAATCCTCAGGTCTCTCTATCATCAGATGCACATCGAGAGGCAATGATGTCGCCTTTTTAACAGCCTCTGCTACAAATGGTCCAATTGTAATGTTAGGGACAAAATGCCCATCCATAACATCTATGTGTATCCAGTCAGCTCCTGCATCCTCTACTTTCTTAAGTTCTTCACCAAGACGTGCAAAGTCAGCAGACAGGATTGAAGGCGCAATCTTCATCTCACGCAAGATTAATTTCCTTTCTATAATTCAAATACTCCCGCCCGGAGATACCTGTCTCAGGGTCATAATATAAAAACATAAGACACCTTCAAAGTCAACGAAAATGAAACAGGTTTGCAGGAAATATCAGAAAGAGGCAAAGACCTCTTTAAGCGGTAGTAAGAATCCTTCCATCAGGGGGGATGTAAGGACTTCATCATTTAAAAAGATGGCATGTAACTTATATCCTTCATGGCCTTGAATCATAACCTCAATATTCTTCCCAACAGGGTCAACAATCCAGTATTCCTTCACCCCGTATTCAGAATAGATATCCCGTTTCACCAGCTTGTCACGTTCCTGCGTTGATGGGGACAGTATCTCTATTACAAGATCAGGGGCGCCTGAGACATTCTTTTCCGTTATGATATATCTCTTTTCCTTTGATATAAAGAGAATATCAGGCTGTAATACATCTTCAGGAGAAAGTACAACATCAACGGGTGCATAAGCAACAATGCCCATGTTTCTCTTCTTTACAAATTCCCTTAACAGAAGTTCTATATTTCCTGATACAATCTGATGGTAAAAATCCGGCGCAGGCACCATAAATAGTTCTCCTTCCATAAGCTCGTAGCGTTTGTCATCAGACAACGCAAAGTAATCATCATATGTCAATTTTGTCTTTTCTTTAAGCATAAGGATGCCTCCATGGAAGGATATGAGTATATTACCAAAGGGTTAAGGCATGGTCAAGGAATCTATTGACCCGTTGATATGTTTTCTGTCATACTTTTCAGATTACGCTGAAAAACACCCATCTGCGGCGTCAGGACTAAGGATTTGAACCTCAACGTACTAATTAGTACGCCTCGGCTCAAATCCTTAGTCCTTCCTTGCATCTGGGTATTTTTGAGCGTAATCTGAGAACATTGTTATCATTGCTAATCATTTATGGAAGTCAGGTTTTGATAATAGGCATTGGGATTGACATTGTAGAAATCAGCCGGATAAAAGAGGCTGAGAAGAGGTGGGGACAGAGATTCCTTGAGAGGATATTTACCGAAGGGGAGATTAAATATTCCATGATTCATACGTCCCCTTATCCCCGCCTTGCAGCGCGATTCGCTGTAAAAGAGGCAATGTCAAAGGCAATAGGAACAGGTATCACTAATGGAATCACATGGAAGGATACAGAGGTAATCAGCAGGGACAGCGGCAGGCCTGAAATTCTTCTGCATGGGAAATTAAGGAAAATAGCAGAATCAATGGGTGTTACGGGAATACATGTGAGCATATCTCATGACGGAAACCATGCTGTAGCGCAGGTGGTGCTGGAGGGTTAGTGTATATAGCCACTGCAGATGAGATGAATAATATAGACCGCCGTACGAGGGATGAGTATTGGATACCTACATTGCTCCTCATGGAAAATGCGGCTTCGGGCATTACGCGCACTGTGGAGCAGATGCTTGTCTCGGTCAGGGGGAAAAGGATCACAGTCTTATGCGGCAGGGGTAATAACGGCGGGGACGGCCTTGCATCTGCAAGGCAATTGCATAATCTGGGAGCTCATGTGTCTGTTTATCTCCTCTCTGATACAGATGACTTCAGGCCGGAACCGGCAATAAACCTGAATATCGCATTGAAGATGGGCATCGAAGTTAATGAAAAGGGCAAATACAGCTTGAAGACACTTAAGTCAGCATTAAATCATAGTCACATGATTATAGATGCAATGATCGGCACAGGCCTCGCATCAACAGTCAAAGAGGAATATAAGGAGATAATAGAACTTGTCAATGCATCTAAAAGACCCGTTGTTGCAGTAGATATTCCTACAGGGATCAATTCAGATACAGGCGAGGTCATGGGCGCGGCAGTAATGGCAGCAGCAACTGTAACCTTTGCCCTTCCAAAGAGGGGACATTTCCTCTATCCGGGCTCTGACTATGCAGGAAATCTTCAGATAATTGATATATCCATACCCGCAGAGGCTGTTTCGAAAGAGGCGATATACTTAAGCCTCCTGACTGAAAATGACATGCAGGGCATTGTCCCCTCACGGCAGTCTGACACACATAAAGGGACGAACGGGCACGCGCTTGTAATCGCCGGCTCCATTGGCAAAGGAGGGGCGGCTGCAATGACAGCGATCTCATGTCTCCGGACCGGGGCGGGACTTGTTACACTTGCAGTTCCGGAGAGTGTACAGCCTGTAATAGCAGGAAAACTGACAGAGGTAATGACTCAGCCGCTTGCTGAGACAGATGAGCAGACAATCGCTGCCGGTGCCGCAGAGTCAATCATCGCCCTCTCCAGGGATAAGGAGGTTGTTGCTATAGGACCGGGTCTTACGACTAACAAAGAAACGGCATCTGTTGTAAAGAGGGTGATAAGAGAAACCGGCATCCCGATGGTAATTGATGCAGATGCTATAAATGCACTTGCAGACTCGCCTGAACTGCTAAGGGAGAGAAGGTCTGCAACAATTCTAACCCCGCATCCCGGAGAGATGGGCAGACTGACAGGAAAGAGTTCTGCTGAGGTGCAGTTGGATCGTGTAGGAACTGCGCGGGATTTTGCGATTGCCAATGGCGTATACCTCGTCCTGAAAGGGGCGCATACTGTGATTGCTGAACCCTCAGGAGCAGTACATATCTCCCCTACCGGTAATCCTGGGATGGCAACCGCAGGGACAGGGGATGCACTGACCGGAATAATTGCAGGTCTTATCGCACAGGGTCTTGGGCCTGCGGAGGCAGCCGGTCTTGGCGTATATCTGCACGGCCTCGCAGGTGATATAGCCGCAGAAGAAAAAGGTATGGTAGGAATGATTGCAGGAGATCTTATTGAACATATACCAACAGCAATAAAGCAACTGGAACGTAAGAAATGGCTTTAGTATAAAGACATTTCTTACGTTCGAAGCAAGGAGTGAGAATGGCAACAGCTAAAGACATAATGACCAAAGAGGTCATAACAGTTACAACGGACGTAACCATAGAAGGTCTTGCCCGCATCTTTACAAGGCATGACATCAGCGGGGCAGCGGTGGTGGATACCAATGGCAAGCTTCTTGGCATCGTAACGGAAAATGACCTGATAAAGATGGAGCAGAGACTTCATATCCCCACGGTGATCAACATCTTTGACGCAGTAATATATCTTGGGAGTTCAAAGAGGTTTGAAGAAGATATCAAGAGGATGGCGGCAACTAAGGTAGAGGACATATTCAGGAAAGATGTAGTAACAATCACAGAGAGCTCCACTATTGAAGAAATAGCCACGATAATGAGCGAAAAGAATATTCACCACCTGCCTGTGGTTAAGAAGGGAAAGCTCGTTGGAATAGTGGGGAAGAAAGACATTGTCAGGGCGATTGCAGAAGGCAAGAGGTAAAGGGTTACAAGATTACTATCAAGACAGCAAGTGTTAAAGAGACAATGGCAGCCGGCAGAAGACTGGGCAGGCTCCTGTCTCGCGGTGATGTAATATGCCTGACAGGCGAGCTTGGGACAGGCAAGACCTGCTTTGTGAAAGGGCTTGCAGCTGGGCTTGGTATAAAGGACAGGAGCATCACAAGCCCGACATTCATCATCATAAATGAATACAAAGGGAATATTCCCCTTTATCACATTGACCTTTACAGAATCGGTGTCATCGAAGATTTGAGAGACATTGGAATGGAGGAGATAATTTACGGTAAAGGGGTTACGGCGATTGAATGGGCTGAAAGGATAAAGGACGCACTGCCGGATGAGAGGCTTGAAATATCATTGAAGTGGGTGGATGATAAGACACGAACAATTGATATAAGGGCGTTTGGAAGTCATCACAGGGAAATATTGAAAAAACTCGTATATGAACCAAAATAACGCTGTTCTTGAAATAATAAAAGATGTCCGGGAGTACCTGCTCTCGCTGAAGGAAACAGGTGTGGACGAGATTGGGATGGCCGCAGTGCTCACAAAGGCTCAGCAGCTTCAAATGCTGCGTGATAAAATCGGGGACTGCAGGAGATGTAAGCTGTGGAGCGGCAGGACCAATATAGTCTTCGGCACAGGCAGTCCTGATGCAAGATTAATGTTTGCAGGCGAGGGTCCCGGGCAGGAAGAAGACAGGCAGGGTAAACCCTTCGTTGGAAGGGCAGGAGAATTACTTACAAAGATGATCACGGCTATGGGGCTTACACGGGATAACGTATACATAGCAAATGTGATAAAATGCAGGCCTCCGGGCAACAGGAATCCTGAGGATGACGAGATTGCGGCGTGCAAGCCATTCTTAAATGAACAGATTGATATAATAAGGCCTGAGATTATCTGTGCGCTTGGGACATTTGCAGCACATACCCTGCTTGATACAAAGACGAGGATAAGCGACCTCAGGGGCAGGATTCATGAAAGCGGTAAATACAAAATAGTTGCGACATTTCATCCGGCTTACCTCCTCAGAAATCCAAATGAGAAACGCCGTGCGTGGGAGGATTTACAGCTTGTGATGAAAGAACTTGGAAGGAGATTCTGACATGAAGCAGATATGGGCGCCATGGCGTTTGACTTATATATTAGAAGGCAATACTGACGAATGTATCTTCTGCGTAAAACCTGAAGAAGATGCGGACAGGGACAACCTGATCCTGTTCAGGGGAGAACATGCCTTTGTCATCATGAACCTATACCCTTACGGCAACGGTCATCTGATGATAGTCCCTTATGAACATGCGAATGAACTGAACGGACTGTCAGAGGACGCACTGCTGAACCTGATGCTCCTGACAAGAAAGACAGAGAATGTCCTCAGGAATGTACTTCAGGCGCAGGGATTCAATATAGGGCTAAACCTCGGTAAAGCGGCAGGAGCCGGCATAGATGAGCATTTGCATATTCACGTAGTACCCCGATGGACAGGAGACACAAATTTCATGCCTGTGCTTGCTGACACAAAGGTTATACCCCAGCATATCCAGGCCACCTATGACCTCCTTTTGCCTTTTTTCAGGGAGGAATCATAATGATTAGAATTATTTTTGCCCTTATTATCGTAATAATACTTGCTGTGATGGCAATGGCCAACAAGGATCTGGTTCAGATCAGCTACATCCTTGGATCTACATCGCCGCTGCCGCTTTATCTCATCCTGATAGTGACATTTGTAATCAGCGGACTGGTATTTACTCTCATCTTATTGCCCTCGTGGATCCATGATAAGATGGAGATAAGACGCCTTCGGCGCCGGCTCAGGGAGCTGGAAGAACGGTCATGAAGTTGAGATAACATCAGATGGCGAATCAAGATCAGTTAACACCACTCTTACGGCAATACCAGGAAATAAAAAACAACCACAGGGATGCGATATTATTCTTCAGGATGGGGGATTTTTATGAAATGTTTTTTGATGATGCCGTCACTGCATCAAAGATACTTGAGATAGCGCTGACCACAAGGGACAAAAGAAATGATAATCCCATCCCGATGTGCGGCATCCCATATCACGCAGTTGACTCATACCTTCCGAAGCTGATACGGTCAGGACACAAGGTGGCCATATGTGAACAGGTGGAAGACCCGGCAACCGCAAAAGGTATAGTAAGGCGTGAGGTTGTCAGGATAGTAAGTCCCGGGACCATACTCGACGGGAACCTCCTTGATTCGAGGGAAAATAATTATATAGCATCTGTTTATATCGGGACTGTCGCCGGACTTGCATTTGTAGATATCTCTACGGGGGATTTTTATATTGCGGAGATAAATCCCCCTATATCCCCCTTTACAAAAGGGGGAACTCGAATATCACCATTTACGAAAGAAGAAACTCAAATTCCCCCCTTTACAAAAGATGGTACTCACATTCCCCCCTTTAGTAAAGGGGGGGAGGGGGGATTTAAGGAAATTTCCGAGGAGATAGCCCGCATAGCCCCGAAAGAGCTGATAGTCCCGCAGGGTCTTGACCTCCCGGGATTTCTGAGCAGCAGTCAACTTCAAACATTGTGCATAAACACATGCCCCGCAGAAATTTTCGAAATCAACAGGGCTTCGTCAGTCTTCAATGAACATATAAAAGAGAAACAACCTGAATCATCAGGTATTGATCCGCAAAGTCCTGTCATAAACGCCGCCGGCGCACTCCTCGGCTATCTTTCCGGGACGCAGAAGACCGCACTCGGAAATATCAACAGTGTAAAGGTCTGGAGACGCGGTCACTACATGACTGTAGACGACCAGGTGCAGCGGACGCTTGAGCTTGTCAGGTCATCGCAGACCGGCCAGCGCAAGGGTACACTCTTTCACCTGCTCGATAAGACCATGACTCCCATGGGAGGGAGACTGCTGAGGCACTGGATACTCAATCCGCTTATGGACTGTGATGAGATCACCAAGAGGCAGGATGCGATCGAAGAGTTCAGGAATAATTTCACACTCAGATACAAATTGCGCGGCCTCTTGAGCAATATTCATGATATGGAGCGTATTATCAGCAGGATTACACTTAAGGCGGCCAATGCACGCGACCTTGTGTCTCTTAATCAATGCCTTGAAATCATACCTGAACTCAAAAGCCTCCTTTCGGGCTGTTCAATCCCTTTCATAAACAATGCAGTCAATATGACAGACGGTGTCGGGGAATTAAAGAAGCTGATCTCTGACTCTATAGCAGACTCCCCTCCCCTGTCAATTACAGACGGAGGCATTATAAGAGATGGTTTTAACCCTGAACTCGACAGACTGCGTGAAATAAGCCGTGAGGGAAAGGGATGGATTGCAAGGCTTGAGGCAAAGGAACGTCAGAGGACAGGCATAGATACCATGAAGATCCGCTATAACAGGGTCTTCGGCTACTACATAGAGGTGACAAAGACAAAACTGCATAATGTGCCGCAGGACTATATCAGAAAGCAGACCCTTGCAGGGGCCGAACGTTTTATTACGCCTGAGCTCAAGGAATATGAAGAAACCGTGCTTGGAGCGGATGAAAAGATAAAGAGGCTTGAACAGCACCTTTTTGAAGAAATAAGAGAAACAGCGGCGAGGGATGTAGAGAGGATACAGAGGAGCGCTAAGGGGATTGCCGGGATTGATGTAATCGCCTCATTTGCAGAGGCGGCCCATTCGTATCATTATGTACGGCCTGTGATAAACCACGGACTTACAATGAAGATAAGAGACGGCAGGCATCCCGTTATCGAACAGATGGGCCTTGGCGAGCGCTTCGTCCCGAATGACATTGAACTGGATTATGAAAAAAACAGACTGATGATACTGACCGGACCCAACATGGCAGGCAAGTCAACATACATGCGGCAGGCTGCCATTATCGTGCTGATGGCTCAGACCGGAAGCTTTGTCCCTGCCAGTGAAGCACGGATAGGAGTGGTTGACCGTATATTCACAAGGATAGGGGCATCAGACAACCTCAGCGAGGGGCGCAGTACATTCATGGTTGAAATGGAGGAGACTGCAGATATCCTTCGAAATGCCACACACAGGAGCCTCATCCTGCTTGATGAAATAGGACGCGGGACGAGCACGTTCGACGGCATAAGCATAGCATGGGCTGCCGCTGAATTTATAAACAGGAGGCTTAAGGCAAAGACACTGTTCGCCACCCATTATCATGAACTGACAGAACTTGCCCTCACCACTGAAGGTATATTCAACTCACACATGGCTGTACGCGAATGGAACGATGAAGTAATATTTCTGCGAAAGGTTATGAGCGGGACGGCAGACAAGAGCTACGGCATTCAGGTGGCAAGACTTGCAGGCATACCTGCAGAGGTTATAAACAGATCAAAAGAGGTGCTTGCCAACTTAGAGAAAGAAGAACTGGACAGTGCAGGCATGCCCAAGCTTGCACATTCTGATAAATACAAAGTGGAGAATTCCACCCAGACAGATATTTTCAATCGACCGGATGACACCCACCCGGTTCTGACTGAACTGAGAGAGATAGACATAATGAACATGACGCCCATGCAGGCTCTCAGCAGACTTGATGAACTGAAAAAGAAGATACGCAGTTAGTCATGAAATGAACGGTGAGACTGGTTGCTAAATACCGCCGTTCATCCTGAGCTTGTCGAAGGATGGATCGAGGGATTTCCGGATAAACCCGTCATGAGTACCGGGTTGCAATTAAACAGGAATTTGTTTATAGTTGACTTGAGGTTACAGTTATGAGGGGGATATGAAAAATATCTTTACAATGATATTAGCCGGAGGCAGAGGAGAAAGGCTGCATCCGCTTACTGCCGACAATGCCAAACCTGCTGTTCCATTCGGAGGCAAATACAGGATAATAGATGTCACCCTGAGTAATGCAGTGAACTCAGGCCTCAGAAAAATCGCTGTCCTTGTCCAGTATAAATCCTTATCCCTCGATAAACATATACGGAGAGGATGGAATGTCCTGAGCAGTTATCTTGATGAATATATTATTACCATCCCTCCCCAGCAACGCGTAAGTCAGGACTGGTACAGGGGAACTGCCGACGCCATATACCAGAACTTCTATGTAATTGAACAGGAAAATCCGGAACACCTCCTTATACTCTCAGGTGATCATATTTACAAGATGGATTATATGGAGATGTATAAATTCCATAAGGATAATAATGCGGATGCCACTGTAGCTGTAATAGAATTTGACAGGAAAGAGGCATCCAGTTTTGGCATACTTGAAGTAGACGAGGACTACCGGATTATCGGTTTCGAAGAAAAACCTAAGAATCCCAGGACCATACCAGGCAATCCAAATCTGTCACTTTGCTCAATGGGGGTATATTTGTTTAATACAGATGTACTCTATTCGAATCTTGAGGCTGATTCAAAAGAAGATACTGCACACGACTTTGGTAAAAACATAATTCCCGGGATGATCAAATCAAACAGGGTCTATGCTTATAACTTTAAAGATTTAAACAAAAAAGAGGCTAAGTACTGGAGGGACATAGGTACTATTGACGCATACTGGGAGGCAAACTTAGAACTTACATCAGTAGACCCTGTATTTAACCTTTATGACAAAGAATGGCCTATCAGGACATATCAGGGGCAGTACCCTCCTGCAAAATTTGTCTTTGCTCAGGAA
>Ga0209321_10002931_pt1 | contig 11456 bp, 10 predicted proteins | sample Rifsed16ft4_FD_184012 | JGI IMG/M metagenome (GOLD analysis project Ga0209321, IMG submission 184012) | Soil microbial communities from Rifle, Colorado, USA - sediment 16ft 4 - CSP-I_5_4 (version 2) | ecosystem: Environmental > Terrestrial > Deep subsurface > Rock core/Sediment | place: Rifle... | reverse complement strand
GGTTTACTTGCAGCTTCGCCGTCCGCCAAGCGATGACATCCGATCCGAGCTGTACCACGCCTTGGATGGGCTCCAGGAAGTTCTCGATCACGATCTGGAACCGGGGGAGATGGCCGCGCTTTCCCAGAGGCTGGAACGGATAACCCGTCAGCCAGAATCCCCCGAGAGTGCCAAGCTTGCGGGCGAGCTCCTGGAGTTCCTCAACTCAGGTATGCTCAGCATTGTGCCAGAGGAGCCTGACTTGGTGCAACGGGTATCTACCGCAATCACCGCGTTCGAAGCGCGTTGGATCGGCAAGGCCCGCCTGCAGGCGGGGCTGGCCGGAGGACTGATGGCTCTCGGACTCCTGGCAAGCCTCGGGGTCATCGAGCTTCTCATCCCAACGCTTGCGCCGGGTCGCGTGGAGCGAATCCTGCAGGCCCTCGTCGAAGCGGGAAGGGTGGCCGGCGGGCGAAGCCTGGGATGGTTCGCGGCCTGGATGGCCCTCGATGGTTCGGTTGGGCTGATCCTTCTCGCAGCCGGCGTGTTGATGATCACCGGACGTGACAAGCTCGGGGTAGGATTGGGGACCCTCGCCCTGTTGCTATCCCTGACGACGGTGGATCTGGTCGTGTTCTACTTCCAGCAGTTCCGAACGATCATCACGGCCGCGGTGCAATTCTCCTTACTCGTCGTCATCATCTACTACAGACGCCACTACCTACCGGTCACAGATCTCCATTCCAGGGACGGAAACGGTCGGCGAGGTTAAAGCTCCGGCAACCGGTGCGGGCGAGGCGCGATCCGGCCGTGCTAGGGATGCTCCTCGTAGGTCATCTCGCCCGCCCGGATAGGCACCATAACGCGGTTCTCCGGCGGCGTGATCGGACAAGACCAGTTCTCGTTGTAAGCGCAGTATGGGTTGTAGGCCAGGTTGAAGTCGACCTTCAGTCGTCGATCGGGAAGCTCCTCGGGCTCGAGGTAGCGCCCGGCGCCATAGGTCTCCTTCCCCGCCTGCGAATCGGCAAAGGGGAGAAAGTAGCCGTGCTCGTTGGCGTAGACCGTGAGGCTGGCGGTCTCGCCGCCGATGGTGAAATCGAAGCGTCCCAGGCGAATATAGCTTTGAGCGTCACCCGTGTTGGTCATGATATTGACACGTTTTCGACCGGGGAAGGCCTCGAGGTTGACCTTCAAGTCCAGGGCGGGGTCCTCGGGGAAATAGCGCAGCCCCTTGAAGGTTGATCTTTGTTCGCGGGTGAGCGGGCTTTGGGGATCGCTCCGGAAGAAATCGTCCTTGGCCTTCCGGAAATCATCTAGTTCGCCCATCATGCCTCCTGGCCGGTTCGATCTTCTCGAAGAGGAACACGATTCTCATAGGAACGGGCAAGAGTGGCAAGGTTGACCAGCCCTCGGTCAGGCCGATACCGGCATCCTGGAGAGTGGCGCCCATTGACGTTCCGCTCAGGCCGCATTCGATCCGGGAACTCCGGGACAGGCGAAAACAACCATGGCTACGCCCAGTCGGTCGGTTCCCCCACTGCCGGCCAACGCCCGTCGGAGGGGGCTCAGCCTCGTTAACGATCTTCTACTGCGAGTCGGTTAGCATTGCTTGGTAGCTCAGACTGTTGGAACGAGGTGATTTCTATGGCGAAGATAATCGGCATTGACCTGGGAACGACCAACAGCGTCGTCGCCGTTATGGAAGGTGGGGATCCCACAGTTATCCCCACGGCCGAGGGCGGGCGCCTATGCCCGTCCGTGGTCGCGTTCACCAAGAATGGGGAGCGTCTCGTGGGGCAAACGGCCAAACGACAGTCGGTCGTGAACTCAGAGAATACGGTGTACTCGATCAAGCGCTTCATGGGCAGGCACTTTGACGAGGTCGAGACGGAACGCAAGATGGTCTCCTTCGAAGTTATCCCAGGATCGAGCGGAGATGCCCGGGTGAAGATCGCAGCCACCGGCAAGGAACACACCCCCCAGGAGATCTCGGCGATGATCCTGGCCAAGCTTAAGACCGACGCTGAAGCGTACCTGAGCGAGCCGGTAAGCAAGGCGGTTATTACGGTACCGGCCTACTTCAACGACTCGCAGCGCCAGGCGACTAAGGACGCCGGAAGGGTCGCCGGGTTGGAAGTCATGCGCATCATCAATGAGCCGACTGCAGCTGCTCTGGCCTATGGGCTGGACAAGAAGGACAACGAGACCATCCTCGTGTTCGACTTGGGTGGTGGCACCTTTGACGTCAGTCTCCTCGATGTCGGGGAGGGGCTGGTTGAGGTCAAGGCCACCAACGGTGACACCCACCTGGGCGGGGACGACTGGGATCAGGTGATCCTGAACCACGTCGCCGATGAGTACAAGAAGGAGATGGGGATCGATTTGCGCCAGGATCGCCAGGCGCTTCAACGGCTGCGTGAGGCGGCGGAGAAGGCCAAGATCGAGTTGTCAACGGTGACGGAGACGGAAATCAACCTGCCTTTCATTACCGCTGACGCAAGCGGCCCGAAGCACCTGCAGACGCGCCTGACCCGATCCAAATTCGAGCAGTTGAGTGAAGAACTCGTAGCACGCATCCACGGACCATTTGAGGCCGTGCTCAAAGACGCCAACATGCGCGCCGCCGATGTCGACGAGATCGTTCTGGTCGGCGGGGCCACCCGCATGCCGATGGTTCAAGAACTGGTGCGCTCCTTCACCGGCAAGGAGCCTCACAAGGGTGTCAACCCGGATGAGGTGGTGGCGGTCGGGGCAGCGATCCAGGGCGGCGTACTGGCGGGCGAAGTCAAAGACGTGCTCCTGCTCGATGTGACGCCGCTCTCCCTGGGTGTAGAGACGCTGGGAAGCGTGATGACTACGCTGATTGAACGGAACTCGACAATCCCGATCAAGAAGACCGAGACGTTCTCCACCGCAGAGGACAGCCAGACGGCAGTCGATATCCATGTCCTTCAGGGTGAACGGCCGATGGCCAGCGACAACATGACCCTCGGCAGGTTCAGGTTGGAAGGAATCCCGACGGCGCCGCGCGGAGTGCCGCAGATCGAAGTGACTTTCGACATCGACGCCAACGGCATTCTCAACGTAGCCGCGCGGGACAAGGCGACTGGCCGTGAACAGAAAGTGACCATCACTGCCTCAACCAATCTCGAGAAGACCGAGGTCGAACGGATGGTCCAGGAAGCCAAGAAGCACGAGGCGGATGATCGCAAGCGGCGCGAGCTGGCCGAGGCCCGCAACGCCGGTGACACGATGGCTTACCAGGCAGAGAAGGCGCTACGTGACCTTGGCGAAAAAGTCCCGGCCGGCGACCGGACCCGGATCGAGGAGAAAGTGAAAGCCCTGCAAGAGGCGCTCAAGGGGGAGGACGTGAGCCGGATCCGGCAATTGACCGAGGAGGTTCAGCAGGCCAGCTATGCGTTGAGCCAGCAGCTCTACGCCCAGCAGGCGGCTTCCGAGCCGGGAACTACGAACGGAGGCGGCGGCCAGAAAGAAGGCGACGTTGTAGAAGGTGAATTCCGGGAGGCCTAGGGGCCTCCCGTTCGTTTACGGGCCCTGGTCTCCGCTCCCCTCCGGAAAGTCGGGGAATGTCCGATTGTCCTCGAGGGCGATGGCCTAGAAGGCATCCTTGTCAGGGCGCGAGACGCCAAGCTATAATGGTTCGAGACGACCATCCACCCTCCCACATACTCACCGGTCTCAGCCCATCCGTGTAAGTCCCTCAAGGAGGTTGTGCACCGTGAAGCTTCCCCGATATGCGTACTTCGAAGGAAGGATCGTGCCGTATTCTGAGGCCAGAGTGGGCGTGATGACCCACGCTCTGAACTACGGCACCGGCGCTTTCGCGGGTCTGCGAGGTTACTGGAATTCGGACGAGGAGCAGCTGTTCCTGTTTCGACCGATCGACCATTTCATCCGTATGTTGGACTCTGCGCGCATTTTGTGCGCGGAGGTCGATTTCACGCCCGAGATGATGCGTGACATCGCCGTCCAGCTCCTTCAAGAGGAAGGTCTGCGTGAGGATTGCTACCTCCGGCCGCTCATCTACAAGGCGGATGAGATCATCGGAGTTCGGCTCCACGATCTGCATGATGAGCTGACGATGTTTGCCGTGCCCTTCGCGCGTTACGTCGAACGTGACGAGGACGCTCATGCGACTTTCTCGTCCTGGCGCAGGGTCGACGATAACGCCATCCCGGCCCGCGGCAAGATCACCGGCGCCTACGTGAACTCGGCGCTGATCAAGACCGATGCGGTACGGGCTGGCTTCGATGAGGCGCTGGTTCTGACGGATCAGGGACATGTTTCAGAGGGTTCGGCCGAGAACATCTTCATGCTGCGCGGCGGCGTGCTGATTACACCGCCTGTCACAGAGAACATCCTCGAAGGGATCACCCGGCGAACGATCATCGCCCTGGCCCGCCAGGAGCTTGGGCTGGACGTGATCGAGCGCCCGATCGACCGGACCGAAGTCTACTTGTGCACCGAGCTCATCATGACCGGCACCGCGGCTCAGGTGACCGCCGTGACACACGTCGATCACCGGCCGATCGGCGAAGGACAGATGGGGCCGGTAGCCGCAGAGCTTCGAAAGCTCTACGATCGTGTCGTTCGCGGGAGAATGCCGAAGTATCGATCCTGGACGGTGCCCATTTACGTGAAGGAGCCGGCGCCGGCCGTGTGACCGCGGTCGTCCCCCACTGGTCGCCTCTCGGGTGCCGGAGTGAGGGGGCCGGCACCCATTTGCCAGCATGGTTTTCATCCCACCTCGTGCGCGTGGCCTGATTATCGGCGTGATTGCCCTGCTCTTGCTCTTCGGCCTCGCAGGGCTGGGGATGTCGCGTCTGGCGAGCGCCCCCATCTCCCCGTTCATCGTGGTATGGGTCATCATGCCTTTGGTCGGACTGCCTTTGGGCTTGATGGTTGCCTATCGGCTGTATGGTCTCTTGACGGCACGCTATCGGCTGGATCGGGATGGACTCTACATTGTCTGGGGCCAGGCGACCGAGCACATCCCGCTGTCTCTGGTGAAGAATGTGGCTCCGGCTACGGAGGCCTCCGCCGCTCTCCGGCCACGAAGGGGTTTGTGGTGGCCAGGTTGCATCGTCGGAAAAGCCAGACAGGCAGACAACTCCGACCTGGAGTTCTTTGCCACGGGTCTTGGGAGTAGCCTGGTGCTGGTGAGCACCCGGGTCGGGGATTTCGCGATCTCGCCGAAGGATCCGAGTGAATTCGGGCAGGCATTCGTCGACGCCACACGGATGGGGTCCCTAAATCAGATTCAAGCTCAGAGTCGAAGGCCGGACTACTTCTCGGCGCGTATGTGGAACGATCTGCTCGCGCGCGGCCTGGTCCTGGCGGGCCTTGTACTCGATCTGCTATTGCTCGGGTTTCTGGCCGTTAGAGCTTCTGCCCTCAGCGGGAATGTACCCTTTGGTTTCGACCCCAGTGGTGTCCCTGGCCCTATGGTACCTCCCGGGCGGCTCCTGCTTCTGCCCTTGATTGCCGGCTTCTGCTGGCTGGGAGATCTCGGGCTCGGAGCCTGGCTATATCGGCGGGAGAGGGAGAAGCCTCTCGCTTACGCTGCGTGGGGCGCGGCAGTGCTCGTAGGCGGCCTCTTCTGGGGTGCTACGCTCCAGCTCTTGGCTATTCTTTAGCTGTCCTGGTCTTATCCACAGGCCGGGGCATGTTCTCCACCGAAAACCAATGGATTATCCACAAGGATATCCGGATCCGTATGATGGGTTGGCCGCAGTGGGTTCTCGGCTTGGGGCTCGGCATCGCTGCCGGTGGCGTGGGGTACCTTATCCATGCCCTTACCCCGGCAGGGGCTCTGGCGGCAGCCGTGGTTGGTACGCTGACCATGGGCGGCGGGGGGATCGCGCCGGCGGTGTTGCTGCTGCTGTTTTTCTTCTCTTCCAGCCTGCTGTCGAGGGCGAGCAACGAAAGCAAGCGTCGGGCACAGGCTTACTTCTCAAAGAACGACCGTCGCGACCCAGGTCAAGTCCTGGCCAACGGTGCCCTGGCCGCCGTCCTGGCGGTCTTGTACGGCCTGGGAGGGGAGGAGATCTGGTTTGTAGGCCTCGCCGGGGCCCTGGCGGCTGTCACCGCGGACACGTGGGCGACCGAACTGGGGGTACTAGCCTCCGGGCGACCGAGGTTGATCACCACGGGCGAATCCGTGGAGGCCGGGACCTCGGGTGGGATAACCCTGACCGGGACGGTGGCGGCGGCGGCCGGGGCGTCTCTGATCGCGCTTGCGGGATCCGGTCTGGGAGGTCAGCGGCTGGCCATATCAGCGGCCATCGGCGGGCTGAGCGGGGCGTTGTTCGATAGCCTCCTGGGAGCGACCATCCAGGCAAGCTATCACTGCCCGGCGTGTGACAGGCAAACCGAGAGACACCCGCTTCATGGCTGCGGCACGGAGACGTTTCTTGTGCGAGGCTGGCCTTGGCTGGAGAACGATGCCGTGAACTTCATGGCCTCGGTGGCGGGAGCGTTGATCGCGATGGGGGGGTGGAGATTGCTCGGATAGACGGCAGACGTTGGAAGACGGACGACCGGGGACAGGGGACGGGGGACCGGGAGTCTGGCGGCTGATGTTCTCCCCGTCATCTGTCTTCGGTCCCCGGTCACTCGCCGTCTGTCGTCCGTCGTCCACCGTCTTTTCAAGAGGAGGACTAGAATCATGGAAGAGGGAACAAGCCGCGACGACATCCGCCGCTTGCTGAAGACCTTTGGCGTCAAAGCGGACGAGGCCATCCTGGGGCATCTGGCACGAAACCCGAGGGTCGGTCCGCTCCGATTGAGGTTGTCCTTGGAGGATCTCACGGATTACGGCGACGGGCCCCCGGAGCGACCTCTCAAGCTTGAGGTCGCCGGCGAAGTGCGCCGTCAAGAGCTATGACTTGAGATAGCCTGAAGCCGGCAAGGCATGTAGACGGCCTGGGTCTTCCCTGCAGCAGGTTTGAAGATCGGCGGGAGATTGCGGAGAAGGGGAAGGAGCCGCACATGACGACGCAGAACGTGCTGGCGCTGGTCCTGGGTGGCGGCCGCGGCTCGCGGTTGTGGCCGCTCACGAAGCTCCGGGCGAAACCAGCCGTGCCCATCGGCGGCAAGTACCGCCTGATCGACATCCCGGTCAGCAACTGCCTCAACTCCGATATCCACCAGATCGCCATTCTCACGCAGTTCAACTCGGTTTCACTTCACCGCCACATCTCGCGGACCTATCAATTCGACTCGTTTCACCCCGGCTGGGTTCAGATCCTGGCGGCGGAGCAGACATTGACCAGCGCCGACTGGTATCAAGGCACCGCCGACGCGGTGCGCAAGCAACTATTCGAGATCCAGGTGACCGGGGCGACCGAGGTGCTCATCCTGGCCGGAGATCACTTGTATCGTATGGACTATGACGAGATGGTGCGGAATCACCGGGATGTCGGCGCGGACGTGACGGTCGGTGTGCGTCCGGTTCGTCGACAGGATGCATCCCGGTTTGGGATTCTGAGGCAAGACGCAGAAAACCGAATCACGGCATTCGTTGAGAAACCGAAGACGGACGAGGCGTTGAAAGGCTTTGCACTGGAGGGCGAGGAAGAGCTCTATCCGGGGTCGATGGGGATATACCTGTTCCGAACGGAGGTCCTCATCGATCTGCTCAACTCGGATCTCGACGACTTCGGGAGCGACGTCATCCCGGCGGCCATCCAGAGCCACAAAGTCTACGCGTGCAGCTTTGGGGGCTACTGGGCGGACATCGGGACCATGCGCGCCTTCTACGAAGCCAACCTGCTCCTGACGCAGCCCGACTCACCTTTTCGTTTTCACGATCCGGTTAGGCCCATATACACCCACCCGCGTTTTCTCCCCGGATCCCGCATCTACGACGTACGTCTCGACCGCGTGTTGCTTGCGGATGGCTGCGTCGTCGAGGGAGCGGACTTACAGCATTCCGTCATCGGGATCCGGAGTGTGATCGGTGAGGACGTGATCATTCGGGACACGGTAATCATGGGTGCGGATTACTATGAGGAGGAGGCAAGCGAGTTGGGGGAGAAGCCGGTACCGATGGGCATCGGCCGCGGATCGAGGATTTCGGGGGCCATCATAGATAAGAACGCCCGGATAGGTGAGGGGGTGCGGATTGAGCCCTTTCCGCGGGGCACGGAGATGGACGAGGCCGATTGGAGCGTCCGCGATGGCATCGTGGTTGTGCCAAAAAGCGCAGTCGTCCCGTCGGGGATGGTGATCGCACCGTAAGAATGCGCATTGTGAATGGTTTGAAGCTGCCTCGGCCTCCCGGACTTGAGGCAGCTTGCTCACGATCGGGGAGGCAACTTGAGCGATCGGGCGAGGACGCCAACCTGGAACACAGGCGGGACACAGACGATGATTGGCCCGCCCTCCTCGGCCACATGCCGGCCACGCCTCCCGACACTAGTGGTCCTGGTAAAGCCAGCAGGACACCCAATGCCCCGGACTGTGTTCGATTAGGCTTGGCTCACGCAGCGGGCAAATATCTGCCATGACCTCCGGGCAGCGTGGGTTGAAGCGGCAGCCCGTGGGGGGGTTGAGCGGGCTGGGGACATCCCCGGACAGGATGATCCGCTTCCTCTTGCGTCGTGGATCTGGCACGGGGACCGCGGAAAGAAGTGCGCGGGTGTAGGGGTGGAGCGGGTTGTTGAAGAGTTCTTGAGCAGGGGCCACCTCGACGATCTTCCCTAAATACATGACCGCCACCCGGTCAGAGATGTGCTTGACGACATTCATGTTATGGGCAATGAATAAGTAGGTCAGACCCATTTCCGACTGCAGGTCGCGCAGCAAGTTCAACACTTGAGCCTGGATTGACAAATCCAGGGCTGAGACCGGCTCATCGGCGATGATGAACTTCGGCTTGAGCGCCAAGGCACGGGCAATACCGACACGCTGGCGCTGGCCTCCGGAGAACTCGTGGGGATAGCGTTGGGCGTGGTAGTCCTCGAGACCGACCTTGTGAAGTATGTCGAACACCTGTTCACGGCGCTCTTCGGGCGTGCCGACGTGGTGGATTCTCAGACCTTCTCCGACAGACTCGCCAATCGTCATGCGAGGATCCAAAGAAGAAAACGGATCCTGGAAGATGATCTGCATCTTCCGGCGCATCTCCTTGAGTTGGCGAGGTGGCAGACCGAATAGATTTGTTCCATCGAAGCTGACGCTTCCGGATGTGGGATTGATCAGGCTCAGTATGCTACGGCCCACGGTAGTCTTGCCGCAGCCGGATTCACCCACCAATCCAAGTGTCTCCCCTTCGGAGATCGTGAAACTCACATCGTCGACAGCCTGTATCCAACCCTGAACCCGCTGAAAAAGCCCGCCGCGCACGGGAAAGTACTTCACTAGATTCCTGACGACCACCAGGTCCTTCTGGTTATCCGGAGATGCATGCTCGTTCATAGGTTGGCTTCCAGACCACCAAGCGGGGCGCGATGCTCGCCGTGACTCTGGTACAGGTAGCAGCGGACACGATGGCCCGGTTGTAGCTGGATCAAGTCAGGTTCACGTTCGGTGCAGATGGTGAGCTTATGCTCGATGCGAGCCTTGCAACGGTCTGCGAAGCGGCACCCGGGCGGCATATCCAACAAGTCCGGGACGTTGCCGGAGATGGTTTCCAGACGCTCCTTCGGTGGTCCCTGAGTCGGCACTGAGGCGATAAGACCCTGAGTGTAGGGGTGGAGCGGTTGCTCGAAGATGGTCTCAACCCGGGCCTCCTCGACGATGTGACCGGCGTACATTACGGCAACCCGGGCCGCCATCTCAGCGATCACGCCCAGGTCATGCGTGATCAGGATGATCGCCATCCCCAGCTTCTCCCGCAGCGCCAGCATCAGGTCCAGGATCTGCGCCTGGATCGTGACGTCGAGGGCCGTCGTCGGTTCGTCGGCGATGAGTAAGGCCGGCGAGCAGGCCAAGGCCATGGCGATCATCACACGCTGCGCCTGTCCCCCCGACAACTCGTGCGGGTAGGCGTGCAATCGCGACTCGGCGTCCGGGATCCCCACCGAAGATAACAGCTCGCCAGCCTGGTGCCAGGCTTGGTCGCGGTTCATCCCCATGTGGAGGCGAAGCACTTCGGCGATTTGCTCGCCGACCTTGAAGACCGGGTTCAGGCTCGACTGCGGCTGCTGGAAGATCATCGAGATCTGACTGCCGCGCAAATCGGTCATCTGCTTCTCGGTTAGGGTGCCGAGAAGTCGACCGCGGAACGTGACCTCCCCGCCCACGATCCGGCCGGGAGGATCGATCAGCCGCAGCAAGCTGAGGGCCGAAACGCTCTTGCCGCACCCCGACTCCCCCACCAGGCCGAAGATCTCACCCTCTTGAACGATGAAATCTGCGCCGTCCACAGCCTTCACCACGCCCTCGTCAGTGAAGAAGTACGTGGCCAACCCCTTTACCTCAAGCAACGGGTGCGAGACCGGTTCTCCAGTGTCATGACTTGGCTTCATAGCGGTATACTGGTTCCTTAGATCGGGGTTCGAGGCCGCAGCTAAGCCGCGAAGCCCGGCCTGTCAGCCTGCACGAGATCCCTAAAGTAATACCATATCTCGCACCGTTGGAGGTCAGGGGAACGAGATATCCCGGGCCCGGCGAGTCTTGGCGCCCCGGCGGAACCCAATCGCTCGCTGTCGACGTTGACAGGGCCGGATTGTACGGATAGAATGTTAGCCTACTAGGCTCGCTACTCCCCCCGTCGTGTGGCAGTTTGTGCTTGAATACTTGCCCTTATGGGTGACGCGAAGGTCAACCTGCGTGGGTATTCGGAAAGATGGCAGAACCGAGAAAGGAGGTCAGGACAGACACCATTGGTTGCCGTTGACCGCCTAGCGATCTTCTATTCCCCTGAACACAAGGAGGAGATTACGTGAAACGCCGAACCATGTTCGTTATGCTCAGCCTGATCATCATGGCCTCGATGGTCCTGGCGGCCTGCGCGCCGGCAGCGACCCCAACAGCGGCGCCCCCGGCGACAAGCGCCCCGCCGGCGGCGGCCCCGACGGAAGCTGCGCCGCCACCGACGGAAGTGATGGTGGCTGAGCCGCTCGTACTCGACACGCCGCCAGCGCCGCGTTTTCACATAGGGCTCGATCACCGAGGCCATGGTCGCCAGGATAGCGGGACGCTTCAGGGCCGTCAATGTCGCCGAACCGATACGCCGCGGGCGCCGGCCACCACGTACCGTCGACAGGAGCGGTGCGTGCCGTCGGCCAGTAAACGAGAAGAAAACGCCACACAACTACCTTCCCCGGGTCCGCTCCCGGCTCCTCGACCTGTCCGAGGAGGAGTGGTTGGCTCTCCTCCACGTTGTCCGAGGCGCGATGCGCGCTGCTCTCGCTGGAATGGTATGAAGCGGCTTGTTCGGCAGCCCAACGAAAGGCATCGAACACCCGGGTGAGGCGGCGGACCGGGATCTCACCCCGCGCGCGGACGGC
>Ga0209321_10002928_pt1 | contig 11459 bp, 13 predicted proteins | sample Rifsed16ft4_FD_184012 | JGI IMG/M metagenome (GOLD analysis project Ga0209321, IMG submission 184012) | Soil microbial communities from Rifle, Colorado, USA - sediment 16ft 4 - CSP-I_5_4 (version 2) | ecosystem: Environmental > Terrestrial > Deep subsurface > Rock core/Sediment | place: Rifle... | reverse complement strand
AAGTAAATAGTTAGCCTTAAAAATCACGGGTATGAAACCCTCCGTCTCGGCGGGATTGTTCAACTTACAAATTTCAATGCTCCGCCAACTGGCGGATTTTGAAATTTGAGTTTCACGAATAAATTAAAAAATTTTCACGAAAATTATAAAAAAACTGGTAATCTCGGTGGTGTTTGTGATATGACGTTTTTGAGGTTTTATAAAGAGAGTGGCTTTGCTAAGGTGGGGGAATCAACAGAAGTTATCGGTAATTCAACATATGACCACAATTTCTCCAGTTCGAAAAACGGTTTGCATTTATTTAAATCCAGGTGTAGCCTTAAAAAGATTCTTTGGAAAGAAGGTGCTCCATATGGGAAGTTGGTTAATGATAACCTGGTCAAATTTAATACGCTTCACTTACAAGGGGGTATTAAGAAACATATAAAGCAACTTCTTAACGAAAAAAATATTTGTCCGATTAATAATATTATTAAACTCGGTTTTCTTAAAACCTTAAAATTTTTTGGGTTGTTAAACCTTTTTTCGAAAATGAGGAATTTTTTAAAACATAATGTTTAATTTAATCAAAAAATCTAAAAAAAGAATAGAACATTGGACCCCGCACTATATCTTTAATAGAATTAACTTATTTTTTACGGAAAAAATGAATCCAGATTGGCCTTGGCTTACAAAAGATGCAGTTAAGATTTTGAATCAATTATTGAAAAAAGATGATGTTGGTCTCGAGTTTGGTTCTGGAAGAAGTACGGTCTGGCTGGCTAAAAAAGTAAAAAAGATTATAAGCATAGAAGACGATAAAAATTGGTTTAAAAAAATTCAAAAAGATTTAAATGATAAGAATTTAAATAATGTTGACTATAAATTTAAGTCCCCAAAGGAATACACATTCGACGGAATTGAAGACGAATCAATTGATTTTGTTTTAGTCGATGGGCAATTTAGAGATCTTTGTGTCGAAAAAAGTATATCAAAGATAAAAAAGGGAGGTTTAATTATTATTGATAATATCAATAGATATGTGCCAAATATTAGTCATTCTCCTGGGTCAATTAGGGATAATTTCGCATCCGATATTTGGCAAGATATATTTTTGAATAAAATCAAAAATTGGCGATGTGTCTGGACAACCAATGGTGTGACGGATACGCTAATTCTTTTTAAATCATGATTGAGAAAACAAAATTAGCGCCATTAGCACTTTTTGTCTATAACCGCCTCCAGCACACTCGTCAAACAGTTGAAGCATTGCAAAAAAATGGTCTTGCCAAAGATAGTGATTTGTTTATTTTTTCCGATGGGCCTAAAAAAGAAGCAGACAAAGAAAAAGTAAAAGAAGTCCAAGATTATATACAAACAATTTTCGGCTTTAAAAGCATAACAGTAACAAAAAGATCTGAAAATCTTGGCTTATCAAAGTCAATAATTACTGGCGTAACTGAAATCATTAATAAGTATAAAAAAATAATTGTTTTAGAAGATGATTTAGTAACTTCGCCGTATTTTTTGAAATACATGAATGAAGCGCTTAATCTTTATGAAAAAGACGAGCGCGTTATAAGTATTCATGGCTACATCTATCCTCTCAAAGAGAGGTTACCGGAAACTTTTTTTCTCCGAGGAGCTGACTGTTGGGGTTGGGCAACATGGAAGCGCGGATGGGATTTGTTTGAACTAGACGGTAAAAAATTGCTAAAAGAGCTTAAGGATAAACAATTAACTAAAAAATTTGATTTTGATGGAGCTTATCCGTTCACTCAAATGCTCGAAATGCAAACACTCGGTTTTAATGATTCTTGGGCGATCAGGTGGCATGCCTCTGCATTTTTGGCAAATAAAATGACTCTTTACCCTGGCTGCTCTCTTGTAAAAAACATTGGCTTTGGCGAAAGTGGTACCCACACAAAAACAACTTTTAGTTTTGAGAGCGAAATGTGTGATAAACCGATTATAATTGAACCCATAATTCATGAAAGTAACGATATTCTTACTTTTATTAAAAATTACTTTAAATCACCAAAATTAAGAATAATGACAGCCATGATGAGAGTCAAATATTTTCTAAAAAAATTTTTCTGATATGTTAAAGGATAAAAATAAATCACCTGCCGACGATAATCGCCAATATTTCTATAATGACGAATTTTACATTAGGGCTGAATTCCCTATAATAAATAATTGGATAAAAGAAGGATCAAAAATAATAGATTTAGGCTGCGGTAATGGTTCGCTGATGAAATTTATTAAGGAAAATAAAAATGCAGAAACTGAAGGAATTGAAATTTCAGAATCTGGAGTGTTGGCGGCGATAAATAATGGTCTGAAAGTCAAACAGGGTAGGATAGACAACGTTGACTCGTACAAAGAGTACGCTAACAATCAATTTGATTATGCTATTTGCAATGTAACTGTTCAAATGGTTATGTTTCCGGAGATATTGATAAGAGAAATGAAAAGAATTGCTAAGTGTCAAATAATATCTTTTCCTAATTTTGCCTTCATTAGTAATCGGTTTGATCTCGTATTCTTTGGAAGGATGCCAAAACCAATGCTTTTTGGTTACAATTGGTATGATACCGGCCACATTCACCAATTGAGCGTCAAAGACTTCAAGATGTTCTGCAGAAGGCAAAATTTAATTATTTCAAAACAATCTTATCTCGGTCTTGGTTTCTTTGGAAAAATTGTAAATATTTTCGTTCCCAATTTGTTTTCGAAAGTCGCAATATTTTTATGTCAAAAAAAATAAAAAATTTTATATACTCAAATTTTTTTCGACCAAGATGGTACTCCATACTTTTCAATCCTTATTTTATTGCAAGACTAGGTTTGTATAAAAAAATTAAAAAATATGCCAACAAAGATTTTGGTGGCAAAAGCATTTTAGATGTTGGTTGCGGAATCAAGCCTTATACTTTTTTATTCAAGAATAACAAAGAATACATCGGTATTGATATAAAAAGTGGCGGGCATTTTGAAAAAGAAAAAGAGCCGGATTTGTATTTTGATGGTATTAATATTCCCTTCGAGAGCCAAAAATTTGATTTGGTTATTTGCACCCAAGTTTTAGAACACGCAGAGTACCCAGAAAAGTTACTCAATGAGATTAATAGAGTTTTAAAAAATACCGGTGAAATTTTTATAACCATTCCTTTTGTTTGGAATGAGCACGAAATTCCTTATGATTTTAGGCGGCTGACTCGATATGGCCTTGATAGATTGCTGATTTCTTCAGGTTTTAAAATTCAAGAATTAGAAGAAACGTCTGGTTTTTTTGGCACTATCGGTCAATTAATCTCAGCATTTATTTTTGAAACGATAGGACGTAATTTAATTTTGAAATCAATATTTGCTTTTATTTTATGTTTCCCGATACAATTTTCGTTTTTAGTACTAAACACGATTTTCAGAAGTCACTGGCTAACCTTAGATTACGTTGTGGTAGCAAAAAAACATGAGTCAAATTAAAAATATTAAAATTTATTCCGACCAAAAATATTTAAGTAAAGGAGAAAAATTCAATGCCACACTCATTCCTTTTTGGTCTAATTTTTTAGACCAAACAAAAGATATTGATTACGAACGTTTTGATGAATATTCAAAAATCGGTAAAGAATATTTCACTTTAGCTAGTCTTAGCGAGTGCGACCTTGCTATTTGGCCAGGGATCTACAATGAAAATAACCCAAAAATTTGGGAATTTTTGAGAGAAGCTAAAAAAATTAATAAACCGACAGTATTTTTTTGTTCTGTCGATTCTGATAGTGATATAAAACTGGATAACGGTTTTATTTTTAGAACCTCTTTCTATAAGTCAAAACAGAAGGAAAATGAATTCGCTTTACCAGCTTTTTGTTCAGATTTCACGAAGAAATATTTCAACGGCAATATTCCCTTTAGGGAAAGAAAAGATATTCCAACAGTAGGCTTTTGCGGCCAAACTTTTTCGCCAATCAGATTATTTTTAAAGAAGATATTTAGAAAAGGTTATCATCAAACCCTTTGGGCTCGCCCAGAGGCAATCAAAGCGCTAATGAAAGAAAATGGATTTAAAAGCAATTTAATAATCAGATCTGGATTTTGGGGCCATGTACAAACGCGATCAGAAAACATTAATTTAGCTCAAAAGCAGAGGGAAGAGTATGTTGCAAATTTAGTTAACAGCGATTATGCTTTGTGTGTTCGAGGCAGCGGCAATTTTTCTTACCGTTTTTATGAAGCATTAAGTATGGGGAGAATTCCTGTTTTTGTTAATACCGATTGCGTCTTGCCTTTTGAGAAATATATTGATTACAAAAAAATTTGTGTTTGGGTTGAATATGATGAAATAGACAAATTACCCGAAAAGATACTGGAATTCCATAACAAACTAACGAATGATGAATTTATTGCATTACAGAAAAGATGTTACGAAACATGGAAAGAATGGCTATCCACGGAAGGCTTCTTTAAAAATTTTTATAGACACTTCGAGGAGCTTATAAAATTTCAACAATAACTTGCTATGAGGCACAATTTTTGCACATTGTTTGATAGAAACTATCTTGCCAAGGGCCTTGTGCTCCACTCTTCGCTTTTGAGCAATTGCCGCGATTTCACTTTGTATATTTTATGCATGGATGATCTGACTTATCAAATTCTAGGCAAGATGAATCTTTATAGAGTCGTCCTTATATCTTTGTTGGAGTTTGAGACGCCAGATTTGTTGCGGGTTAAAAAAGAAAGAACAATCGCTGAATATTCTTGGACCTGTACTGCGAATCTTTGCCGATATATTCTAGAAAATAAAAATATCGATGAAATTACATATCTGGATGCTGATATGAAATTTTATTCTGATCCCCAGATTATTTTTGATGAGATAGGCGATAAATCAGTTGCCATTATTGAACATCGCTTTTCTAAGGCCAGAAAATATTTTGAAAAAACAGGCAAGTATAATGTTAGTTGGGTTTATTTTAAAAATGACAATGAGGGGAGAAGAGCAGTAAGTTGGTGGTCAAATGAAGTTATAAAATGGTGCTATAACAGATATGAAAATGGAAAATTTGGTGACCAAAAATATCTTGACGATTGGCCAACAAGATTCAATAATGTAGTTGTCATAAAAACCAAGGGGGCTGGAATAGCTCCATGGAATATAGATAATTATCAAATTATGAAAATAAATAACAATATTTTTGTGGACAATCAACCGTTAGTTTTTTTTCATTTTCATGGATTTTATTTCTTAGAAAGAGATAAATTTATTCCTGCGGGTAATTATTATATCTCCAAAAATCTCTATAATATTTTATACCCCCCTTATTTTTTTGATCTTAAAAATGTGATAGAATCTATTAAGAAGATCCAATCTGGTTTTAGGGTTGATTTTAAGAAAATTACCATTAGTGAAAATTACAAATTAATTCTGTCAAAGATAAAAATACTAGAAACAGTTTTTCTTCTTTATAAAAAATGGACCGGTAACTAAAAAATATTAGATGAAACACTTACCCAAAATAAATGTTAAAAATTCTGGCATAATTAAATTGCAATTTTTTAATGATTTTCCAGACGGTAATTTGATAATAGGGGAATCTGGCAAAAGCATACCCTTTGCCATTAAGCGTTTTTATTACATAAATAAATTATTTTCCGGAAAATCTATTCGTGGCAAACACGCTCATAAAAAAACCGAGCAAATCATATTTTGTTTAAACGGTTCATTTAGTTTGCATCTAGATGATGGCAGGAAGAAACAGAGTGTTAAAATGGATAACCCAAATTGGGGTGTACGACTTGGACGAATGTTGTGGCACTATATGGATAATTTTTCCAGAGATTGCGTTATATTGGTCGTTGCGAACGATTATTATAAGGAGTCCGATTATATCAGAAATTATGAAGATTTTATTCAACGACTTTAAAAAACAATATTTTGCGCATAAAGAAGAAATAGACTCAAGCATCAAACAAGTTCTTGATTCTGGTTTTTTTATTTTAGGTGACAAGGTTAAAAAATTTGAAGAAGAATTTGCTTACTATATCGGAAACAGATATGCCGTCGGTGTTGGGAACGGCTTGGAAGCGATCCAGATAGCTCTTATGGCGCTCGGCATCAATTCAGGTGATGAGATTATTACTACTTCAAATTCTGCCGTAGCTACAGCATTGGCAATAAAAGCAGTCGGTGCGATACCAGTATTTGTTGATATAGATGAATATTTTCATATCAACGCTGAAGAAATAGAGAAAAAGATCACAAATAAAACAAAGGCGATTTTACCTGTTCATTTGTACGGCCAATCTGTTGATCTTGAAAAAATAAAAAGCCTGGCCGAAAAATACAATTTATTTGTGGTAGAAGATTGTGCACAATCACACGGCGCTTTATATAAGGGCAAAAAAGTCGGCTCTTGGGGAGATTTAGGCTGTTTCAGTTTTTATCCGACTAAGAATCTTGGAGCATTTGGAGACGCTGGAGCAATTGTGACAGATAGCTTCGAATTAGCAGAGAAGTGCAGAATGATAAGGAACTATGGCCAAAAAAACAGGTATGAGCATGATATGTACGGGTTAAACAGCCGCCTAGATGAATTACAAGCTAGCATTCTCTTGGTTAATTTGAAGTATCTTGATGAATACAACGAAAAAAGAGGTAAAATTGCCAAGACATATTATGAATTGCTAAGTGATATCAAAAAAATTACATTACCGCGACAAAGAGATTTCTCAAGTCATGTTTTTCACTTATTCGTTATTGAAGTCGATAAAAGAGATCAATTACAAGAATTCTTAAAATCAAAAAGCATTTCGTCTCTGATTCATTATCCAATACCTATTCATAAGCAGAAATGTTTTTCCGAATTCAATAAAATATCACTGCCTTTATTGGAAGAAAAAGTAAAAAAAATTATATCTTTACCTATTCATCCATTTTTAGAAAAAGACGAGGTAAGTTTCATTTGTCAGAGCATTAAAGAGTTTTATGAAAATCTCAATTATCACTCCAGTATTCAATAGTGCTGGCACGGTAGAAGGTACTATCAAAAGCGTTCTGTCCCAGACATATTCCAACACAGAATGTGTAATTATTGATGGGGGTTCAAAAGATGGTAGTCTTGAAATTATCGAAAAATATAAGGATAAAATATCAAAAATCGTGTCTGAAAAAGATAATGGATTATATGACGCTATGAATAAGGGTGTTAAGCTAGCATCGGGAGATATTATCGGTATTTTAAACTCCGATGATGTTTATTACGATAATCAAGTTTTGGAAACTGTCGCTAAAGAAATGCAAAAATCTAATGCTGATGTTTGCTGGGGCGACTTGCTCTACACTAAAAAAGATGATCTGAATAAGATGACGCGGGTTTGGAAATCATCGGAATACAGGCGGGGATTGTTTAAAAAAGGATGGCATCCGCCACACCCGACTTTTTTTGTGAGGCGGAGCGTTTATGAAAAATACGGAGCCTTTAGAGCTGATTTGAAACTTGCCGCTGATTACGAATTAATGCTCCGCTTTTTGGAGAAAGAAAAAGTTTCTTCCATATATATTCCTAAAATTTTGGTCAAAATGAGAGAAGGAGGTCAAAGCAATTGGAAAAATATTTTCAAGATCATAAAAGGAAATTGGGAAAGTTATCGGTCTTGGCAATTAAACGGTCTCAAAGTTAGTCCTTTTATATTTATTTTGAAGCCACTGCGAAAGCTAAAGCAATTATTTTAGCAAAATAATTTCTCGAATTTCTTTGAAAGTTTGATCTTTAAGAAGATACAGCACGATAAAATAAAATCCGCCGGATATGATTATGTTCAGCCAAGTATTTAAACCAAAACTCCTCAGTAAAATAGTAGCGGCTACCATGGCCAAACTTGCCAAGATTATTTTTGGCAAAAGAGGCCAAACGCTAAAACTATTTATTTTCTTAAATTTAAACCAATTCAGACCAACAATAATAAGTTGAGAAAAAATAGTCGTTGCGGCAGCGCCCTCAATGCCGTAGCGGGGAATTAGAAAGAGATTTAAAATAACATTAAGAGAAAGACCTAAAAACACGGGCAGAATAAAGATTTTTTGCGCATCAAGGGCATAAGCCGCTATTGTTAAGATATTGTTGGGAAAAACAACTAAAACAGTTACGAGCAATATGGCAAACGTGAGAGCTGCGCCAATGTAATTTGCTCCAAAAATTATGGAGATGATTTCTTTATTTAAAGCAATACCGCCAAGGATCATTGGTAAGCCGACCCAAAAGATAACCGTAATTGACTTTTGCATTAGTGCGGTAAATTTGCTTCTGTCCGTGGATGCGTATCGAGAAAAAAGCGGGAATAAAGTTAAGGTTAAAAGCCATGGAATCATGTAAAGAAGTTGAATCAATCTTTGAGCAGCGGCATAAAGACCAATATCACTCGCGCCACGCCACCAGCCGAGCATGACCGTATCGACATTGAGCATAATGCCGCCAAAAAGACCAGTAATAGCAATTGGCCAAGCCGATTCCCAGATGATTTTGATTTTCTCCTTTGCAAAGCCGAACCAGAGCTTTTTAAAAAGAGGGAAAATGATGAAAATAAACCAAATGGTACCAATTGCCGAACCCAAAAAGTAGGCCAGAGCGAAATTTTTTGGACTTGGGGCAAAAATTAAAAAATAAAATCCAAAACCGACAATAAGAGCGTTGGTAATAATTTTAATAAAACCCTCCCGCTCCATTTTTTGAGTAGCTCTATTAAGAGCAAGCAAGAAGTCTCGCAAAGAATCGAAAAATGTAAGAAGAGCCACAATTGGAATTAATTGTTTAGCGGTGGCAATGGTGCTGACAAGAGGCGCGAATACTATAACGATCAAAAAACTCGAAATAAGCAAAAATAATTTCGAATAAAAAGCCGTTGATAAATATTTATCTTTTTCCAAATCATCGCGGCTGGCTTCGCGGGTAACTAAAGTGGAAAGACCAACGTCGGCAAAAGTCATAAAGATGGCTACTAATGAGAGGGTGTAAGAAAATATACCCCAGCCTTCTGTTCCTAGAATGCGAGCGGCGTAAATAATGAGGAGTGTCCTCAATAGTCGACCGATGATTTCGCCACTAAACAGCCAAAAAGTGTTTTTGACCACAGTTTGTCGGGTGGTTCTGTTCTCAAATAGAAAAGATTTTATTTTTTGCATCAATGGTTTTGAAAAATCAATCTTATTGTTTTTAACATGATCAGTAAATCCAGAACAAATGATCGATTTTTAACATAATAAAGATCATATTTTAATTTTTCCTTAGCCTCCTCAACTGAAGTGCTGGCTTTGAAGTTAAGTTGAGCCCAGCCGGTAAGACCGGGGCGAATAATATGGCGCATATCATAATGGGGTAAAACACTGTATTTTTGAGCTAATTCCACTCGTTCTGGTCTTGGTCCGACAAAGGAAATATCTCCTTTAATTATATTAAATAACTGAAGAAGTTCGTCTAAATGACTAGCTCGCAGAATTTTACCAACGGGTGTTATCCGAGGATCTTTTTTTTCTGTCCAAAGCGATCCGCTCACTTCATGCTTCATTGTTCGAAACTTATACAAATTAAAATTTGTTCCATTGCGGCCAACGCGAATTTGCTTGAAAATGGCAGGCCCCGGCGAAGTTAATTTAATTAAGGCGGTAATGATTAAAAAAAGGGGAGAAAAAACAATCAAAAGTACTAATGACAGAAAGAGGTCGGATGATCTTTTACCTGTATCATATAATTTTTTTCCGACTTCTATTTCTTTAATAAACCATTCCTCGCCCAAATCTTCTAGCGGCTCAATTCTAAATATTTCTTCGTAAAAATCAGCAAAGCTTCTAATCTGGACGTTAAGGGGTAAAAGATTGTAAGAAATTGAAACAATCTTCGGGTTTTTCATAAGTTCTGGGTGGATCACTAAAAGCTCTATTTGTTTCTCCTTGATTTGCTTAATCAGTTCCTCTTTTTGTATTACGGTCACATCTTTTATCCAAAGCATATTTTTATAACCATACGTTGGATTCATTTCGATTATTGTAGAAACTTGTTTCAAGTTTTCTGAATCACCTAAGATTGCGCACCTTGTCTGCCATTGAGGAGATTTGTAGAGATTGATTTGCCAAGCACGCAGTAAAAAACCAAATATTCCGAAAAGTAAGGTAAAAACAATTAAATTAGTTTTCGGCGTCAATTGAAAGAATGATTCAAAAATATAAAAGGAAGCAATAGCGATAATAAAACCAATCAAAATCGCCCAGACCCACAGCCTAGCCAACTCGAGTCTGTTTTTAAAAGCCTTTGGCGCATAGAGGTCAAAAATATAAAAGACAATAACCCATAAGATTAGGATGATCGTGAAAGGTTTAAAATGAGCCGGCCATCTGAATACAATCTCATCTAATCCATATCTAATAAAAAGCGCTGCGAAAAGGGCCACGTAAAAGGCCGCGATATCGGCCAAAATGAGCGCCGCCGCTTTTAAGTTTTTGAATATCATTGCTTTAATATATCAAAAAATCGAGAATTATGGTATAATTCGCGCATGTTCAACCGGCACTTCTTAAAAACCCTCTTCGGCTTCCTCGGCATCATCACCGCCGGTCTCGTCGGCTTTTACGTGCTTGATAACTACGACCGTATCCAAGAAAGGGCCAAAGCGAAAGTGGAGTTGCCAAATCGCTAACCTTTTGCTAATCTAGAAACCAAAGGCCAGAGAAAAGAGGCAGCCAAAAGGCACAAGTCCTCTCGAGGTCGGGAAGGCCTTTTCATTATTAGAGGTCTTTTTTATTTTCTAATCAAAATTGCAAAACTATCGCTTCTCGCGGAGCACGGATATTTTCTTGCTAGAAAATTCCTCGAGCTCGGCCCAGTCGGCCTCGCTAGTCTCCGCTCAAAGCATAGTTTCGCAATTTACATTAAAATATGCCATTAACACGAACAAAGAAAGGAGAGATTCTCGAAGGGCTGAAGAAAGCCATGAAGGACGCGAAGACCGTCGTCTTTGTGAACTTCCATGGCCTCCGGATGCCTGAAACCTTCGCTCTGCGAAGAAAGCTTCGAGAAGCAGGGGTCGCGCTCAAAGTCGCCAAGAAAACTTTGATTAAGAAAGCTTTTGAAGGAATGCCGATTGGCGGAGTTTTGCCGGAACTTCCCGGCGAGACCGCGATTAGCTACGGCGCGGACAATCTCGCGCCAGCCCGCGAAGTATTTAACTTTAGCAAAGGAAAATCTCTGCAGATTGCCGGGGGCGTTTTTGAAGGAAAGTTCCTTGACGCCGCGGCCATGAACGAAATTGCTCAAATTCCGCCGATGGAAATCCTTTACGGAAAACTTCTTTTCCTTCTGCAATCTCCCGCCCAGCGCCTTGCCATTGCCTTATCGGAAATTGCCAAAACGAAAGCGTAATTATTAGCCTATGCTCGGGAACATATCTCGCAGGGTACGGAATTTCCTTGCTAGGGAATTCCTCAG
>Ga0209321_10002917_pt1 | contig 11472 bp, 11 predicted proteins | sample Rifsed16ft4_FD_184012 | JGI IMG/M metagenome (GOLD analysis project Ga0209321, IMG submission 184012) | Soil microbial communities from Rifle, Colorado, USA - sediment 16ft 4 - CSP-I_5_4 (version 2) | ecosystem: Environmental > Terrestrial > Deep subsurface > Rock core/Sediment | place: Rifle... | reverse complement strand
GGAGGTGTTGAAAGGCGTCCGCGACCTCACCGTCCTTAGCCGCCTGACCCAGGTCACCCCGGGCGGCGAGCTGCAGCTCACCTCCAAGCTCTACGTCCTCCTGCCGGACAAGTTCCGCCAGGACGTCATCACGCCCTTCGGGGAGTTGTCGCTGGCTTACGACGGCGAGCAGGGCTGGCAGAAGACGCCGCAGGGAACGCGCAGCGCGCCTCCGCCGGTGCTCGAGCTGCTGCGGAAGAGCGCGGCGCGCACGCCGGTGCGGTTGCTGCGCGAGGCGGCCGAAGGCAAACGCACGGTTCAGTTCCTGGAGACCGCCGAAGTGGACGGCCACGCGGTGGAAGTCATCCAGGTGACGGACGCGGCCGGCGATGCGGTCACGCTTTTCATCGAGCTAGTGACCGGCAACGTGCTCAAGCAGGCGTTCCAGGGGATGGCGCCCGGGCAGGGGCCGGTGACGGAGGAGCACTTGTTCTCCGACTTCCGGCCGGTGGGTGGCCTGGTGATCCCGTTCAAGGTTGTCGTCCTTCAGGATGGGAAGAAGTCCCAGGAACGCAGCGTGGACAGCGCCGAGGTGAACATCGGCGTGGACCCGAAGCTGTTCGTCCGCGAGGACGAAAAGAAGTAGCTCAGGGGCGCAGGAGGGAGTCGGGCCGCTCCCCGCAGCGCAGGGAGAGCTCGGCGCCTTCCTCGGCCAGGCCGAGGCACTCGAACAGGTTCCGCACGCACTGACCCAGGCGGTCGCCCTGGTAGCCGGCCGCTTCAATCTCGCCCACCAGCTGCCGGGTGACGACGGCCACCGCGTCGGCGGCCCGCAAGGCCTCCGCCGCCGGGGGGTCTTCGACGTAGGGGCGCAGCAGCCGGTCGAGCTCGGCCAGCAGGTCCGGCAGGGGGGTCTCTTCGAAGAGAGGCTCCTGTTGGCTGGCGAGACGCTGCACCAGGCGGCCCAGGATCGTGTGGGCATGCGGCAGGTTGATGAAGGCGTAGCGGTTCGGCGCCGGGTCGGTCATCGCTCGGAGTATTCTACCGCTCGCCAGGGAAGGGGCGCCAGCCGCCGGGCGCGTCGTTGACGCTCGGCGGGGACTGGCCTAAGATGGCAGGCCATCCTACGCCCTGCGGGCTCCGGATGGCAGGCAGGTTGGAGGCGTCGCGAGGAGGATTCCCATGGCCGTGAAGAAAGGCCGGTTGTTTCTCATCCTGCTGCTGGTGGCAGCGGTCGGATTGATCATCGCCGGGACCCTAGGCCAGGCGGTTCCGAAAAAAACGGTGCTGGAGCTGACCCTGGCCGCTCCCGTGGCCGAAGAAGACTGGCCCGACTTCGGCGCGCGCTTCTGGGAAGGCGACGTGGTGGTCTTCCGCGACCTGCTGGAGGCGCTGGAGCGCGCGCGGCGCGACGCCCGCATCGCCGGGGTCTCGCTCGAAATCCACAGCAACGCCGGGATGAACTTCGGCAAGATGCAGGAGCTGCGCACCAAGCTCGGGGAGCTGACGGCGGCGGGGAAGTTCTGCGCCGTCTACCTGGAGGAAGGCTCCAACGTCACCTACTACCTGGCCAGCGCCTGCCCGGAGATTTACCTGACCCCGACCAGCGCCCTCACCCTGACCGGCCTCATGGGCCACACCACTTTCGTGCGCGGCACGCTCGACAAGCTCCACATCTACCCCGACATGTACCACATCGCCGAATACAAGACGGCGATGAACCAGCTCACCGAGAAGAAGTTCACCGCGGCGCACAAGGAAATGGTGATTGACCTCGTGACCGGCTGGCAGCAGCAGATGGTCGCGGGCATCGCCGCCGGCCGCCAGCTGGAGCCGGCCGCGGTCGAGCAGATCCTGCGCGAGGGACCCTATCTGGCCGAGGAAGCGGTGGCCAAGAAGCTCATCGACAAACTCCTTTACTACGACCAGTACCGCGACCTGCTGAAGAGCAAGGCCGGCGGCGACAAGCTGAACACCGTCGGCTGGAAGGAGTACCTCAGCCGCAGCCGGGCGCCGCGGGGCCCGAAGATCGCTCTGGTGCACGCCACCGGCGCCATCGTCACCGGCAAGAGCGGCTACGACCCTTCCATCGGCCGCTACATGGGCTCGGACACGGTGGCCGAAGCGCTGCGGGCCGCGCGCAAGGATGACTCGGTCAAGGCTATCGTCTTCCGGGTGGACAGTGGGGGCGGCTCGGCCATCGCCTCCGAAATCATCCGCCGCGAAGTGGTGTTGGCGCGGGAGAAGAAGCCGGTGGTGGTGTCGATGTCGGACGTCGCCGGCTCCGGCGGCTACTGGATCGCGATGTCGGCCAACAAGATCGTCGCCGACCCCGGCACCATCACCGGGTCCATCGGGGTGGTTTTCGGGAAGCTCAACCTCAAGGGGTTCTACGAGGATTGGTTGGGAATGACCAAGGACTACGTGGCCCTGGCGCCCAACGCCACCCTGTTCTACCCGTTTGAAAACTTCACCCCCGAGCAGCGCGTCCTGGTGAAAAAGTTCATGCAGGCTATCTACGACAGCTTCCTCGACGGCGTGTCCAAGGGCCGGAACCTCCCGGTCGAAAAAGTAAACGAGATCGGCAAGGGCCGCGTCTGGCTGGGCGCCAAGGCCAAGGAGCTCGGACTGGTGGACGAGCTGGGCGGGCTCGACCGCGCCGTGGCCGTGGCCAAGCAACTCGCCAACATCCCCGCCGACCAGAGCGTTCAGTTCGTCGTCTATCCCCGGCCGAAGACGCCCTTCCAGCAATTGACCGAATGGATGCAGGTGCGGAGTGTCGGCTGGGTTCCTCCGCGGGCCTGGCTCGACCCGACGCGCTCGCCCCTGTGGAAAGAGCGCGCCCTGGTGCTGATGCCGTTCGAGCTGGAGCCGCGTTAGCCCCGTTCCAACTCGGCTTGGGTGTCAGGGAGGTGTCGCGCGATGGACTCTTGTCCACCCGCTCCCACGGCTCTAGGATTCGGTTAGCGCGTTGGAACGGGGTTAGGCGCCGGCCTTCACTGGCCGGCCGCTGCTTCCGGCGGCCAGGCGATTTCCATCCACAAGGGCGCGTGGTCGGAAGCATCCACGGAGCGCTCCACGCCGGCGCCCTGCACCCGCACCCCGCGGGTGTAGAGCGAATCGAGCCGCAGCGGCAGCCAGGCCTTGCGGCTGGTGGCGCCGGCCTCGGCCAAAGGCACGTCGAACCCCTTCTCCTTCATGAACTCGTCCACCGCGGCCGCCTGGTCGGAGCGAAAGACGGGCACGACGTGGAACAGCCAGCGGAAGGCGTTGGTGTTGAAGTCGCCGCCCACGACCGCGGCCGGCTGGCCGAGAGCGGCTTCCACGGCGGGACGCAGTTGTTCGAGGCGGTCGCCGCTATTGAGGCGGGTGTCGAGATGGAGGTTGTAGAGACGCAGCGCGTGCCCGCCGATTTGCACGGTGGCGCTCAGGGCGATGCGCCGGCGGGTGTTGCGGTGAAGGTTGTATTGCTTGAGCGGCAGGACTTCGATGTCCGACAGGGGGAAGCGGCTGAGAATGGCCAGGCCGTGCGTGCCCCCGTCTGCGGTCAGCCGCGCCGGCGCGTACACGTAGTTCAGGCGCAGGGCCTCGGCCAGCCGCCGGGTTCGGCTCGCGCTTTCGGACGGGTGGCTTTCAATCTCCTGCAAGAGGAGAACGTCCGCCGCGCGCAGGCGAGGATGGTTCTCGAGAGCTTCGGTCAGTCGAGACAGCTCGCGCCCGGAGTGAACGTTGTAACTGACCAGGCGCAAGACCGCCGGGACCGAGGGCGGGACCAGAACCAGTTGCCCGCTCTCGGGCGGGAGATCGCCTTCGCCCCGGCTTCCCCCCGAGAAGACCAACAGGACTCCGAGCAGGAACACCAGCGGCAGCCGGAACGTTTTGCCCGCGAGGCGCGCGCCCATGGTTGGAGTCGTCGGAGAGATCCTTGCCGATTGTAGGGCAACGGGGCGGTGGCGGCTAGTGTCGGGGCGGCGAGTGCAGGGGAACCGGGGCGCGCGACTTGGTTGCGTCCCAGGCGCGCTCCGCCACCCGTTCCAGCTCCAGCAGCTCCAGCAGCGTGAAGGCGTGCCGCACGGGAACTTGCCCGCACCGGGGGCAACAGAGCTCGTAAAGGGCCACGTCGCCCGCCGCCGGGGGAAGGGGACGAACCATTGCCTGCACCTGGCAGGCCTCGCAGCACGGTCCCACCAGCTGGCCGTTTTGCGCGAACCAGGACGTGCCCTCCACCAGCACGGACGGTCCCGGCCGGGCAAGAGTCCGACGGCGCGCAATCCAGGCGACGAAGATTCCAACCCCCACCGCCAGGGCAACCCCCACCAGCAATGCCATCGCGGGCTCATCCTATTGCTCCTCTAACCGGTTGGCAACCAAAAACACCCGGCCCTGTTCGCCCGCCATCACGCAGGTGAGTGACCGCGGTCACTGACCGCCAGACGGGAAAAGAGGAAATTCCGTTCTGAAAAGAGGGATTTCGTGAGCCTCTTCCGCGTTCCCAAGTTCACTCAATACGCTCTGCGCGGCCTGAGCTGCCTGGCGGAGAGCGGGCGGCGGATGTCGGCGCGAGAGATCGGCGAATGCGAGCACATTCACCCCGCCTCGCTGGCGAAAATCCTGCACACGCTTTGCTGGCAGGGCCTGGTGTATTCCAAGCGCGGCCGCCGGGGGGGCTTCTGGCTGGCGCGGCCACCGGAACAGATTGTGCTCCGGCAGGTGGTGGAGATCTTCCAAGGGCCGTCTGACGCGGACGAAGAAGGCTTCTCGGCGGCCTGGGAGACTCTCTACGCCCCTACGCGCGAGGCGCTGGAAAGGATGACGCTGGCCGATCTGCTGCGCCTGCGCGAGCGCGTGCCCGCGAAGACCTTGGCCGCCCGAGGAGAGGCCGGATGAAAGCGCTGCTGCTCGAAAGCCCGGGAAACGCTCAGCTGCGGGAGGTGGCGCCGCCCGAGCCCAGCCGGGGAGAGATTCTGGTCCGGGTGGCCGCCTGCGGCGTCTGCCACACCGACTTGCACTACCTCGATCACGGCGTGCCCACCTTCAAGTCGCCTGTGATTTTGGGACACGAAGTCTCCGGCACCGTGGCGGGCTGCGGGGCCGAAGTGGAGAAGTTCCACGAAGGCGACCGCGTGCTGTTGCCGGCAGTCTTCACCTGCGGCGCCTGCCGCTCCTGCCGCACCGGGCGGGAGAACATCTGCCAGCAGATGAAGATGCTCGGCAATCACCTGGATGGCGGCTTCGCCGAGTACGTCGCGGCGCCGGCCAAGGATTGCTTCGCGCTCCCGGCGGAGATTCCGCTGGCGGAAGGCTGCTTGATCGGTGACGCGCTGACCACGCCCTACCACGCCGTCAAGCACCGGGCGCGGGTGCAGCTGGGCGACGTGGTGGCTGTGTTTGGCTGCGGCGGCGTGGGGATGAACGCCGTGCAGTTTGCCGCGCTGGCCGGCGCCCACGTCATCGCCGTCGACATTGACGACCACAAGCTCGAGCTTGCCCGGCGCTTCGGCGCCCGCGACACCCTGAACCCGCGCGGCTGGGAGCGCCCCGAGAAGGAGTTGAAGAAGCGCACCGGCGGCGGCGTGGACATTGCCCTGGAAGCCATCGGCAAGCCGGAGACCATCCGGCTGGCCTACGACTCCGTGCGCGTGGGCGGGCGCTTGTGCGTGGTCGGCTACAGCGTCGAGCCGGTCACCCTGCCGTTCTCGAAAATGATGTTCTACGAGCTGGAGGTGGTGGGGAGCCTCGGCTGTCGCCCCGCGGATTACCCGGAAGTGATCGAGCTGGTGCGCAGCGGGCGCGTGGCCCTGGGGCCGCTGGTGACCGCCCGCTACCCGCTCGAGAAGATCCACGAGGGCTTCGACGCCCTGCGCGCCGGCCAGGGCCTGCGCAGCATCGTCCTGCCGGGCAAGGCGGCCTGAAGAGGAGTTGCGATGATCAGCTTCGAAACCAAAGCAGCCGAAAAGCTCCAGTTCGAATTCATCCGGTACGCCAAGGCCGACCAGGTGGCGCGCATCACCATCAACCGCCCCGAGGTCTATAACGCTTACAACACCCCCTGCCTCATCGAGCTGCGCGAGGCTTTCCGCGACGCCGCCTTCGACGACAAAGTCGGGGTCATTGTGCTGACCGGGGCGGGCGACAAAGCCTTCTGTACCGGCGGCGACGTCAAGGAGTACGCCGAGGTCTACACCCGCCGGCCGCACGACTACTGGAAGTACATGACCTGCTTCCAGGAAGCGCTCGACGCCGTGCGCAACACCGGCAAGCCCGTCATCGCCCGCATCAACGGGATGGTGGTGGGCGGCGGCAACGAGTTCAACCTGGCCTGCGACCTGGCGGTGGCGGCCTCGCATGCCGTCTTTCGCCAGGTGGGCACGCGCGTGGGTTCTGTGGCCGCCGGCGGCGCCACCCAGTGGCTGCCCATCACCATCGGCGACCGGCGCGCGCGGGAGATGCTCTTCCTCTGCGAAGAAGTCCCGGCGGAGAAGGCGCTGGCCTGGGGCCTGGTGAACCTGGTGGTCCCCAAGGAGCAGCTGGATGTGGCGGTGGATGCTCTCGCCCAGAAGCTTCTCGACAAGTTCCCCGAATGCCTGCGCTACACCAAGCAGCAGGTGAATTTCTGGAAGGACTTCGTCTGGCACCTCACCGTCGGCCACGCCCGCGACTGGCTCACCCTGCATTTCACCGACACCGAGCCCTACGAGGGCATGAGCGCCTTCGTCGAGAAGCGCGCCCCCGACTACCGCGGGCTGCGCCGGCGGCAGGCCGAGGGCGGCGCGGCCGAGTTCCTCTTCGGCCCGCCCGTGCAGGCTTGCCCGCAGTGCGGCGCCAAGGGCTTGCCGGAGGAGTTCCGCCATTGCGGGCTGTGCGGGGCCAAGTTGAGGTAAGCGGGTGGCGCGCGTCGTGCTCATCACCGGCGGGATGTCCGGCATCGGCCTGGCCACCGCCGAAGCCTTCCAGCGCGCTGGCGACCGCGTCTTTCTCGTGGACATGCGGGAAACTGCGGCGGGGCAGGAAGTCGTGCGGCAAAGCGGCGGAGCGTCCTTCAACGCGGACGTCCGCGAGGCGCCCGCGGCCGAGCGGGTCGCAAACGAAATCGTGGCCGCCGCGGGCCGCCTGGACGTGCTGGTCAACAACGCCGGCATCGCCCGCGACCATGTGCTGTGGAAGATGAGTGAAGCCGACTGGGACGATGTGGTGGACACGCACCTCAAGGGCGCCTTCAACTACTTGCGGGCCGCTGCCCCCCTCTTCCGCCGGCAGCAGAGCGGCAAGGTGGTGAACGTCAGCTCGATCAACGCGCTGCGCGGCAAGGCCGGCCTGGCGAACTACAGTGCCGCCAAGGCCGGCCTGATCGGACTCACCCGCGCCGCCGCGCGCGAGCTGGGCCCGGCCAACGTCAACGTCAACGCCGTGGCCCCCGGCTGGGTGGAGACGCCGCTGACGGAACACTATCCGGCCGAGGTGCGCGGGCAGGCCCTGCGTGAGTCGGCGCTCGGGCGGCTGGGGAAGCCTGAAGAAATCGCTGATGTGATTGTGTTTCTATGTTCCGAACAGGCCCGGCACATCACCGGGCAGGTCATCGTGGTGGACGGCGGCCAGACCGCCTAGGGAGACGCTGGAATCATGGGGAACTCCTGGGAAGAGGCGCGGAGCTGGGACGAGCTGGTCGAGCGCTGCACACCGCTCGCGACCGACGTCACTCTCCCCAGCGTGGCCGCGTGGAAAGCGGCCAACCCGCAAAGGAAAGTTGTGGGGTGTTTTCCGGTCTACACGCCGCAGGAGTTGATTGCGGCGGCGGGCGCGCTGCCGGTGAGCCTGTTCGGGGGCCGCGGGCAGGTCGAGATCGACCACGCCGACTCCCGCATCCAGTCTTTTGTCTGCTCCATCGCCCGCAGCACGCTCGAGCTCGGCCTGGCGGGCCAGTGGAAGCACGTCGACGGGATGGTGGTGCCGTCCATCTGCGACGTGGCCCGGAACCTTTTGGGCGTCTGGCAGCGGAACTTCCCCGACCGCTTCACCTTCTACCTTCACTTGCCGCAGAACGTGAGCGCGGTCGGCGTCGCCTACTACCGCGGCGAGCTGGAGCGCCTGCGGCAGCGGCTGGCGGAGTTGACCGGCGCGCTCGCGAGTGACAAGCAGTTGCACGACGCCATCCAGCTCTTCAACCGCAACCGGGCGCTCCTCGGCGAGCTCTACCAGCGCCGCGCCCGCCGGGCGGAACAGTGGCCCACGGCCGACCTCTACGTTTTCGCCGGCGCCGGCAACGTGCTCCCGCGCGAGGACCACAACCGCCTGCTCGAGAAAGCCCTGGCGCTCGGCGAAACCCGCCCGCGCCCGAAGCGCGACAGCGTGCGCGTCGTCGTGCGCGGCGCCTTCTGCGAGCAGCCACCGCTCGAGCTCCTGCGTGTGCTCGAAGAGGCCGGGTGCGCCGTGGTGGACGACGACCTGCAAATCGGTGCGCGCTTCTTCCTCGAGCCGGTGCGGGAAGACGGCGACCCGTTGACCGCGTTGGCCGAGGCGTACTTGCACCGGACGGTGCTGACCCCGGTCAACACGCCCGGCCAGCGCTCGCGCAACGATGGGCTGCTCGCGACCGTCGAGGCCACCGCCGCCCACGGCGTCATCTTCGCCAGCCCCAAGTTTTGCGAGCCGGCGCTCTACGACTCGGTCCTGCTGAAGCAGGCGCTCGAAAAGCGCGGCACGCCCTTCACCGAGTTCGAGTACGAAGAAAAGATGACGGTGTTCGAGAGCATCCGCATGCAGACGGAGACTTTCGTCGAGTCCATTCTGTTTTTCTCGGAGAAGTGACGATGGCCAGCTCCTATCAGTACCAGGGCGTGGGACGCGACCGGCAGAAGGACCTGCTCGCGCAGTGGTACGGGCGGCTCGAAAACGCTCCGCGCACCGGCACCCCCGTCGCCTACCTCTTCATCAGCGGCAACATCGGGGAGCTGCTGCGCAGCTTCGGCTTCGAGCTGCTCTTCCCGGAGGTGAACGCCCTGCAATGCGGCGTGAAGAAAGTGGCCGGCGACTTCATCCTCAAGGCCGAAGACCTGGGCTACTCCTCCGACGTCTGCGGCTACGTGAAGAACGACATCGGGTTGGCCACCAGCGGCAACCGGGGCCCCTTCGGCGCCCTGCCCAAGCCCGACCTGCTCGTCTGCACCTACTCCGGCTGCAACACCTACATCAAGTGGTTCGAGGCGCTGGCGGAGCTTTACGGCGCGCGGGTTTTCATGCTGGACGTCCCCTACCGGCGCACGGGAGGGGAACAGCGGCAGGAAGATGTCGAGTACGTGGTCAAGCAGCTTGAGCAGCTCGCGCAAGTCTGCGCGGAGATGACCGGCCGCCCCTACGACCCCGACCGCCTGAGCCGGAGCCTGGAGTACTCGCGGCAGGCGGAGGAGCTCTGGGTCAAGATTCTGCACTCGGCGAAGCACCGGCCGTCGCCTTTCGACGCCTTTTTCGAAGCCGTCTTTTTCATGGCGCCTATCTACGTCTTGCGGGGACTGCCGGAGTGCGTGGACTACTACCGCGCCGCCTGGGAAGAAATCGAAGAGCGGCGCGTTCACCACCTCGGGCCGGTGAGCGAGGAGCGCTTCCGCGTGGTGCTGGAAGGGCCGCCGCCCTGGCCGCACTTCCGCAACTTCTGGGAGCTGTTCAAGCGCTGGGGCGTCTGCTGCGTGGCTTCGACCTACTCCAAGGTGGGCGGCATCTGGGACTTCGGCTTCCGCCACGACCCGGCGCGCCCGCTCGAGAGCCTGGCGGAGTACGCCATCAACTGCTACACCAACTGGAACTGGGAGCTGCGCCGGCAGATGCTCGAGCGCTACGTGGCCGACTACCAGGCCGACGCTCTGGTCATCCACTCGGTCAAGAGCTGCCGGTCGTTTTCCATGGGCCAGGCCGATGTCCGCGAGTACTTCACCAAGGAGCGCTCACTCCCCACGCTCTTCGTCGAGTCCGACTTGGCCGATCCACGCTACTTCGGCGAGGCCCAGATCCGCAACCGCATCGACGCCTTCTTTGAGGCGCTCGAACACCGCCGCCTGACCGCCCCGCGGGCAGGGGCCTGAGGAGGAGAGATGCTCGTCGCCGGTGTGGACGTCGGCTCGACCGCCACCAAGGCGGCCTTGCTGGACGAAAACAAGCGTGTGCTGGCGCTGGCGCTGGTGGATACGGGCGCCAACGTCGTCCGCGCCGCCGAGCGCGCCTTCCGCGCCGCCCTGGCGGAGGCGCGCGTCGAAGACTGGGACGTCACCTACACCGTGGGCACCGGCTACGGGCGCTACCGCGTCCCCTTCGGCGACGCCCAAGTCACCGAGATCGGCTGCCACGCCAAGGGCGCGAGCTTCCTCTTCCCGGCCACGCGCACTATCCTCGACATGGGCGGGCAGGACACCAAGGCCATCCGCATCGGCGACGGCGCCGACGTGCAGGACTTCTGCATGAACGACAAGTGCGCGGCCGGCACAGGGCGTTTCTTGGAAGCCGCGGCGGAAGTGCTGGGATTGAAGCTGGAAGAGCTGGGCGAGGTGGCGACGCAGTCGAAGAAGCCGATGAAGATCACCAACGTCTGCACCGTCTTCGTCGAGCAGGAGATCGTGATGCACCTGGCGCGGGGCTGCCCGGTGGAGGACATCCTGGCCGGGCTGCACTGGACCATCGCGGGGCGCAGCATCGGTTTGCTCCGGCGCGTCGGGCTGGAGCCGGAGATTACTTTCACCGGCGGCGTGGCCCGCAATGCGGGCGTCGTCCGCGCGCTGGAAGAGCGCCTGGCGACAAAGTTGAATGTGGCGCCGCAGTCCCAGCACATCGGCGCCATCGGCGCCGCGCTTTTCGCCTGGGAGCGCGCCGCCCACGGCGAAGTCGGCAAGCGCGCGAACGGCGCCGGGCCGCGCCCCGAAGCCGCCGGGGGAGGGAACTAACGTGGGGTATCTCGCCGGCATCGACGTCGGCAGCCGCATGACCCGCGGCGTGCTCGTCGACGAGCACGGGCGCGTGCAGGCCAAGACCGGGCGGGAAACCGGCGCGCGGCTCGAGGTCGCGGCCCAGGCGGTGCTCGACGAGTTGTGCGCGACGCAACGAATCAAGCCGGAGGAAATCCTTTACGTCGCCAGCACCGGCTACGGCCGCTACCGCGTCCTCTTCCGGCAGATCCAAATCACCGAGATGACCTGCCACGGCGTGGGCGCGCGCTGGCTTTTCCCCGGGACCCGCACCGTGCTCGACATCGGCGCCATGAACTCTCGCGCCCTGCGCTTGGCCGACAGCGGCCGGGTGGCGGCGTTCCGGATGAACGACCGCTGCGCTTCGGGCGCGGGGCGTTTCCTCGAGCGCGTGGCCAAAGCACTCGAGGTGAAGCTCGAAGAAGTGGGCGAGCTCGCCCTGCGGGCGCAGAACCCGCAGCCCATCTCCAGCATCTGCGCGGTGCTGGCCGAGAGCGAGGTCATCAACCACGTCACCGCCGGCGCCAGTGTCGAAGACATCCTTTCG
>Ga0209321_10002913_pt1 | contig 11480 bp, 13 predicted proteins | sample Rifsed16ft4_FD_184012 | JGI IMG/M metagenome (GOLD analysis project Ga0209321, IMG submission 184012) | Soil microbial communities from Rifle, Colorado, USA - sediment 16ft 4 - CSP-I_5_4 (version 2) | ecosystem: Environmental > Terrestrial > Deep subsurface > Rock core/Sediment | place: Rifle... | reverse complement strand
GCTGAGATTGTAACCCGCGGCAGTATTCACTTGGCCGACCGTCTTCCCGGTTTTGCCGCATTTCTGAAAAGCCAGCCGATCGGATTGATCACTTACCGAATCACGGAAAGTCAATGTGAAATAATCACTCTGAATAGTCTACTGCCCAGTCAGGGAATAGGTTCAGCCCTTATATCTGCTGTAAGAGAGCCGGCTATATCTGCTGGCTGTCGGCGCTTGTGGCTGATTACCACCAATGACAATCTCTTGGCCCTCAGATTTTTTCAAAAACGGGGATTCTGTATTTCAGCCGTGTACCCGGACGCAATCCAACATTCCCGCCGGCTAAAGCCTGAAATTCCCCTGATTGGCAGGGAGGGCATCTTCTTAAGAGATGAACTGGAATTGGAAAGTTTTCTAGCCATGAAACCAACCTCAATTCAATGAATTTTTAGAAGAGGTGATTAACATGCCCTTCAAATTCAGCCGCTGCCTCTGCCTCCAGCGTCCCCAGCGGGATAAAATAGTCGAGTTTTATCAAAAGGTGATGGGCTTGGAGCTGGCAAAACAGGAATACGATAACATCGAGCTGAAAGCCGACCCCTTCCGCATCTTTTTTGACCAGGGAGCTGTGATGGGGCCGATTATGGAGTTCTATGTACCCGATTTGGAGAAGGCTAAGACTGAACTTCTCGCGGCTGGCTGTCAGGTTCTGCGCTGGGAGGGGAAAGGTGGCTGTTGCTATATGAAAGACCCATTTGGTTTCGTATTTAATCTGTGGGAAGAGCCGGAGGCCTTTAATAAGTGATTCTTGAAGCTTTGAAAAAAGGAGGAGATATGGCCGAATTGGGTAAATGGACAAATTCTCTATTAATATTATTTAGCCTGACAATTTTAGTGCAAGCTCAGCAGCCCGAAAAGAGACCCGACCCCTGGGACCCCTGGAGGTTTTTTATCGGCAACTGGGAGGGGACCGGTACTGGTGAACCGGGTGAGTCAAAAGTTGAGCGGAGTTATGAATTTGTTTTAGAGGGAAAGTATATTCTCTCTGAAAACAGAGCCTTCTATCCTCCTCAAGAGAAAAATCCGGAAGGGGAAGTGCATTTGGATTGGGGAATGTTCAGCTATGATATGGCCAGAAAGAAATTCATCCTGCGCCAGTTTCATGTGGAGGGTTTTGTCAACCAATTTGTCTTAGACAGCATCTCGGCAGACGGCAAGACCTTAGTATTTACAACCGAGGCCATTGAAAATATTCCCGCCGGCTGGAGAGCTAAAGAGACCTATAAGCTCACCGGCAAAGACGAGTTTGTGGAAATTTTCGAGTTAGCCCCACCTAACAAAGATTTTTCCGTATATTCAGAGAGCCATTTGAAAAGAGTGAAGGAATAATCTACTCTAAAATGGAGGTATTATGAAAATCATCCGGACAACTCTTACCCTGCTGAGCTTTTTATTACTCATTGCCCAGTCAGCCTACTCTAAGCTGGTCACCCAGGCGGTGGAATACCGGCAGGGCGACACCGTGCTGGAAGGCTATCTGACTTATGACGACTCTTTTCAGGGGAAGCGCCCCGGAGTCTTGGTCGTCCACGAGTGGTATGGCCTGGGCAAGCATACCAAGACCAAAGCCGAAGAGTTGGCTAAGCTTGGCTACCTTGCCTTGGCGGCTGATATTTATGGTAAGGGAATCAGACCCAAGAACAACGAAGAGGCCGCTAAACTCTCTGGCCAGTACAAAGCTGACCGCCAGCTTCTAAGAGCAAGGGCTAAAGCCGGCTTAGATTATTTGAAACAGCACAAATTAGTCGACCCCCTAAAGACGGCCGCCATTGGCTTCTGTTTTGGGGGCAGCACTGTCCTAGAGCTGGCCCGCAGTGGAGCCGATTTGGCCGGGGTGGTCAGTTTTCACGGCGGCCTGAACACGCCTCATCCGGAAGATGCCAAAGAGATCAAAGCCAAAGTCCTGGCTCTGCACGGGGCGGATGACCCTTTTGTCTCTTCCCAGGAGGTTCAAGCCTTTCAGGAGGAGATGCGCCAGGCCCAGGTCGATTGGCAGTTCGTTTCTTACGGAGGCGCGGTGCACAGCTTCACCAATCCGGAAGCCGGCAATGATAATTCCAAAGGCGCCGCATACAATGAGACCACAGATAGAAGGTCCTGGGCTGCCATGCAGGATTTTTTCAAGGAACTTTTCAAGTAATAATTTTACCTAAGCCGAACAATTTCAATTTGATAACTGAGGAGAAGAGATGACTAATCGAGAGTTTTTCATTCAGCGCTGGTCTGCGGAGTTTCCCATTTTCTTAAAGATTTTCAAAGCCCTGCCAGAAGAGAAGCTGGATTACCGTCCTCATCCCCGCTCTCGCTCCGCCGGAGAGCTTTTGAGTCTTTTGGCCTATGAGGAAAAATCTAAACTGGAAGCAGTTCGCGACGGAGTCATTAACTGGACTGACCCTCCCGCCGCCGCTAACATCAGCCAAGGGGTGGACATCTACACTCAGGCCCATCAAGAATTAGAAAAGAATCTTAAAACAGTTGATGAGAAAACCTGGGAAACTAAGAAAGTGCAACTCAAGGCCGGCGGGCAGGTAGCCTGGGAGGCCACCCTAAGTGAATTCCTCTGGGTTTCCCTTTTGGATATGATTCATCACCGCGGCCAATTGAGCACCTACATTCGCCCCATGGGTGGCAAGGTGCCCTCGATTTATGGGCCTTCGGCAGATGATATGGGCGGGTAGCTAGCCACAGACTTGACCCTTCTCCAAGCCTTAATCCTCGGTTTAGTCCAGGGCGCCACCGAATTCATTCCGGTTTCCAGCTCCGCCCATTTGGTTTTGGTCCCTTATCTTTTTGATTGGAAATTAGACCCACAAATTGCCTTTGCCTACGACGTCTTGGTCCACTGGGGGACTTTGGTGGCAGTTGTCTTTTATTTCCGAAAAGACCTGTGGGCTTATCTTTCGTCGGCAACCAAAGGAATCTTTTCCGGCCGACCTCTGTACAATTTAGAGTCCAAGTTGGCTTGGCTTCTGGTAGCTGGGACAATACCAGCTGCAATAATCGGCTATCTCTTCGCCGACTTTTTCGAGCAGATGTTTTCCCGCCCTCTGCCGGCATCTTTATTTTTATTTGGGACTGCTCTGCTTTTGACCTGGTCAGAAAGACAAGCCAAAACCGGCCGGCCATTGGAGAGTTTGGATTTTTGGGATGCTCTTGTAATCGGCTCGGCTCAGGCTGTCGCCATTTTCCCTGGCATCTCTCGCTCCGGTGCCACTATTTCTGCTGGATTATTTCGTGGCATAGACAAAGTGGCTGCCGCCCGTTTCAGCTTTCTGCTTTCTGTGCCAATCATCTTTGGAGCTGGTTTACTCCCCTTGAAGGATTTGCTGCAGATGAAACAGTTTTCCGCCAACCTCCCTTTACTTCTGACTGGATTTCTTTCTGCTTTGGTTAGCGGCTATCTCTGCATTGATTTTCTTCTGAAATTCTTGCAGAGAAGGAAGCTTTATGTATTTGCGGGATACTGCGTGATTTTTGCAGTGGTAAATCTACTAAAGTTGGGCCTCAGGTGATTAAGATTCTTTTACAGCCCAGGCCAGCAATTTAGTTAAATCTACTAGTAGATCTGGTTGACCAAGAGCATCACATCCACCAGAGTAATCTTCCCACTTGAATCGAGGTCACCTAAGCCATAAGGATTAGGGGCTAAGAATCCCTTAAAGACATAATTTGCCAAATATACGATGTCTATTACGTTTAACTTTCCATCGGTATATACGTCTCCAGCTGCGGGCGTTCCCGTATATATTCCGGCGGAGAAGACGCTGGGGATGATCAGCCGGGAGGGGTCCTGGGTGTTGGCGTAGGCGTTGTAGTGCCCTAAATTTTCCTCGGTGATGAATTCTATCGGCAGAAGAGTATTAACCGGAGCGGAGCCGGACACTTGGAATTTTAGATTCAGGACCATACCCTGTCCGGGCGGAACGACCTTGCTGTAGACATCTGAAACATCCATACATTGCTCACAGAAGGCAAACATAAAGAGCTGGCCAGCTCCCTGTACAAAGTTTAAGTCTCCCTGCCGGTCCCAAAAAGACAGACGAGATGATACTGTATCGATATCCAACAAGGAGACCTGATTAGGGTCAAACCTCACATTGAAGGAGAGCGCGCCGGCTGATTGAAAATTCCTGAAATGAATCGGGAAGTTAACCACATCCCCGGGATTGGCATTCTGAAATTGACCAGCTAGTAAGTCGTAGGGGTTAAACAGCACCGGATAGACCGGTCCGGCTACAGGGGGCCAGGACCCAAAAATGACTCTTAAAAAAAAGACGAAATCCGCCATGGAGGCAGGTTTGTCATCGTAATTAATGTCCGTCTCCTGCAGTGCAGCAGAGGTAATAGTCTCCTGCCCAAGTAAATAATAATAAAGTTTAACCCAATCCCCGATTTCAAACTCGAAGCCGTTCAGATTAACATCTCCCCGATAATCCTGAGCCTGCGCCGAAGATAAAAAACAAATGGTTAACAGCCCCGCCACTAAATACTTTTTAAGTTCCTTCATAACCACCTCCAAGACCTCTCTGTCCTAACTATAAAATACTCTTGATTGGAGACTTGTCAAGCCAAATCTTTGAGAATATGACTGAAGGGAATTCCCTTACTCACCTTTATTCCTGATAAATATCCCCCCTGCAATCTCCCTATCCAGCGCAATCTCGGTATGGTCCACCCTCACCACCAATGAGGGCTGCTTCTGCAGAAGGTAAATAGCATTCCCGGGTACTATCCCCAGGGCAGTCAGCCTTTCCAGCCGTCCATTCTGATGCGGTGTTATGAAAAGCACCCTTCCCTTTTCTCCTGCTCTCATATCCAATACCGAGCAGATCACTGGTTCCTTCTTATGGGCTGACTCTTTATTCCCATTCTGGTGTAATTTTAATCCCTCTGGGAAGCTTTCAGTCTGAGAATTATTGAAGCCAGCCGATTCACGGTACTCCAAAACCTCCGGGAGCGGTTTATCTTTCCTGGCCACTAGGATTTTGACTATTCGATTCAGCAGCGAGGCCGTCATCTTACTGTCTCCTACAGTTGGAGAGTGCCACTTCTTCTTTCACTTTCAAGACTTTTCGTAGAAAAGAAGTAGTCCTGCTTTCTCCGAGGTGGTGATACCTGCAGTTGGGGCAGGCTATAAGATTGCAGGCTGAGGTCAAAGGACAGGCCTTACACTTAAAGCCAGCCTGCGGATCAAATTCGTACGAACAGAGCGCGCATTTAATCATCATAGAGCCACCTGCCAGTATCTGAGGACAAAATTTAAGGCCACACCGACCAGAAAAGCTAAAGGAACAATGACCGCCACCATTGCCAGAGCTGTTTTCACTCCTCTTTCTTTTATCATCACAAAGAGATTGGCAATGCAGGGGATGAATAGAGTAATGACCACCAGGCTGACCACTACCCCAATCGGGTCCAATTTCCCCTGCTGGGAGAGGACAAAGAATCCGGCTGCCCCGTAATCTCTTCTCAAGAATCCGACCAGAAAGGCCTGGGTGGCTTCCTGGGGTAAATTGAGCAGTCCCACCACCAAGGGAGAGGCTATTTTCTCTAAGAGGGATAAACCACCGACCTTGTCTAAGATGAACAGCAGAACCGTCCCGAAGATAAAAATCGGCGCCGCTTCTTTTAAGTACCACTCTATTCTGGCCGCAGTCTTGATGATAATATTGGAAAGCCGGGGCACTCTTAAAGGCGGAATCTCCAGTATGAAATCTGATTTCCGACCAGGAATGATTCGGGAGGCCAAAAAACCTACCAAAAATAGAATACCCAGCACCGCTCCCAGCCAGATCAAGGTCGCCTGGGCAGATAAAGAGGCCAAAAGCCCTAAGGTAACTCCTAACTGGGCTGAGCAGGGGACTGCCAGGGCTAAAAGCAGCGTCACAATGATTCGGTCCTTTTTGGATTCCAAAATTCTGGTGGTCAGAGTCGCCATGGTATCGCATCCTAACCCTAACACCATGGGCAAGACTGCCTTTCCGTTTAGTCCCATCAGCCGGAAGATTTTGTCAACTATTATGGCTAAGCGGGGCAAATAGCCGGTGTCTTCCAGGATCCCGAAAACGATGAAGAAAAATCCCACCACCGGCAACACAATGGCTAAAGCATAAGTAACCCCCATGGTGATGAGCCCGTACTCTCCAACCAAGAAATCGACTACCAGAGGGATTGGTAAGTAGCTGAACAATTTTATGAAAAAAGGATTTAAAATTTTTCCGAATAATCCATTCTCCACCAAATCGACCACTGTACCAGCCCCAAAGACTCCCACTACCTGGTAGACGATATACAGTACCAGCCCCAGTATGGGAACTCCCCAGACCGGGTGCATCGCCATTCTTCCCAGCCTGGCTGCATTGGATGATTCTGGCTTCTCTTTTTTGGAGACTACCTGGCTCAGTATCTTTTCGATTTGGGCCATTCTCTCTTGGCTTAGGACTCTGGAGATCGGCTCCAGATAATGTTCTTTCAGCTGGCTGCGGATGGCTTCCAGTTTATTCAATTCAGGCGGGGAAATTTGTTCTTCCAGAAAAGTCCCCATTTTTTCGTCTCCGACCAGCCAGAGCAGAGCCATTCCTCTTGGGCTGATATGATTCTCGGGCAGAAAAGGGACGGTCTGCTCAATCGCAGATTCGATCCGGGAGTCATACTTCAGATGGCTAGAAGGCTTTTGGGAATAAGGGATTTTTTCTGTGAGGGTACTAATCCCCTTCTTTTGGGTTGCTATGGTAGGGATAACCTCTACTCCGATCAGTTGTGACAGCTTTTCTACCTCGATTTCGATCCCTTGGGCCTGGGCTTCATCCATAATATTTAAGGCCAGAATCAAAGGTAAACCCAATTCAGCCAGCTGCAGGGTCAGCCAGAGAGTTCGTCTCAAATTCTTGGCATCTGCAACTTGGATGATAACAGAGTGGTTTTCTTTCAGGAGTAAATCTCGGGCCACCTTCTCATCTTCTGAGAGAGGGGAAAAAGAGTTGATCCCTGGGGTATCGATGACCTGAAACTTCTCTCCTCCGAATCTGGATTTCCCCCAGGCCACCTCTACCGTGGTGCCAGGATAATTTGAGACGGTGACATACTGGCCGGTCAGCTGCTTAAAGATGACCGACTTCCCCACATTGGGGTTGCCGACCAGAATGACTCTTTTCTCTTTTGTCTTCTCTCTGGTTTGCTCACTCATGCGTTATTTGCTTGGCCTTTTTACCAGCCGAAGATTATTCCTCTCAAAGCTAAGTAAGGGAGTATAATATATAGCAGCGAATCCCGGATAGCATAAAATATGACGACCACCAGCAGCCATCTCCAGCCTTTCTTCTTGACGTAGCCTATGACCTCTTTTCTGGAGAGCTTTCCTTCCGGAATCAATCCTAATTTTACTAAAAGCTTTCTCATTTCAGATTCTTGGCCGCCCCGATACTATCGGGGCTCCTCAAAATGGCAGGGATGGCTGTCCTTGCGAGCCCCGAGCTATGTCGAGGGGCGTGGCAATCCCGATGAATGATTTCAGCGTCAACTATCAGTGGGATTCCCACCTCGTTTACTCCTCGGAATGACTGCTGTTTGTCGGTTCCGTCAGGAGCTACTCCTGACGGTGGCATCAGTCTCAGGAATACGTCCTGACCAGACCGGGTAATAACTCTTACACTCTCGAAACCCCATCTCAGTCCTCCCCTCTTAGGGGAGGAAACTTTGCTCCTTCTCCTAATAGGAGCTTTTGTAGCGCCCTGGCCTTTATGGTGAGCTTGCCGAACCATTGTCCAGGGCGAACTAACGTCCGAGACAAGCTCGGACGCTACAAAGACCAACTCTGCGTAGTATCTATATTTTGCCATTCTCAGTGTTCTTAGTTATGGCTGGCTAAATACCCCCAGATCAACTCACTCTCTTCTTTAGTCAATCCGGACTTATGAGCCATATCCGTCAACTCAAAAGCCCATTCTTCATCCGAAAATTTATTTGGTTGGACCAGATTGTGACAATTCCTACATTTCTGCCGATAAAGCAGCTCTCCTCTGGGAATATCTTTCTTTAAGAGAGAATTGGTGGAACAGGCCACTATCGTTCCTAATAGCAGTAAGGTTGACAATCCTGACACCTTCTTGGTCACAGCTCAATCCCCAGGATGTATCTGAATCGGAAGTCATCTGACTTTTGGTTTAATCCCCACACTGCTCCAGCCGAGATGAAAAATTTCTCAGCCGCAAAGGAAACCGTCGGTCCCAGAAGAATTTTATGCTCTTTTCCCGATTCAAAATTCCCAAGGGCTTCTACTCCTGCTTTGAAAGCAGGAACAAACTGGTAATTTCCTCCCAGGGCGTACTCAGTTTCCCACTCTGCTCCTGAAACGAGCTCTCTTTCCAGAATGAAATTTCCGGCAAAATTGAATTGCTCAATGTCTCTGGCTAAGATAACTTTTCCCTCCAGCACATTGGGGTCCGAGGCATTAGCCGGCCTTTTGTACTCTAAGTAAAGCAGCGGGTCGACTATGAATAGTCCAGCTTCGAAGAATCTGTATCTGGTTCTGATTTTCATCTGGTCATATTTATAACCGTCCGTGTTATTCTGAGTGAAAACCTGATACAAGGCAACGTCCCAGTAGTCAGTTATGCCATGCTCCAACTCAATTTGATGCAGCCACTCTGAGGTTGATTTATCCCCCCAGTCCGGCGCCTTGAAATCTAAGTAATTCTCCAATTCCAGCCCTCCCCTGGGCATTGTCAGGTACTCATAAGTCCAGACATAAGCCCTCCGGTCAGCCATAGTTGGACCGGTTAAGAAAAGCAGGACCAGCATAGCCATGAGGAATTTACTCTTCATCTAATTATCCGTATACATTGTGAAATTTTTCTCTGCAAGTGAGACTTATTCTCAATAAGTTCTTAAAAAAATTTACTTACACTTCGAACAGAATCCGAACACCTGGAAGCAGCGCGATGTCATTTCAAACTGGTTTTCCTGACAGATACGGACTAACCTCTCTTCGGTGGCCTGGTCAGAAAACTCAATGATTTTGCCGCACTTCACGCAGACCAAATGGCTATGCCTCTGCTCCTTTTTGGCTAAACTTTCGTAGTAAAACTGCTGGGGCCCCAAGCAGACTTTTTTGACCACTCCAGAGTCCACCAGAAGATCCAAAGTCCGGTACACAGTAGCCCGAGAGACTCTCTTCCCTTTCTCCCGCAGTTGTATGAGCAAATCCTCCGGCCCGAAATGCCGGTCTGAACCGGACATCTCATCTAAGATGACCTTCCTCTCCTGAGTCATCTTGAGGCTTTTTCTTTTCAGGTAATATTCAAATGTCTGGTCAACTGTCATTTTCTTTTTCTGGGTAGACTCAGTCTCATTATAAGTATTAAACGTTCTCTGTCAAGTATAATTTGTGAAAAAAGTAACAAATGAGAACCATTCTCAATTATATTTCTTTAATTCTAATTCTCCTACACCTGCTTTACTTGAACATTTGCTCCATTGATTAGCAATAACTTACCGTAATTCAAAAACTGTCGACACCCACAACAGATGAAACATTTTCCGTTTTTTTTGTACGAATCATTACCCCTGTATCACCACATTTTAGATTAGTCCGGATCTGCGGAGTTTTATCTGCTTTTGTGGTTTTGACTTACAAACCTTCAAAAGTGTACGAATACTGTACATCTCAGAAGTTATCTTGAACCCCTCCTTGAAGTTGAATCAATTCCGCCCTACTGCCAAGTCGACACTAGGGGGGAGGAGAGGCCCTATATATAGAGGGCCTTTCTATTGAAAGGCTTAAAGATACAGCGCTGCGGCCGGTCTGTTTAGGGTCAGTCGAACAGATATAAAAAATCTGTCGGCTGGGACCGCAGACTAAAGTAGGAGTCCCTTTTTGGCTGGTGCCACTTGAAAGAGTCCGCGGAAGCCAAAATAAAAAAGAAAAGATTGATACAAGGGGCATTGCGAGCCCCCCGACCTGTCGGGGGGCGTGGCAACCCCATATTAAAACTCGGTAGCCCCACCTTGCCTCAAGGTGGGTTAATTATCCCCTCTCCTTGAGGAGAGGGTTCATCCTGCTCGTTCCGATTCGTCAGAGTGAAGGGATTTGTCAGAGTGAAAAACTTCACCCTGAAGGGCTAAGGTGAGGTTTGGATTTTGGATTCTTGGAAGAAAAACAAGACCCCTCCTTCGTCCTCCCCTTTAGGGGAGGAAAGTAGGTTCCCTCCCATTGGAGGGGAGGGTTAGGGAGGGGTTAGCCTTCAAAACCGGCATTGCGAGGAGTAAACGACGTGGCAATTCCTTTGATACCAAATCCCCTCTCCTTTTAGGAGAGGGTTCACCCTGAAGGGATGGGGTGAGGTTTGCCTTCAAAGTCGTCATCGCCAGAAGTAAACGAGGTGGCAATCTCCTTTAACTGGCGCAGCGCACAAAATTTGGGATTGCTTTGCTTCGCTGGCAATCATTGAAACTGACCCCCTCTTCTCAAATGCAGGCAAAGGATTTCTTTCCACTTGACTTGCCCTTCACAGTAACTTACAATCTCTGCCAGAATATCAAGAGGATCTAGCCGGAGTGGCGGAATTGGTAGACGCAAGGGACTTAAAATCCCTCGCTTGTTAAACGGGCGTGCCGGTTCAAATCCGGCCTCCGGCAATCGATATTATACGATACCCAAACCTACAGGTCGGCAGGCGGCATTATACGAGAATAGATTTATTAATCTTCTGAATTACGTCGCCAAGTCCTCTTAATTTTAATTACAGGTAATTTTAGTTGACTCTGGGTACTCAGGTCAAAGATACACTCAGGATAACTTTAATTGAGGTCTTAAGTCTGATGAGGGATGAGAGACCATCGTCATTCTGAGGGCTTTAGCCCGAAGAATCTGCTTTTATTTCCTCTCCTTTTAGGAGAGGGTTAGGGAGAGGTTTGGATTTTGTTCTTGGAAGAAAAATCAGACCCCTCCTTCGTCCTCGCCTCTAGGGGAGGAAAGTAGGTTACCTCTCCTTTTAGGGGAGGGTTCACCCAGAAAGCTCACCCTTAAGGGCTAGGGCGGGGTCAGTTGTAGCGCCCTGGCTTGCCCAGGGCGAAAAACGTCCGAGACAAGCTCGGACGCTACAAAAGAACTTATCCTTTCCTGTCCTTTAAGGACAAAAACATCTCAGAGGTGAAGCTCCAAAAAAATAGCGGCGGAAACAGATCCCGCCGCTGCGAGTTTGGCTTACTGGATATTCTCAAGCCGGCTGTTTATTCATTATATACTTGCCCAAAAACTCAGACACCGCTTTATAGGCTTTTATTCTATTCTCGGTCTTGCGCAAGCCGTGCCCCTCATCCGGAAAGAGCATATACTCCACCGGCACGTTGTTCTTCTTAGCCGCTTCTACAATCCGGTCTGACTCAGCTTGTTTAACCCGGGGGTCGTTAGCTCCCTGAATCACAAACAGGGGCCGAAC
>Ga0209321_10002910_pt1 | contig 11484 bp, 10 predicted proteins | sample Rifsed16ft4_FD_184012 | JGI IMG/M metagenome (GOLD analysis project Ga0209321, IMG submission 184012) | Soil microbial communities from Rifle, Colorado, USA - sediment 16ft 4 - CSP-I_5_4 (version 2) | ecosystem: Environmental > Terrestrial > Deep subsurface > Rock core/Sediment | place: Rifle... | reverse complement strand
AGGCTGGACTGATGCTCCTTCAGCACCTATGTCAAGCTCTTCCAAGCCGCTCAATACGTACCTATGCACCGAATCCATCTTCACCTTGTAAGTCTCCCACAGAAGCTTTACTAGTTTTTCGCTCAGATTCGCCTTATAGACCTTGACATCGAACATATAATTGGTCACCATCTTAAGGCTCATCAAATTTATTTTCTGATCTAGCTCAAGAGTAACGATGTGCCTTCCTTCAGGGAGCTGATCGTAAAATTGGACATCCATCTTCCTGCCCTTCTCGTCTATCTCCAATATGTAGCCCGTTTGCTTTATCGATCCTGCTTCCACTAACTTTGCCTTGGAGATTTCTTCAGCGGCCCATCTCGGGAATTCATCGCCCATTTGCCAATCCTGAAACCATGTTGAATATAACCCGTATGCTAGATGGATAAGAGATTTAATACACTTCTACAACAGGCCGGCGTCGTGGAGCAGCCATTTAACGTAGGAGACAAGGTTCAGGCATCGCTTGGAACATCTGGAGTAGTGGAAGTACTGGATACCGATAAAGATGGGCAGCCCGTTGTTAGAATCAGATGGAAGAGTGGCGCTCTGGGAACCTACACAAGGGAAGACATAAAGAGATACGTGATAAAGAAAGCCTGATTTTTGTTATTGCACTGAATTTACGTTTTCTATTCAAGTAAGTTTACCATCTTCGACCTGCTATTATATGAATGAGATGATAATGAAGTACATCTCATTTCTTGTAGCACGCTACCTGTGTGTTGCATTATGGATTGGACATGAAGACAAAACGTTTAAGCACCCCGCATCATCGAATTTCACCGTTGAAGATGAACTTCAACAAGTAGCGAGGTGGGGAAGCCAGTCTCATAAAAGAGGGCAAAGCTATCCCGGCGGGCTCATAAGTTAGATTTACTGAGATACCCGCAGATCGGTGGTTCAAATCCACCCCTCGCTACCACATTCTTGCAATCTGCGTTTCAAAAATTCTGAACCAGTTGTCGATTATTTTTGGAGGAGAATTTTCTCTGCCGTATCTTTTCAGCGGCCTAGTAAGGTGTCTTTGAGAATGAAGAGGAGGCAAGTATAATCCTTCTTCAGCATTCCTTGGGATAAGTTTCGCAGTCTTTTTGCTTGCACGGGTCCCGCAGCCTTCACACGAAAATCCTTCTCCTCTTCCCTCAGACTTCATCCTCTTACCGCATTTCGGGCAGAGGGGGTTTTCCATAACCTTGTTTTCAGTAAGTTTAACGACCTTCAAATATTCGAGATTCAGCACAGCAGGATTTAGCTTTGAAGCCTTCCTCACACCTCCTCCGACTTCAATATGATCTCCTTTGATCAGAGAAAGAACAACCTTTCTTAATTCTTCGGCAGGTTCGTAGCATGCGCATTTGATCTTTCCAGTAGAAGACTGCATATAGAAGAATACATGACCTCCTTGCTGAATCTTGGCTCTTTCAACAACGTAACCTCTAACAAATCCCGACACATGGGCTCGAAACTCCTTCAAGTGCTCTGTAAGATGCTCCCCAGTTCCTTGATTTGATCTAAATATCATATAGCGTTCTACCGGCTCTTCAAACTTCAGTTCTGAAAATGCCTTTACAATGTCAGCAGGACTTTCACCCCTTATTCCGCAAAGAACAGGATCGGGGCCGTGAGGGCAGATCAGAATTCTGTCTGCAGATTCATCGTAATTGTTGAAAGTGTATTTTGAGAAATCCTTGTCCATTCTGATTACGGATTCTTTGTCAACCTTGCGGTGTCCGAAATGGCTCTTGTCTCTGTAGGCAATTATCTCGAAAGTGTGATCTTTTGGAAGCGTATTTCCTATTGCTGCAACAGCTCCAATCAAACCTCTCCTCGAACCTTCGGCATAATACTGCATGCTGTGCCTTTTGATGACATCATCAGCTACGTGTTTTGGAATTACGTCGTGCAGAGCCCTCCGTGAAAACTGAGCAATGTCTTTTGGAACATTGCCAACATGCATTACTAGACCAGGATCGGCAAGACCTTCCTTAGCTTCGGAATTTTCAATAAGGAGTTTCTTGGCAATATCAAATGCTTTCTGCGGGTTTTCAGTGTGAAAACGCAATGCAACCGCAGCGTTGCCTCTGGTCTTCCAAGGTATGTTCGGGTTTAATCTTATCAGATTCGGATAATCTACAAACTCTGCTTTTTGAGCGAGCAGCTCTTCAACGATCAATGCTGCAAGGTACGTTGTGCACATACCCCGCGCTGAATCGGTATCATCTATTCCAATGTGCGTAATATGCATCTAGGACTCTACGACGATCATGGTGAGCGTTGATCTTACTTTTTCAAGCCTTCTGATCTTCCAAGTTATGGTCTCCTTGACCTTCTCCATTGAAGCTCCTTGAATTTTGGCAACGATGTCGTATACTCCATATACGACATAAACCTCCTTTACATTCTCGATCGCCTTGAGTTCTTTGATTAACTGCTCTTCAGCACCCAGATCAGCGTTTATGAGGACGTAGGCCATTGGCATACATTTACCACTTGCAACAATAGGACAAATTCAGCTATTAAGTCTTCCCCTATTTGATAGTCCATTCTATAATACACTATATCAGTACAGAAATGACTATAGGTTTAATAGATAAATACGGCTAAAAGTGCAGGTTAAGAGAATTATGACGACTGGTTCTACAGTAGAAAGGAAATGGAGTGCTCCATCAGTCGAGCACGATAGAGGAGACATATTCTCCACGACTCCCGATAACATTGACCCTGACAAGTACGTACTTGCAACTTTCTTCATAACCTGTGACCCGAGAGTCACAATCGAGCAGGCGGGCATTATTATCGCCGCGGAGCAGTCCGTCGGAACTTTCACTGATGTCTCTACAGCAACCGAACTTGCAACAAAGACCGCAGCAAAGCTATATTCTTGGAAGTACGAGGATCCATCTGGAACCCAGAAGCATTCGGGATGGGTTAAAGTTGCGTTTCCCGTCTATCTATTAGACCTTGACAACAGAGGAATTCCCGACTTATTCACTTTCGTCACTGGAAATTGGATGGGCTTCACGCCAATTCCGAACTGCAAATGGATCGACCTGCAACTTCCAAAGAGTGTCCTTAAGCTCTTCAAGGGCCCGAAGTTTGGTGTCGAGGGCATGAGGGAGATAGTCGGAACTAGAAAGACAAGGAGGCCGCACATAGGTATTACAATAAAGCCAAAGATGGGCGTAACAGATGCAGGTGCCGCCCAGCAGTTCTACGATGCAGCTTTGGGAGGGGCGGACACATTCAAGGATGATGAAACTTACCATAACCAGTGGTGCTCACCGCTTTTGGACAGAGTCACTAGAGTTTACGAGGCTCTTGACAAGGCAAAGTCTGAAGGTGCTCACCCAGAAGGCGACATGTTCTACGTTCCTCAAGTCACGGCAGATGCAGAAAGAATACTTGAAGTTGCAGATAGGATGATAGCTCATGGCACTAAAGGTCTTATGCTGAATTTCATGTGTACTTGGTACCCAGCGTTGCGAGCGCTAGCTGAAGACCCTAGCATTAACGTACCAATTCACCTACACAGAGCTTCACACGCAGCAATAACCCGACATCCAAGGCACGGTATTACACTGAAGGTCACAGACTATATTGCAAGGATCGCTGGTGGAGACATGGTCCACGTAGGAACTGCAAGAGGGAAGCTCGGAGACGCATCAAAGTTCGTAGAGATTCCAGAAATTATGGATGCGATTCAGAAGCCTATGGATCACATAAAGCCTATGATGGGCGTATCATCTGGAGGACTTACTCCTCAGAACTACCACTACTCAATCGACCTTATGGGTCTTGACATACAGTTGCAGAACGGCGGAGGAGTGCACGGACATCCTTGGGGAACAAAGGCTGGAGCGGTGGCAGCAAGGCAAGCTTTAGAAGCTTACATGAAGAAAGTCCCTGTTGAGGAATATGCGAGAGACCATCCAGAACTACAGGCAGCGGTGCAGTACTGGGGACAGAAGTATGCAGTCGCATCGGCAGAGACTGCTCTGCCAGAATTGGGCAAGAAGGAAAGCGACTACAAGCGTATGTTCACTGCTGAATAAAACGGTGGGAGAATGAAAGGCCATCTAAACGGAGACGTGTTCTGCTCCTGCAACACATGCCCTCATGGGAATGCTCTGCAATGCGCAGACTACAAGTGTGACTGCTGCACTGGTGCTGGCGGAAAAAGCTACAGAGTAACATACTTGAAAGATAGTGGACCTTCAGTTACGAAGTTCTAAAAAACAGAATAAAGGCCACCTTGTGGCCCTTCAAAAAATTTTTACTTTACGACAGACTTTATGTCTGCAATGTATTTGTTCAGCCTGTCAGCCTCGAACCTTAGCATCTCCAAGTCCATCATGCTGTAATAGTCCCTGTTGTTCCTCACGTAGTATGAAATGGCACCATATCTATCATAGAGATGTTTTGTTGCAAGTTCCGGTTTCTTGGCCTCTATTTCACGAAGGGCAAGCCTTCTATCATAATGGCCCTTTGGTGTTTTGTGCAGGAGATTTTCAACCAGAGCATCTGTGGCTTGCGAAATAGCTATCCAGCATTTCTCGGCAGCATCGCGGAAGGGCATTACTCCACCGGGGCCGCCCCTTGCATAGGTGAAAGTCCTTCCCTCGAAAGAGGTGTTCTCTGCCTCCTTAAGGTGCTTGGCAACTTCACCCATAAGCTTCTCGGAGTTCTTGAGCAGATCCTTGGTGCTCAAAGCGTACTTTTGTGTGTTTAGAACCTTGTTCACGAAAAGATGCAACCCCTTTTGGATTTATAAGAATTTTGTAATGATAGTACCTACTGCATAATATCCAATAATGAAACATTAGTGAATTACCTTTATAGGCGATATTAACGATTCGATGCAATGTCCAGCGGCCCGGAAAAAGTTCTCGGAATAGACCTCGGCACAACTAATTCAGCTGCTGCGATGTTTGAAGGTTCGAAGGCTACCGCTATTCCGAGCGCCGACGGAGTTTCTATAGGAGGCAAAATGTTTCCCTCTGTGGTTGCCTTTACTTCTGACGGCAGGATTCTTGTCGGGGAAGCTGCCAGGAGGCAGATGGCTCTCAATCCTCATGGGACAATATTGGAAATCAAGAGGAAGATGGGCACAGATCATAGAGTTAGTGTCAATAGTAAAACATACACTCCTCAGCAGATATCGGCCTTCATACTTCAGAAGATAAAGAAGGATTCAGAGGCGTACCTTGGAAATCATTTAGAAAAAGCCGTCATTACAGTTCCTGCGCATTTTAACGATAATCAAAGGCAGGCCACAATGGAAGCTGCTGTGCTTGCTGGCTTGGATGTCATGCGAATAATCAATGAGCCTACGGCCGCATGTCTTGCGTACGGAATGGACAGGATTGCAACTGATGACGGAGCTAAAAAGATCATGGTCTTCAGCTTTGGAGGAGGTACGCACGATGTTACTGCGATGGAAATTAACGGCAATACATTCAAGGTTCTTGCGACTAGCGGCGATACCCAGACGGGTGGTGCAGACATCGATGATGCTATCGTGGAAAAAATTGTGAATAACTTCCTTGCAGAAACTGGAGTCAATCTAAGGAAGAATAAAGCTGCAATGGTAAGGCTCAAGGAGGCTGCTGAAAAAGCAAAGATAGAGCTTTCAACCAAATTGTCTGCAAATATAGCCATACCGTTTATCGCAGAGGTTAATGGAGCTCCAAAACACCTTGACATCAGTATTACGCAAGCAGAGCTTGAAGAGATTGCTCTTCCAATTGTGAAGAAAGTCGAAAACACGATCAAGATGGTTCTTTACGATTGTCACATCGGAGCCGATGAAATAGACAAACTGATTTTGATTGGAGGGCAGACTAAGATGCCGTTGGTTAGAAGAGTTGTTGAGCAGTACATGGGGAAGATTGCAGAAGAAGGCGTTGATCCGATGGAGTGCGTCGCAATAGGTGCTGCGTATCAAGGCGCCGTGCTTACTGGCGAATTGAACTATCAGCTTTTGGATGTAACTCCTCTGACATTGGGCGTTGAAGATGCCTCTGGGACGGTTCAAAAAATCATAATGAGGAATACGTCGATACCTGCTAAAAGGTCGCAGATATTCACTACTGCAGAGGATAATCAGACGGAGGTTACAATACACGTCGTGCAGGGCGAGCGTTTGATGGCTGCTGACTGTGCATCAATTGGATTGTTCGACCTTCATGGCATCCCTCCGAGGGCTAGAGGAGTCCCACAGATTGAAGTTTCTTTCGAGATAGATGCTAATGGAATACTGAAAGTTTCTGCAAAAGAAAGGGCTAGCGGAGTGGAGGCCAAGGTCACAATAAGTGGTCATGTCAAAGTTTCTGAAGAAGACAAAAAAAGGATGATAGAGGAGGCGGAGATGTTTGCAGGAATTGATAGAGCTAGAAAGGAGGAGGCAGAATTGTTCAAAACTGCTGATCATTTGCTTTACAGGGCTGCCAAGCTCAGGAAAGAATTATTCCTTCCGAAGGAACAAATTGCAAAGATAGAGAAGGCAACTTCTGAGCTGAAGGATGCCATGCAGATGCAGGTAGAATATTCAGAGTATGATAAGAAGCTTGGTATGTTAAAGGCCAAAATTGTGGAAATTGTTGATCTGATTAACACGACTATTGATATATATGAAATGGGTGAAGGAGCTTAAACACACATATGACTCCCATTAGGGGTACATAGACCTGAGTATATCTACGAGGAAGAGGGACTGCCATATAAAGAACAATAGTAAAGGAGTAGGGTACTATGATAACGTGAGTGTTATAAGATACAAAACCGCTCCTTTTTATCGCACAATTTTCAAGTGATGCTCAGAATTTAATTTGCATACAAATCGCCTTGCCGAGGAAACTTCTCCGTATTTGTTACAGCATGCCCATAATCCCGTTGATTGGTACCCGTGGGGCGAGGAGGCTTTTGCCAAGGCCAAAAAAGAGGACAAACCTATTCTGCTCAGCATAGGTTATTCTGCCTGCCACTGGTGCCACGTTATGGAAAAGGAATCTTTTGAAGACGAAGAAACTGCAAAAGCAATGAATGATAATTTTGTCAGCATAAAGGTCGATAGAGAAGAAAGGCCAGATTTAGATGCAATCTACATGGAAGCCGTGCAAGCTCTAACCGGCTCTGGCGGCTGGCCGATGACTGTGTTCCTTACTCCAGACAGGAAACCTTTCTTCGGAGGTACGTATTTTCCTCCTGACGAAGGCCATGGCATACCATCGTTCAAGCGAATCTTGACCGCAATTAGCGAGGCTTACAAAGCAAGAAAGCAGGAAGTTGTGAAAGATGCAGAGGAGCTTCACAAAAGGCTCAACGAGAAGATTACTACTGAAAGGGCGGAGCTAAACAAACTTCCAATCGAGGTCGCTTTCCTTCAGCTTGACAGCAGTTTTGATAAGATAAACGGAGGGTTCGGGAGGGCACCAAAATTCCCTCAACCTACTGCGTTGGAGTTATTAATCAGGATAGGGAGGAAGCAGGGCTTTGCCCAAGCCGGCAAGATCGTCGAATTTTCATTGTTGAAGATGGCAAGAGGAGGAGTTTACGATCATCTTGGAGGAGGTTTCCACCGCTATTCTGTAGACAGCAGATGGCTTGTTCCTCATTTCGAGAAGATGCTTTACGACAACGCCCTTTTGTCCAGAGTCTACCTTCATAACTATCAGATCAGCAAGAGCCCCATTAGCAGAAAGGTCGTAGAAGAAACTATAGACTGCGTATTGAGAGAGATGACTAATCCAAAAGGAGGGTTCTATTCTACGCAGGATGCAGATAGTGAAGGAGAAGAGGGCAAGTTCTACCTGTGGGCGAAGGAAGAGATCAAAAAGGTTCTGGGGAACGACACTGAAATATTTTGCACGTATTATGGAGTTACGGAAGAGGGCAACTTTGAGGGGAAGAACATTCTAAACATTCCAAAAGAGCCTTCCGAAGTAGCATCGATGCTTAAAATTTCCATAAGCAGACTAGAAGAAACAATAAGAGAATGCAGGAAGAAGCTTCTTGCTGAGAGAAACAGGCGTGTAAAGCCTGCAAGGGACGACAAGGCTCTTGCATCGTGGAATGGATTGATGCTATCAAGTATTAGCGAGACTGCAAGAGTCCTTGCAAGAAAAGACTACCTCAATGCAGCAGAAAAGAATGCGGAATTCATCCTGAGCACAGTCAAAGATGGAAGGCTATTGCATGTGTGGAAAGATGAAACTGCAAAGATCAACGGATACTTGGAGGATTACGCTTTCTTTGCAGAAGGATTGATTGAGCTCTATCAGAGCACGTTTAATCCAAAATGGCTAGCAGAAGCGCAGAAACTAGCCAATGTCATAATTGATCACTTTGAGGACAAAACCAATGGAGGGTATTATGACACTTCAGACGACCATGAGCAGTTGATCGCAAGGCCAAAGAGTTTCTTTGATTCGGCAGTCCCTTCTGGAGGTTCTGTAGCCACACAAGTCATGCTGAAACTGTTGGCATATACAGGAGATACAAGATTTTCAAAATCCGCAGAGAACGCGCTGAAATCGGTGAGTACACAGATCGAAAACTATCCTACAGGATTAACCAACTGGCTGATAGCACTGGATCATTTGTTGAATCCTCCAAAAGAAGTTGCCATAGTTGGCAATTTAGACGCAGAAATTACAAAGAAGATGCTTTCAGTAATATGGGAAACTTACAGACCTGACATCATAGTAGCCCTTCAGCCTGCAGGTAAGGATTACTCTAAAACAATACCTTTACTAAAAGATAGGGTACAGTTGCGAGGAGAAACTACCGTGTACGTCTGCAGGAACTTTACATGCGAACTTCCAACATCAGACCCTGAAAAGATGCGGATAACACTTCAGCAGTAAGGTGCTGTTAGAGAGATTCTAACGGAATTCTATTAATAGACTCCAAAGAAGACTTTTTCCATGCTAGCGACTGAATTAGAGTCTATACCAGCTCAATGGTATAACATAGTTCCCGATCTCCCCAAGAAGCTTCCTCCCGTAATTGACCCAAAGACGAGACAGGTTGCAGACAAAGCCATTCTGCACAGGCTTTTCATTGGAGAGCTTGCCAGACATGAGTATTCAAACGAAAGATTCATCCCAATTCCCGAAGAGCTGAGACAGATATACTCGATATGGAGGCCAACGCCTTTTGTTAGAGCAAGGAGGCTTGAAAGGGCTCTAAACACGCCTGCAAGGATCTATTACAAAAACGAATCCGTGAGCCCTCCAGGATCTCACAAGGCAAACGCTGCGGTTGCTCAAGCATACTACGCAGCAAAGGAGGGGATTGAGAGGCTTGTTACTAGCACCACTGCTGGGCAATGGGGTACAGCACTCGCATTCGGCTGCAAGTTTTTCGGAGTCAAATGCACTATATACATGGCGAAGTCGGCTTATGACCAGAAGCCATACCGGAAAGACCTTGCCGAAGCATGGGGGGCACAAATCTTCCCCAGCCCGAGCACGAATACTTCTGTAGGAAGGAAGATTCTGAAAGATGATCCAAATGGGCCAGGAACGATGAGCCTGGCCAAAAGCGAGGCTCTAGAGGATGTCATGCACGACGACAAGGCAAGAAATGCAGTAGGTAGCATAATGAATTTTGTCCTTGCAAGCCAAACAATGATCGGATTGGAAGCGCAGAAGCAGTTTGAACCTTATGGAGATTACCCAGACCTTGTAGTAGGGTGCGTAGGAGGAGGGAGCAACTTTTCGGGCATATTCTGGCCCTATTACTATGATAAGGTGAGCAAGAGGGCTCCAAAGGATGTTGAATTCCTCGGAGTAGAATCAACTGCTGCGCCAAGGTTCACCAAAGGCGAGTACCTCTACGACCACTCAGACATAATGAGGACCAGCCCATTGTTTAGAATGTATACCATAGGACACTCATTCGTACCTCCGCCGATTCATACGGGAGGGTTAAGGGTGCATGGAGCGGCGCCATCTATGAGCCTTCTGTACAATGAGGGGCAGATCAAAGCCAAAGCGTACAATCAGGTTGAGATATTCGAAGCTGCGGCGTTCTTTGCTAACACCGAAGGTGTCGTTCCTGCCCCAGAAACTGCCCATGCGATAAAGGCTGTAATCGATGAGGCGAAAAGGTGTAAGCAGACTGGGGAGAAGAAGGTCATTCTATTCAACCTGTGCGGCCATGGATTATTAGACCTAGAAGGCTATAGAGAGTACAAAGAGGGGAACATGGAGAAGAACGATGCCGATGTTAAAGCAATAAAGAAGGCTCTTAACGAACTTAAAGAACTTTATCCGTGGATCAACAAGTAAAGGATAGAATTGTCAGCAAAGAAGCCTCTCTCCTACAAAGAGTACCTGAGCATAGATCAACTTCTGAGCCTGCAGAAGTTAGTTTCAAAGCCAAGGCAGCAGGACGAAGTCCTCTTCATAATCGCGCACCAAACATACGAGCTGTGGTTCAAGCTGATGCTCAATGAACTCGAATCTGCTATTTCGCAGATGCTCTCTCGGGATGTCCCCGAAGCAACGAGGCTGATAAGGAGAGTAATTGAGGTTCAGAAAGTTCTCATCCAGCAAATCACTGTGCTAGAAACGATTAGGCCAAAAGACTTTCTGAAGTTCCGCACTATACTCAGACCTGCAAGTGGCTTTCAGTCTCTGCAGTTTAGGGAATTGGAGTTTATCTCGGGTCAGAGAGATGAAGTATTTCTAAAGATGCACAAAAATGACGAGTCCGACTATGAGCAGCTTCTGAAAAGGCATGAATCTCCTTCGCTGTGGGACGGCTTCAGAGATGTCCTTGAGCAATATGGTTTCGATGTAAGTTCCGATAAATTACCGTCAAAGGAGAGGGAGAAAAAAGTTCATGATAAGGAGCTGAAAACCCTTGTCAAGCTCTTTTCTGGCAAAAAGTTCCGCGAGGTTGAGGAGCTTGCTGAGGTGCTTATGGAATATGACAAGAACTTCTGGCTTTGGAGAACCCATCATATTGCAATGGTTGAACGCGTGATAGGTAGGAAGCAGGGAACGGGTTCAGAGATAGTCAGGGATGTCGTAGGCCCTTACGCCTTCAACACATCTGGTGTTGCTTACCTTCAAACGTCGTTGACGAAGAGGTTCTTCCCTGTGCTCTGGGAAGCAAGAACTGAAATCAGCGAAACATAGAACTGCCATGCAAGTTCAGTCAGTTACTGATGACATATTCGTAAATCTCGCGGGGAGTGACAGCATTTACGATGGCTGGGGTGCAAACCAGACCTTCATAATTACTGATGAGGGAGTGATAGTCGTAGATACGGGCTTTACGAACAAGATAGCACACTATCTCCTCAGAGAGATCAGAAAGAGGACGGACAAGCCGATAAAACTTGTGATAAACACGCATGACCATTCTGACCATGTTTTTGGCAATTCTGTCTTTGGTGAAACTACCATACTTGCTCATTCGAAGTGCAGGACA
>Ga0209321_10002909_pt1 | contig 11484 bp, 7 predicted proteins | sample Rifsed16ft4_FD_184012 | JGI IMG/M metagenome (GOLD analysis project Ga0209321, IMG submission 184012) | Soil microbial communities from Rifle, Colorado, USA - sediment 16ft 4 - CSP-I_5_4 (version 2) | ecosystem: Environmental > Terrestrial > Deep subsurface > Rock core/Sediment | place: Rifle... | reverse complement strand
CCGTCCCGCTCGCGACGATGAAGACCCTCGGGCTCGACTACGCGAAGGTGAACGTGAACGGCGGCGCGATCTCGCTCGGCCATCCGCTCGGCTGTTCCGGCGCGCGGCTCATGACCACGTTGCTCCACGAACTCGAGCGACAGGAGCTGCGGTACGGATTGAGCACGCTGTGCATCGGCTTCGGTCAGGGAATCGCGACGATCCTCGAGAGGGTCGCGTAGGTCCATAGGTTTTTGGCGGCGCCGCCCATCGGCGCGCGTGCGGCCGTGGGAGAGCTTCCCCCTCATGGTCGGCCTCGGCGCGGTCCTCGGGGCGATCGTCGGTCCCGTCCCCTACGCGGGCGAGGTCTCCACGGCGGCCCTCGTCGTCGCGATGACCGTCTCGCTGACGGAAGTGCGGTTCCGAGGACTCACGTTGCGCGGGGAGGCGGGCGCGTTCGGGCGCGCGTTCCTCTGGAACTACGTCGTCCTCTCCGGAGTGATCCTCGCACTTTCCATGCTCTACGCGGAGCCAGACGTCCGCCGCGGCTGGATCGTGATGGCGGCCGGGCCGTCCGCGATCGCGATCGTCCCCCTCACCGCCACCTTCCGAGGGGACACCCGTAAGGCGCTCGTCTCCACCGCCCTCCTCTACCTCTCAGCGCTCGCGTTGTACCCTCTGTTCACGCTGGCGTTCGCCGGTCGGGCGGTCGACCTGGGGGGCCTGGCCGTGCAGATGCTCCTTCAGATCGCCCTCCCGGTGGCGGCGTCCCGCCTCCTCGCGCGAAGCCGCGTCCTCGCCGGGAACCGACCCCCGGTCGTGAACGCATCGTTCTTCGTCCTCGTGTTCGCCCTCGTCGGCCTGAACCGGAACGTGTTCCTGCAGGCTCCGGCCCTGATCGGGGCGTTGGCGGCGGGGGCGTTCGTCCGCACGTGGGTCGTCGGCGCAGCGGCGTACGTCGTCTCGGGGCGGCTCGCCGGCGGGCGCGCCCAGCGGCTGTCGGATGCGCTCTTCGCGTCTCTAAAGAACCTCGCGTTGGCGGCGTTGTTCGCGCTCTCCCTCTTCGGCCCCGTGGCCGCCCTCCCGGCGATCGTGTGCCTGTTCTTCGAGATCGCGTGGCTCGTGCCACTGCAGCGGTTGTTCCGAAGGGAACGCTCGGAGTCTCGCTGAGGGGAGGTCCGGCGCCGGAGGCGGGCTCGCCTGGTTGCCGCCTGCGAGCCGCGTCCCCGGGCGACCGCGGTCACAGCGCCGTCCACGAAACCTCACGATCACGGGAAGGCCTGAGCGGGAGAGCCCTCCCCTGAGCTGGCATATGCACCATGCGTAGAATCGATTCTGTGCACTATGTATGGTGCGTAGAGTAACAAGCCTTGCGCCGGTCGACGCCCCGCCCGGGGCCCGCGGTTTTTCCTCTTCCGACCCCTTGAGATCGGGGCGACCTACAGCTCGCCGATCTCCTCGCGCGAGATCACGAGCCGCTGGACCTGCGACGTGCCCTCCCAGATCTGGAACACCTTCGCGTCGCGCATCCACTTCTCGACGGGCTCGTCCTTCATGTATCCCGTGCCGCCGAGGATTTGGACCGCGTCCGTCGTGACCTCCATCGCCATGTCCGCCGCGAACAGCTTCGCGTAAGAGGCCTCCTTGTTCATCGGAACTCCCTGGTCGTGCATCCACGCGGCCCGCCACGTCAGGAGCCGCGCCGCCTCGATCTTCGTCTTCATGTCCGCGAGCATGAACCGAATCGCCTGGAAGGAGCCGATCGGCTTCCCGAACGCCTTCCGCCGCCGCGCGTAGTCAAGCGCGTACTCGTACGCCGCCCGGGCCACGCCGATTGCGCCCGCCGCGACGAGCGGCCGGGAAGCCTCCAAGGTCTGCATCGCCCCGGCGAACGCGGGCGCCTCCGATTCGCCGAGCATGTTGCCCTCGGGGACCCGGCAGTCGTCGAGGATTACCTCTGCCGTGTGCGAGGCCCGCACGCCCATCTTCTCCTCCACCTTGCCCATCTTGAGACCCGGGTTCCCCTTCTCGACGACGAACGCCCGAATCCCGAAGTGACGGAGGCTCGGGTCGATCGTCGCGAAGACGATGTGGAGCTCCGCGATGCCGCCGTTCGTGATGAACCGCTTCGCCCCGTTCAGGACCCACTCGTGACCTTCCTTGACCGCGCGCGTCGAGATTCCCGCCACGTCGGACCCCGCGTCTGGCTCGGTGAGGCACAGCGCGCCGAGGAGGGCCTCGCGACCGCAGAACCGCGGCAGGAACCGCTGCTTTTGCGCCGGCGTCCCCATGTGGATGATCGGGAGGTACGCGAGTCCCGCGCCGATCAGACCCGTCGCGATCCCCGCGCAGCCCCAGTTCAGCTCCTCATTCACGACGCAATGCGTGAGCGTGGAGGTGACGCCGCCGCCTCCGTACTCCGCGGGGAGGAACGCGGTGTCGAGCCCGAGGTCGTGCGCCTTCTGGACGACGTCCCACGGGATCGCGCCCTTCTTGTCGAAGTCGAGGGCGACCGGACGCATCTCCCGTTCCGCGAAATCATGCGCTGTCTTCTGCATGAGCTTCTGCTCGTCCGTGAGCTCGAACTCGACCACGTGGGGCGCCCGGTTTCCACGTAGTCTCCATGGGTATATAGGATTGTCCCAGTGAGCGCCACTCGGAAAGGCCTGGGGGCAGCCGTCACAGGTCCGCGGGGATTTCGCTCGCGATTGCGATGAGACGGGTCAGCTGCGGCTGGATTCCCATGATCTTTGGCAAGCTCCCGCGGAACTTCATCTTCCCGGTGATCACGGCGGTGTTGAAATCCGTCAGCCGCTTGGCGATCTTCGCCCAGATCTCATACGGGCCTTCGAACTTGAAATCGGCAGGGTCCTCCGCCTTCACCGCCTTGGCGGAGACCGTCCCGTCCGCGATATCGACCATGAACGACGCCCCTCGGTCCGTAACGGTGAGCGTGATCCTGGCGGTGAGCGTGGAAGCCCGCTTGTTCCACTCCGCGTCCGCATTCAACCTGCGGGCGAGCTCCTCGAAGAACTCGAGCGAGAAGTACCGCATGATCTCCGGCGTGAAGAGGTGCGCACAGGATAAGGCTTCGGTCAGTATCGGAGTGTCAGAAGGTGGCAGTTCTCGCACCGGAGGCCCGCCATGTACACATTCCCCCACCGGTCCGGCGGCGTGATCGGGTCCCCGCCAATCGCGAGGCGCGTCTTCTCCCGCATCCACTTCGCGCCCCCCAGCATGCTCTCGGCGACTAGGTATCCCTGCGCCATGGGCTTTCCGCAGGAGGGGCAGGGATAGTCCGCCATCGAAATCCCGAAGCCGACCCCCTAGATGAATCCGGTGCGTCCCATTATCGAAGAACCCAAAACGCTTAAATCGCGTAGGGGGCATACGGCCGGGTGTCCGACATCCGTCGGACCAATCAGAAGGGAGCGTCAGGGATGGCACTGAGTCCGGAGACCCAATCTGCATTCTCACGGTGAGACCATGCACCTCAAAGAAATCGAGATGGAGAACTTCAAGTCGTTCAGCCGGAAGGTGAAGGTCCCGTTCCTCGAGGGATACACCGCGATCACCGGCCCGAACGGGAGCGGGAAGTGCGTCGCCGGGGCCACCCGCGTGTGGCTCCCGGACGGGGAGGAGCGCACGATCGAGGGGCTCGTGGAGTACGCCCTCCGCCACGGCGACGTGGTCGACGAGTTCGACGACGGGGTCGCGGCGTACGAGAACCCCGAAGACATCGAGGTCCTGACCCTGAACCCCCGCACGCTGGAGTACGAGCGGGCTCCGGTGATCGCGTTCGTCAAGCGGGAGGCTCCGGACCATCTCCTGCGCGTCCGGACGCGGTCGGGGCGGCAGCTCACCGCCACGCCGTACCACCCCCTCTTCTCCCTCCACGAGGGCCACCTCGTGTGCCAGCGGGCCGACGCGCTGGAGGCGGGGCACAAGGTCGCGGCGTACATGCCCGCGCCCGCCGTCCTCCTGGAGCGGTTCGAGGAGCGGGACCTCGGCGGCGACACGATGACCGTCGTCCGCGACGCGCACGCGGAGTGGATGCCCGGCGTCCTCTGGGACGAGATTGAAACCGTGGAGTGGGTCTCGCCGCCGGAGCGGTGGGTGTACGACCTCTCCGTCCTGCGGACGCACAACTTCGTCGCGGAGGGGCTCGTCGCTCACAACTCGAACATCGCGGACGCGATCCTGTTCGTGCTCGGCCCGAAGTCCGGCAAGGCGATCCGCGCGGGCAAGCTCACGGACCTGATCTGGAACGGGGGGAAGGAGAAGAAGGGGGCCTCGCACACGGAGGTGTCCCTCACGTTCGACAACCGGGACCGCGTGATCCCGATCGAGTCGGACGAGGTCCGCCTCACGCGCCGCGTCCTCCTCAGCCCGAGCGTCGAGGGCGGCTACAATTCGTACTTCTACGTGAACGACCGGAAGTCCCAGCTCCAGGAGTTCGACCAGCTCCTCGCGCACGCGCGGATCAGCGCGGAGGGGTACAACCTCGTGCAGCAGGGGGACATCCAGCGGCTCGTCCAGATGAGCACCCTGGACCGGCGACGGGTCCTGGACGACATCGCGGGGATCACGAAGTTCGACGAGGACATCGCCGCCGCGGAGGGGAAGCGGAAGGCGGCGGAGGAGAACCTCGAGCGAATCCGGATCATCCTGCAGGAGATCGAGAAGCAGCTCAAGCAGCTCGACGCGGACCGGGGCCACGCGCTGAAGTACAAGGAGCTGAAGGGGCGGCTGGACCTCGCGAAGGCCCAGACGGCGCACAAGAACAAGGCGCTCGTCGAGGAGGCGATCGCGAACACCCGGCAGCAGCTCGCCGGGTACGAGGAGGAGCGCAAGAAGCTCGAGGGGCAGAAGGAGAAGCTCCGCGCGGAGCTGGCGGCTGCGGGACAGGCGTTGGAGGATCTCGAGCGGAAGATCGCGGAGCGCGGGGGCGACGAGGCGAAGGAGGTCCAGGACAAGCTCAACGGGGTGCGCGTCGACCGGGCGACCATGGAGCACGAGCTCGATGGCGCGCGGGACTCGGTCAAGGGCCTGAAGGCGGAGGCCGGCGAGGTCGCGAAGGAGCGCTCGCGGCAGCAGAAGGAGATCGACGGGGTCCAGCGGGAACGGGACGCCGCCGCCAAGCGGCTCACCGAGGTCGAGAAAGAGCTCGGGGCGGTGGACGACGACCTGAGGGGAGTGGACGAGCTCGCCGCGAAGTCCGACGCGAAGGTCAGCGCGCTCCAGAAGGAGATTCTCGCGCTCAGCAAGCAGACCGATGAACTGGAGGAGAAAGTGCGAGCCGTCACGCTCGAGGGGGACCGCCAGCGGGACGCCGTCGCGCGCCTCGAGGCGGAACTCGAGCAGCTCGCGGGGAGCCGGAAGGCGTGCGCGCTCGAGCTCGAGGACACGGAGTTCCAGATCAAGGAGGCGAAGGGCGGGACGAAGGACTCGACGAAGTCCGCTCGGAAGCTCCAGGAGGACTTCTACGCGAAGCGGAAGGAGGAGGCGGAGCTCTCCCGCCAGACGCAGGAACTCGAGGTCGCGATCGTCGGCCTCACGCGGGAGTACGAGCGGCTGAAGGCGGAGTCGGAGGTCGCGAGCGCGATCGCGAAGGGGTACTCACGCGCGGTGGCGGCGGTGATCGAGGCCCGGGACCGGGGGCAGGTCAAGGGGGTGCACGGGACCGTCGCGGAGCTCGCCGAGGTCGACCGTCGGTACGAGGCCGCGATCGAGGTCTCCGCCGGGAACCGGATGCAGGCGGTCGTCGTGGACTCCGACGCCGTGGCGGCGGAGTGCATCGAGTTCCTCAAGAAGACGCGGGCGGGCCGGGCGACGTTCCTCCCCCTGAGCAAGATGCTTGCGAACCGACCACGGGGGAAGGCGGTCCTGCTCGCGAAGGAGACCCTCGGCTTCGCGATCGACCTCATCCGGTTCGACGAGAAGTACCGGGACGCGTTCTCATACGTCTTCGGGGACACCCTCGTCGTCGCGACGCTCGACCAGGCGCGCCAGGTGATGGGCGGGGTCCGGCTCGTGACCGTGGGCGGCGAGGTGATCGAGGCCTCCGGCGCGATGATTGGAGGCGAGCTCGATAGGGCCTCCATGCGGTTTGGCGGCGGCTCCCGCGGGGACCTGGAGAAGGTCGCGGCGGAGTTCCGGAGGGCAACGGAACAGGCGGACAAGGCGCGGGCGCGGCTCACGGCGCTGCGCGCGGACATCGCGAAGGTCGAGTCGGAGCTCAAGGAGGTGGGCGCGACCACGAGCACGGTCGAGGTGAAGCTCGAGGCGCTCGAGGCGAAGCGCAAGGACTTCGCTGCCCGCTTGAAGGCCGTCGAGGCGGACATCGAGGAGCGCAACATCCGATTTGCGGACCTCCGGAAGACCTCGGAGCGGACGGGGCAGGACACGGAGCGGCTGGCGAAGCAGTTGGCGGCGTTGAAGGAGCAGCGCGACACGAAGAAGAAGCAGGTCATCGACGCGACGCCGCAGCAGGTCGCCACGAAGATGAGGGAGCTGACCGCCGCGAAGTCGGAGCGCCAGGAGGAGCTCCACCAGCTTCGCGGGAAGCTCGAGGGCCTCGACACACAGCTCGAGGTGTTCGGGGACCGCCTCGCGGAGATCGATGCGCGGTTAGCGGCGAACCGGACGTCCGCGGAGGAGACGGCGACCCGCATCGAGGAGCTCACGGCGAAGCTCGCAGGCGTGGAGAAGGAGATCCGCGCCCTGGAGAAGATCGCCGACGGCATGGGCCGTGAGGTCAAGGAACTCCAGGACGCCCGCGACGAGGCGTACAAGGGGAAGACGGACCTCGAGGCGGCCGTCGACAGGGTGACCCAGAAGATCGAGACGAAGGAGCAGGGGACCCTCGGCCTCCAGATGGCTCTGCAGGAGGAAGAGGGGAAGTTGCGGCAGGCGCAGGAGGAGATCGCCCTCGTGCAGGTCGCGGTGACGGGCGAGCTGCCGAGCATGGAGGCGCTGAAGCGGACGATTGCCGAGGCGGAGGCGCAGATCGGCGCGCTCGGGAACGTGAACCTCCGCGCGCTCGAGGACTACGACGCGCAGCAGGGGCGCCACGACGAGCTGAGCGCGGAGTTCGGGCAGCTCGAGACGCAGCGGAAGGACCTCGTCAACCTGGTCGGCGAGCTGAACGGGAAGAAGCGGGAGGGCCTCCTGAAGGTCTTCCAGGCGATCAGCCAGAACTTCAAGCGGGTCTACGCGGACCTGAGCGAGGGCGGGGAGGCCGAGCTCGTCCTCGAGAACGAGCAGGACCCGCTCGCAGGCGGGCTGATCATGCGCGCGAAGCCGCCGCACAAGAAGGTGCTCCGCCTCGAGGCGCTCTCCGGCGGCGAGAAGTCCCTCGTGAGCATGGCGTTCATCTTCGCGATCCAGCAGTACGACCCGTCCCCGTTCTACCTCCTCGACGAGGTGGACCAGAACCTCGACGCGGTGAACGCGGAGAAGGTCGCCCGGATGGTGCAGCGAAACTCGCACACCGCCCAGTTCGTGCAGATCAGCCTGCGCAAGGTCTCGCTCAAGCAGGCCGACCACCTGGTCGGCGTGACCATGCGCTCGGACGGGATCAGCGAGGTCGTCATGAAGGTCAGCCTGGCGGACGTGCACGAGGAGAAGCCCGCGGAGGAGGTGCCCGCGTGACGAACTATGAGGACGTCTTGAACCATCTCGTGTTCCACAAGGCCCTGAGCGCGGACCACGAGTCCGGCGACCGGATCGCCCAGTACATGGAGATGGTCCGCGAGATCGAGGGGGGGCGCTACCTCGCGGTCCGGGACCCGATGGAGAAGGCGATCGCCGCCGCGTTCGAACTCGTGCTCGAGCAGCAGTTCAACCCGTGGGAGATCGACCTGGCGGCGTTCACGAGGTTGTACCTCGAGAAGGTCCGCGATGACGGCGTCGTGAACTTCGTCACCGCCGGGAAGCTCGTCGCGATGGCCTGGTCGATCCTCAAGATGCAGAGCGACGTCCTCGTTGCGAAGGCCGAGCCGCCGCCGCTCGACGCGTGGGCATTCGCGGACTGGGACCTCGGGTTCGAAGGGGACGGCCCGCCGGGGCCGCGTGACTACACGGAGGCGGTGCTCCAGGGTCGCGTGCCCATCCAGGAGGCGATTCGCCGCGAGGGGAGGCGAGCCGTGACCCTCATGGAACTCATGGAGGCGCTCGACGAGGCCCGCGCCGAGGCCGCCCGGCAGTGGGAGCTCGCGGCGCTCCGCGACAAGGCCCGCGCGACCGCGCCAAGGGACTTCGCGTCGAAGGTCCATGGTGAGGACCTCAACGAGGATCTCGCGCTCACGTGGTCTCGGATCCTGCAGTTCGACGGACAGCCCATCCCCATCGAGTCCCTCGCGAGCCACGACCCGTGGGAGCGGCTCACCGTGTTCGTCGCGGTCCTGTTCCTCGCGAAGATGGAGAAGGTCGCGCTTTCGCAGGAGAACTTCCCGTATGGGGACATCCTCGTGAAGCGCACCTCGACCGACGAGGTGATCGAGGCGGTCCCAGAGACCTCGCGCAGCCCGGAGGTGGCGGCATGACGGAGCGTGGCGTGGTGGAGGCCGCGCTGTTCTCTGCGGGCAAGCCCCTGGCGGTGGAGGAGTTCGCGGGGACCACGGGGCTCTCCGCGGACACGGTTCGCGCCGCCCTCGCCGAGCTCGCGGCAGCGTACGGAGAGCAGGGGAGCGCGATCGAGGTCGCGCGGATTGGGGACAAGTGGACGATGCAGATCCGCGCGGAGTACGGGGAGAAGGCGCAGGCGTTCGCGCCGCCGGAAGTCCCGAAGGACCTCCTGAAGACGGCCGCGCTGATCGCGTACCACCAGCCCGTGAAGCAGAGCGACCTCGTCCGCATGGTCGGGGGAAAGGCGTACGACCACGTCCGGTCCCTGACGGATCTGAACCTGGTCACCGCGCGCCCCGTCGGGCAAACGCTGGAGCTGAAGACGAGCGGGAACTTCCCGGAGTTCTTCGGGCTCCCGACGACGGACCGGGAAGAGATCAAGCGAATCCTCGGGGAGCGCGCGGGGATACCGCCCGCGTCTCCCTCTCCGGCCGAAGCCGCACCACCCCCCACGACGCCTCCGTAATCACACGATTACGTTTATGTAGAAGGACCGTCATCGAAGCTGCGACCACGCCGCCTGGCGTCCCAGTCGGCCAGCCGGACCAGCGGAGCCGGAGAAATGGGCAGCGGATTCCTGCGGGATATTGCCCTTCGCAAGCAGCTTGAGGAAAAGGTCAAGGAAGCGGCCAAGGTCCGGCAGGAGTCGGAAGAGGAGATCAGCGCCGCGAAGGCGTGGATCGACGGCGCCCGTGGTGTCGACGCGGACGTCGCGGAAGCGGAGGCCGCGCTCGCGGAGGCGACGTCGCTCGCGTCCGGGAAGGACTACAAGGGCGCGCTCGAAAAGGCGTCGGAGGCGAAGGAGCGCGGCAAGCGCGCGTACGGGGGGCGTGCCCGCCATCTCATCGACAGCACGCGAACCCTGTTGAACGTCGCGAAGGCAATGGGGACCGAGGACAAGGAGGGCATGTCCGCCCTGGAGCGGGCGGAGGACGCGCTCGCGAAGGAGGCCTACCCGGAGGCCGTCGACCACGCGAAGCGCGCATGGAAGAAGAGCGAGAAGGTCATCCACGAGCAGCTTTCCACGTCCTTTTCCACCGCGCAGGCGCTCATCATCACCGCCAGAAACCTGGGCAAGGATACGGCGACGGCGGAGGACCTGCTGTCCCGTGCCCGGTCCGCCGTCGAGTCGAACGACTTCGAGACGGCCCTCTCGTTCACGAAGGAGTGCCTGGAGTCCGTTCGGGGGGAATTGCAGGCGGAGGTCGACCGGGCGATCCAGGATGCGGAGGGTTCGCTCCAGACCGTCCGGGAGTTCGGCGGCGACGCGGCGAACATCATGCGTCTCATGGACCGCGCGAGGACCGACCTTCAGCGCGGCGAGTACGAGAAGGCGCTGAACTCGCTCCGGCAGGCCCGCCAGGAGTCGGAGAAGGCCCTCGGGAAGGGCCTGGAGTCGAGGACGTCCGAGTTCGCAAGGATGCTCGCGGAAGCGGAGGGGATCGGCGCGGACGTATCCGCGGCGCGCGAGCTGTTCAAGTCATTCGATCGGGCGATGAAGGAGGGCCGCCTCGACGATGCGACGGGGATCGCGAGGAAGGGGTACCAGGTCCTCCAGAAGGCGCAGTTCGACCGGGTGGTGCAGACGATGAGCGCGTCTCGAGCGAAGTTCGTCACCGCCAAGAACGTCGGCGCAGACATCTCGCCCGCGATGGAGCACCTGAGTCGGGCGCGTGCGGCGATCCAGGGCGGCCGGTTCCGAGAGGCCCTCGACGCAACGAAGAAAGCGGATGAGGCGGTCGAGCAGGTCGTCCGTGAATACCAGGACGTGGAGGGGGAATTCCGCACCCTCCAGCGATCACTCGCAGAGGCGGAGGTGCGCAGCGTGGACACGACCTCCGCGAAGCGGTACCTGGATCGCGCCCGTTCGCTTCTCGAGGGGCGGGACTTCCGGGGCGCGGTGGACCTCATCCGGAGGAGCCGCGAAGAGCTCGACCGGATTCAGTCCGATCGGGCCATGGAGGTCATCGAGAAGGCGGAGTTCCTGCTGACCGCCGGGGAGAAGATGGGGGCGAAGCTCGAGGAGTCGAGCCGGACGCTCGAGGGAGCGGTGAGCGCCGCCAAGGGGAAGAGCTTCGCGAAGGCCATCGAGCTCGCGACCCGGAGCCGGGAGCTCACGGAGCGCGCCGTGCAGAAGTCGCTGAACGATTCGATCACGGGCCTGCAGAGCAGCATCCAGTTCCTGGGAGAGGACGCCGCCTCGGCGCGCAGCCTCGCGGACCGGGCCGAGTCCGCCCTGAGCGCGCGGGACTTCGAGACCGCGTACGGGTACGTCGAGGAGGCCACCCGTCTCACGGAGGGGAAGACGAAAGACAAGGTCCTGCAGTTCCACGAGCTCCTGCGCGGGGCGATCCAGATCGGCATCGAGCTCGGAAGCGACGTCTCCACCCTCGAAGCCAGCCTGAAGGAGGTCAACGTGGACATCGACCGGGGGAAGTACGCCGAAGTGATCGGCCGTAGGGAGCGGGTCGTCCGCGAAATCGGCGTCGTGACGGAGAACGTGTTCAACCTCGTGAAGGCGAAGGTCGTGGAGGCGAAGAACCTCCAGATCGACATCACGGACATGCGGGAGCTGCTCAAGCGCGCGAAGATGGCGATCGGCGTGGAGGACCACCTCGAGGCACTCCACCTGCTGCGGGAGTGCAACGAGCAGTCGAACAAGACCGTGGGCCGCCACAACGAGGTATACAACGCGATTTCGAGCGCGGCGGCGATTGTCGCGGAGGCGAAGAAGCGGGACGTGAACGTGAGCAAAGTCCTCGAGATGCTGCTCGAGGCGAAGCGGGCGCACGAGCGGTTCGACCACGAGCGCGCGCTGGACCTCGCGCAGCGGGCGAAGACGGAAACGGAGAAGCTCATGGTCCTGTACACGTCCGC
>Ga0209321_10002908_pt1 | contig 11484 bp, 8 predicted proteins | sample Rifsed16ft4_FD_184012 | JGI IMG/M metagenome (GOLD analysis project Ga0209321, IMG submission 184012) | Soil microbial communities from Rifle, Colorado, USA - sediment 16ft 4 - CSP-I_5_4 (version 2) | ecosystem: Environmental > Terrestrial > Deep subsurface > Rock core/Sediment | place: Rifle... | reverse complement strand
GAAACTTGGAACTTAGACATGGTTTAATATCGCCCATATGCGCCCCCTTAAATTTTTATGGCAAAAATGGCTTATTGTGGCCCGACCGATTGGCAATTTTCAAGCACAATTAATTTTAAGTCTGTTTTATCTTTTGATCTTTTGGCCGGTAGCGATTTTAATGAAAATTTTTGCCGATCCACTTAATCTGCGGATAGGTAGAAGAAAGTCCAACTTTAGCAAATGGGAACATCCCAAGGAAGATCTCAAGCAGGCGCAAAAACAATACTGATGAATTCCCAATTTACAATTTTTAATTTTTAATGAATTGTTTAATGTAATAATTTTTAATTTTAAAAGTTAATCTTTCAATGAAAATTGTAAATTTAAAATTGAAAATTTAGGAATGTATATCTTAGGTATTTCTTGTTTTTATCATGAGTCAGCAGCCGCTTTACTAAAAGACGGCCAGGTAGTTGCGGCCAGTGCCGAAGAACGCTTTAGTCGCAAGAAACACGATAGTGATTTTCCCATTCGAGCCATCGATTTTTGTCTTAAAAAAGCCAGTATCTTAGCCGCCGATTTAGACTATGTCGTTTTTTACGAGAAACCTTTTTGGAAATTTGTCAGGATTCTTCTAACGACGCTCGCTTCTTACCCCCAAGCTTATCGTTTATTTGCCAAAGCCATGATCACTTGGCTTGCCGACAAACTTTGGGTGCGTTCAATTATTGCTGAGGAAATAGATATCGATCGTCAAAAAATTCTTTTCGTACCTCACCATATTTCGCATGCGGCCTCGGCCTTTTATGCTTCGGGATTTACAACCTCTGCCATTTTAACTTTTGACGGCGTCGGTGAATGGACCACGGCAACTATTGGCAAAGGTGATGATTTGAATCTTGAGATCACCAAAGAAATTAAATTCCCTCATTCCTTGGGACTTTTGTATTCGGTTTTTACGGCCTTCTTGGGGTTTGAGGTCAACGATGGTGAATACAAAGTTATGGGCATGGCACCTTATGGTCAGCCCAAATACTTGGATAAAGTCAAGAAACTGGTGCGAAATTTTGCCGATGGTTCATTTTCGCTAAACATGGAATATTTCACTTACCATAAATCGGCAGAGTATGCCTATGGTGAAAATTTTGTAAAGTTATTTGGGAATCCCCGGCCGCGCGATTTGCATTTTTTTACCAAAACTTCCGGCTATCCTTCCTACTTCGGTGAGAAACCGCAAAACTTTGATGAGCTTTGCAAGCTTAATCAAAAATATGCCGACATAGCGGCCTCGATTCAGGTATTTACCGAAGAAGTCATCTTAAAGCTTGCCCAAACCGCTTATCAGGAAACGAAAATGGAAAATCTCTGTATTGCCGGTGGTGTCGGTTTAAATAGCGTGGCCAACGGACTTTTGTTGCGCAAAGGCCCTTTTAAGCGCATTTTCGTCCAGCCGGCAGCCGGCGATGACGGTGGAAGTCTTGGGGCGGCTCTTTATGTTTATCATGCGATTTTGGGCAAAAAAAGACGATTTATTCAGGATAACTGTTATTTCGGAGCAGACTTTAGTGATGGTCAGATCGAGAAGTTTTTAAAAAGTCAAAGAGTCAAATATCAGAAGATGACGGAAGAGAAACTAATTGATTTTTTGGCCTCAGAAATTGCGCATGGTAAAGTAGTCGGCTTCTTCTCTGATCGGGCTGAATGGGGGCCAAGGGCGCTGGGGGCAAGATCAATTTTGGCAGATCCGAGGCGAGAGGAAATGAAAGAAATCGTCAATACTAAAATTAAATTCAGAGAGCCTTACCGGCCTTTTGCGCCTGTGGTTTTGGCAGAAAGAGCAAGCGACTATTTTGAAGTTGAGGGACTTAACCATCAGTATTTGACCAATTTCATGCTGGGAGTTTTTCCGGTCAAAAAAGAAAAACGCAAGGTGATTCCAGCGATTACCCATGTGGATGGGACTGGCAGACTGCAGATAATCACACAAACCCAAAATAGGCGATACTACAATTTAGTCAAAAGATTCGGAGAGAAAACCGGTGTTTACGTGCTTTTAAATACTTCTTTTAATTTGAAAGGCGAGCCGATTGTCAATAGTCCTGCGGATGCCTTTAATACTTTTTCCAAATCGGGCCTCGACATTTTGGTGCTTGAGAGGTACGTGATCCTCAAAGAGGACATTTGACATTTGACATTTGACCCCACTTCGTCAAGTAAAACACTTGACTTCTAGGGGCAAGCATTTGACAATTAGTACAAGATGAAATTTCTAAAAGGTTTTTCCTCGCGAAGCGGGGAGGCTCGTGAGCTAGTTGAATTTTTATGGAAGGCCAAACTCTGGTTTTTAATTCCTTTTGTTTTGGTGCTTCTTTTATTTGGTCTTCTTTTGATTTTTGCCCAGGCCACAGGGGTTGCGCCCTTTGTCTACACGCTGTTCTGATTACTCCGGATATTATTTAATTTGAAATTTCAGATCGAAAATTACATAATTCTGTTGTTAAATGAAAGATTCCCCAAAAACCTTCTTTATCATCTTAATCTTATTTACTCTCTTAACTCTGCTTATCTTCTGGCCGATTTTTTTGGGAAAAGTTAACTTAAACGGTCATCTTTTGGTTTCTTTTTACCAAATTTATGGTCAGAATCTGCCCTACAAGCCAACCGGCTGGGATCAGCTGCGGATTTATTACCCGTTTTATAGAGTTACCTTGGAATCTTTGAGAAATTTTGCTTTCCCTCTTTGGAATCCTTATGCCTTTTCCGGTCATCCGCATTTGGCGGATTTTCAAACAGCCGTATTTTACCCTTTAAATGTTTTTGGATTTTTCCTTTCGCAGATCGAATTTTGGCATTTGCTGCGTATCACCCCGATGATTTTGGCCTCTTTCTTTACCTTTCTATATCTTAAAAACTTAAAATTATCAAAACTTGCTGCATTTTTTGGTGCAATGACCTTTGGTTTTAGCCCCTTTATTTTGACTTGGGGCGAGGAAGTAGTCATGGCCCCTCATTCAATTGTCTGGCTGCCTTTGGTTTTATTTTCAGTTGATAAATATTTAGGAAATCGACACAAAAAATATTTGGCAATAATTTCTTTATCAACCGCCTTTTCTTTATTCGGAGGTTATATGCAGACCACAATTTATCTCTTTATTTTTGCTTTTGCCTATATGGTTTTTAGATTTTGGACAAGACCCTTTCACCTCGGGGGTGTCCTGAGAATACTGACGGCTTTTGTCTTAGGGATATTGCTTGCGGCAGTGCAACTTTTGCCTTCTGCCGAGCTTTACTTCAATTCGGCAAGGGCCAGCGTCACTTTGCGCGAAACCCTTTTTCAATTTTTACTGCCGCTAACCTCGCTTCTGACATTTTTGGCTCCTGATTTTTTTGGTCACCCGGCAACCGCCAATTTCATAAGAGGCGGTTCAGCTCAATACTACGAGGGGATTATCTTTATTGGCATTGCGGCACTGATTTTTGGTACTTATTCGATATTTCTTAAAAGCAAGTTAGTTAAGTTTTTGGCGATTTTCGGTTTGATTTCGCTGTCGCTGACTATCAACTTGCCGACCTCAAAATTATTTCTGTCGCTGCCGATCCCTTTTCTTTCAACTTCAATCGCCAACCGGATTCTTTTTATCCCAGCCTTTTGCCTTTCTGTTTTAGCGGCGATCGGCATGGAGCGTTGGTTATCTTCAAAAGACAAAAAAATCCTCAAAGTTATTCTCTCCTTGGGTGTCGTCTACATTCTTTTGGCAAGTTACTTATTGGCAGCCAGATTTTGGCATTTTCCCTATTTTAAACCTCCGACACTTGAAACTTGGCAGGCTGCTATGGTCAGTCTAAGAAATTTGGCAGTTCCTTTTGCTGTCTTTGTAATTTCAGGCACCATGATTTTAGTGGCTACCTTTAAGAACAAGTACAAATATACTGCAAGTCTGGTGATTATCACCCTGGCATTTTTGCATATTTTTTACTTTACGAATAAATATTATTCATTTTCCGAAAGAAAATATATTTTCCCAAAGACCCCGGTTTTGGATTTTATTGCAAAAAATCAAGAGTATTTCCGTTCTTGGGGATTAGAGAGCGCATTTTTGGAAAATAACTTCGCAAGCTTTTACTCAATTTTCTGGCCTGGTGGCTATGATTCTTTAAATAATCGATCTTATGGTGAATTTACCTTTTCGGGTAAGGGCGTAAATTTGGACGATTTTTCATTCAGGGCCGATGCGGGTCTTGGTGGCAAAGATCAAATAGATGAATTTTTCCGTCCCGACAAAAGAAAAATTGCCGATATTATCGGAGTTCGATTTGTTGTTGCCAAACAAACTGCAAGTCAGAAACTTGCGAAAAATAACTTTAGAGAGGTTTTTAAAGATGCTGATCTGGCTGTCTTTGAAAATTTACAAGTTGCACCAAGAGTCTTTCTGGCCTCAAACTACGAAGGACCGCCGCAAGTTGCGGGTATGGAAGGTCAGAGGAATGAGAAGATTGAGAAGGCAAGAAGAAAGCTGATCCCTCAAAAGCTTTTTGCTGATGATTTTGATTTTCGCAATGTTTTAATTTTAGAAAAACCGTCGCCTGTTAGTCCTCAATTTGGAGAGGGCGGTGCGGAAATTCTCAGTTACAAACCGCAAGAGGTAATCATTAAAACCAACTCCAGTCAGCCAAAGCTTTTATTTTTATCCGACAATTATTATCCGGGCTGGAAAGCCACCGTTAATGGCGAGGAGACAGAAATTTTGCGGGCCAATTATACATTTCGGGCAGTGCCCTTGGTACCGGGGGAACATCTTGTGAGGTTCTATTATGATAGTGAGGTTTTCAAAGCAGGACTTTTCATCTCACTGGCAAGTTTAGCTGTTTTAGGTTTTTTGATGTTGAGAAGAAATCCACTAAGTGACGGATGACTAAATTGAATAGAGCTGGAAAGAGTGTTAAAATTGGCTTCGAAAGTTAAACGATCCCCGGTAGCTCAATTGGTAGAGCGTCCGACTGTTAATCGGCAGGTTCCTGGTTCGAGTCCAGGCCGGGGAGCTGAATTGAGCTAAGTCGAGTCAAAGTGTTGAAGTCTGACTCTTGGAACACAAAAGTAGTTCCCTGATCAATTTTTCGCCTGAAACAGTATAATACCAAGTAGGAAAGGAGGACAAGTAGATTTAGTAAATAAATCTACTAAAAATGTTATGAATGGAACAATTAAAACAAAAACTGACAAAGGATATGGATTTATTTCTCGTGAAGGAGAAGCAAAAGATCTTTTCTTTCACTCTACAGATTTGAGCGGTGTTACTTTTGATGAACTTCAAGAAGGAGCAGCCGTCACGTTTGATGTTGTGGAAGGCGAAAAAGGCCCAAGTGCAAAAAATGTAAAACTTGCGGCGTAACCTTTACAAAGGAATATAAAAAGCCTTGAGGTCAATATTTCCCATGCATTACTTCTATATACTGTGCTGTTCTGACAGTAATCTTTATTGTGGCATGACTAAAAATTTAGAAAATAGGCTGAAGGAGCATAATTCTAGTGATGCTAAGAGCGCGAAATATTTTAGAGGGAAAAAACCGGTAAGTATTGTTTATTCGGAAGAATAGTCCTGATATCAAGGATGCTACAGCTGCTGAACTAATGATTACTATTAGAATCTCATTTAACATGCGTGTGGATTATACTACTAAGCTGTAATAGGTTCTAACTTCGTCCACGAGGCGGAGCCAAATTTCTTAGTCTTCAGTTGAACTGAATAGGATTCGAGTACTACTTGAAGTTCTTAAACAAGTAAAGACATTCTTTGAGGGAACTTATTGTAAAGTCAGGTTTCTGAAATTTATTTTGGGGCAGTTCATTTGCAAATTTTCCCTGTTTTAACCAAACTGTTCTTGCTCCTAGTTTCTTACCTACTTCTAACTCGGATCTAACTCTATCACCTACAAAAAAGACTTCCCTCTTTTTGTTTAAGGGGATAAACGGTTTATAAACTTCGACATTTTTTTCTGTATCGACGAAAACAATTTTTTTTAAAAAATTTCCAACTTGAAGCTTTTTTACTTCATTGGCCATGTCTTTTTTGCCTTTTCCTACTAAAACAACCGGAATACTTTTAGCTTTGAGAAGTTTCAATAAACTTACTGCCCCTTTTATTAACTTTTTGGTATCAGGATCGTAGAGTGTTCGTTTCCAATCAAAAATGACTAATTTGGGCATTTTTTTATATAGGATGTGCTGAAACCGCAGTGTTAATGCTACCTGTGGATGCATGAATATAGTTAGTGTTTTCGCATCCTGTAGCTTTTATAGCTAACATTTGTCCAGCTGATTCCCCAATCATGGCAAAGTAAGGTGTAATTCTTATCCTTGCCTCCATTGGTATTGGCTTTCTTGAGCCTTTTTCTTCATAAATCAGTGGTCTTTTTTGTCCTTCCATAAATTCCTGAATGATGTAGAGGGAAGAATTGTCACTACTTGCTGCTGACAACAACCTTGAGGCTTCAGCTTGGGACTTTTCATGCAAGAAATTAACTCCTTCTCCCCAAGAACTTCCATGGCCGAATCCCGATTTTTTGAGAACATAACGGCGCATCGATTTAGAAAGGTCAGCTAAGTCAATTGAACTAGTGACGCCATTTGGTAATTGTCCAGCGAAATATTCTTCCTGGCCTACTATCCAGGTTGGGGGAATGGTTTTCCTAAGACGATCAACAGTTGATGTTCCAAGTCTTTGGATGAAAAATGGTTCTAGTCTACTATCCCAAATCAAAGCAAGAAGTGCTTTTTCCTCCATGTATGGGGTCAGGGAAGGGGTAACATTTAGATCATCGAGAACTCTGATTACTAGATCATGAATAAATAAATCGTTTAGTGCTTCATAAAGGTAGAATCCTCTATATAAATGGATCGGTGAAACACCTACTAAGGTGTCAATATGCGCTGCATTCCATTCTCTTTGAACTGATGACAGAATTTCTCTTGCTAGGAATTGTAGTTGTCCTGCGTATGATGCTGTATTTTGGCTATAAACAATCTGGCCTCTATTGGTAGTATGATCCCTTAAGAATTGGCCAAGGATACAACTCGGGACCAAGGTTTGGAAACCTACCTCCTCATAAGCACGGTTTAAGAGTTCTGCTAGTGGGAGACCAAAGGGTGATGTTTCAATTTCACAAATCGAGAAGCCATCTTTGGTTATAATCAAGTCTGGTCTAATAAAGAGATAATTGGTCCTTCTTGCCTTTTGCAAATAATCAGGTTTGCCTCTATTAAGCAGGTTTGCCACGCGGTCGTCTATATTAAATAGTTCGTTGCAAGCATTCATAAATGCTACGATATCTTGTCCAATTGTCAAAATTTCAGATGCTTCTTCATTTGTGAGAATGAGGGGTTCTGGAGATACAAGAAAAGGAATTTTTTCTTCGGTTTCATATTCGCTTCTTCGAACTTTGTACCATTGATAACCCTCACCCAATTTTTCGAGTATTTTTCTCATGTCCTTTCTTTTGATGGGTTTTGGTTTTTCAGTTTCTCCCAGAACGCCTCTTTCGAGAATGAGGAAATTGTCGCAACCAATGGCGATCATACTCATCTCTGGAAGACGAGTTGATGGGTCAGCAAGTTCTTTTGCTTTGTTTAGAACTTCGGATAATTGTTGACTGTGTGTAAGTGCTATAAAGAGGCTATTACCAGTTGGATCATCTTTTTGGTTATAGAGATAACTGATTGAATCTTCTATTGTTTTTGATGGTCTTTGACCATTTCGTGTTGGTTTACAGAGTTTGTCAATGAGTTTTGGTTCCCAAGGCATAAAGCCTGAAGGAACATCAGCTAAAATTTGTTCTACGGTTACACATGGATCATCGCCTTCATCTTTGTAAGTTATACAAGTTAATCCTTCGTCTATGACGATTGTAGAATTTGGTGCCATTTGTTTAATCACTCTTGCTATTTCAAAAGCGCGTGCATTTTCAGAAGAAAAGATTTTTATATCTTTTCCAGTTCTTGCACTGAGGTAACAAAGGATAAATCCGGTTGCAAATACTTCGGCCAAACTTTTATTAGTTATAAGATCCATTCTATTAAAAGGGTTTTGCATCATCCTAATTTTTCTTAGATCAGCTCTGGGAATTGTAAAAACCCATTCTGGCGGGCTTTGCTCGGCATGTCGAATTACAATAAGCTTGTTACCTAGACTCTGAGTTGCAGAGGTGAGTTGTTCAATTTTCTCGGGTTTTACTTGATCTGGGGTTTGACCGTTTGGTTCTATTTTTAATGATTGGAAGATAGATATAGCAAGTTCGTTAGCAAGGCTTGCTGCTTTTGTAGCATCTAATTCGCCAAGGTGCAGTAAATCAAGAACATTTCTGTCCTTAAATTCCCTTAAGGCATTAAATGCACTATAAAGGCGCAGGTCTAGCAATTCGGTTTGAGGACTTTCCGATAAAGGAAGACCTACTACAGTGCGTTCTACCATGCTTGACAAGTCATTATTATACACCTGAGTCTAGAAACAGCAAAAAATAGTTCTCCTCTGTTTCTAGAAAATATGTCCTAAGTGCGCTAACATTGGGGAGCACTAATAAATATCGACTCAAACTCCTCTTCAGTCGCAAGAAAATAAGCAAGTAGCTTGCGATCTTCAACTTTATTTGGGTGTATAATTGATCGCTCTAAATTAAAAATCACCCAAACTTATTCTTAAGTTCGAGGGCTAAAAAATATGTCACTGGCTGAAAGAGTTGAAGTCGGAGTTAGAGATAGAGATTACAATGTCTATTTTTACCCGTTAGGACAAGAAGGGTTAGTACGATATTTAGAAGAAAAGTGCCGTCCTCTTTTCGGGTCTGATGTCTATTATGATGCCGAGGGTACTATCTTTTATAGAACATGGCGCGATCTTCCAAGAAAAGGATTTCAGCCAGATAAACATGTTTTAGTCTCCCGACTTCCTCCGCGAGCTGATATTTCTGCCCCGTATACACGCTATCAAGATCTTAAAGTGATGAGGATTCACCAGGTAAGAAAAGACGATGGCAGTGTTGAAGCAGCTATCCGGTCTATTGACCATACTCTTGAGGGAGAAAGAGGTAAAGAGAGAGATCAAGCAGCGGCTGTCAAATACAGAGCAACTGAATTACTTGATCTTTTTGGCGGAAAGAGTTTTACAGAAATTAGCCAGGATGAATTTAAGACAGAGAGAGACAAAACCTATGCCCTTCTTGCCAGAGTTGGTCTTGATCCTGAGGCCGTGGTTAACCAACTAAAGCAAAGGATGAGTAAATGGTTAACCAAAGGCAGTTTTGGTAGAGATTCCACAGGAAGACTAAACCGATTAATTACTACCCAGGCATTAAGCGCTGCACACAGAAGAGCCATAATGAGAGAAAGAGGCATCGGAGGACCGATTGTAGGGAAATTCGTCAGAATGCGAGAGGCGCTTACCTTTGAAAGGGAATTTTGTCGCACAATTTTTCAAGATGTGACCGCTCACCTGCGTCCAGAGGCAATGCCGTCCCACATGCTGTTTAAGTATCCCACCAGGCGTCCTGGCAACGTAGGGATTGTACGAGGAATGATTCATACTATGTGTTTTCAACTGGGACTACCACATGTCAAAACCTATCGGACTATAGGAAGGCAGGTGGAGGTAATATTGGCAGAGGTGGAAGAATTACTCAGACAAGGTAAACGGGCAGAGATAGTACAACGTGGCTTGTTCCCACAGGCTTATCAGCTTTTAGTAGATGAGTTGGGAAAGCGCCAAGATATTTATCCTTAATTCATTTTAAAAAATAATATATAATCTAAATTGATGGTGCAAAAATACTGCCCCAATTGCGGTCATAAACTTCAGGCGAAAGCCAAGTTCTGCGACAACTGTGGTCAAGAAACCGGTACAGATGCGCCGGCTGAAAAGCCCAAGAGAAGGACAAATTGGGGCGTATTATTTTTTGTTTTGGCCATTGTTTTTTCAGGTTTGGGGACGATTGCTTCATCATCGCCTAACAAGAGTGGCCAACAGGCAGCCTCAGTATTTTTTGTAGTAGGCGGTTTTTTGTATTTGGGTGCGGTTTTGGCGTTTTTGCGTTGGCTTTTTAGGAAAAATAAGAAGTTAACCATTGCCCTTCTGGTCGCTTTGATAATTCTGTCGAGCTTCACTGTCGTCTATTACCAGACAAAACAGGCCTATTTATCGCAAATTTCGGCAATTGAAGATATTGGAGCAGAAATTGCCTACGCCAAATCTGTTGGTGATGATCTTGTCGCCGGCAGAAAGGTCGCGAATGCGGGAATCGTCTTAGAAGACAACGGTTTTGGTGATGTCTTGGCACAAGAGAAGATTACAACCACGCTGCAAGTTCGCAGCAAATTAGAAAGAGAGTCCAACAAGATTAAGACAAAAAGGGTAAAGTCTGAAATTGAGCCCTATCGAAACTCCGTTGCCACATGGTCATCGGCACTTCTTGATGCCTCAAACTTTAAAAACCCCCAGTCACTCACACGTGAGGAAAGAGCGACATGGCAAAAATTGCCCGAAACCCCTGCGGTAGTTTCCATGAATCTGAGGGACGATCAGCAAACAGGTGCACTTGACTCAGTATCTTCGCGCATAAAACAACTCCAAAGTTCAGGCGATCTGGCGATAGCCGGTAAAGATCAATCGTCCATGCGCCTTGTTGCCTCTCGCGCCTTGATGCAGTCTAATTTTGTGGAAAGCCTGACTGTTGCCAATCCAAATATTTGCTCCAAGCGAGGGTGTGCACCGGAGGTTAAGAGTTTTGTCGGCGGGGTATATCGAAGCGCCCACAATTATGTTGTCGGCAATCAAAGTGCGGCAGCGGCGGAGTGGGACAAAACTTGGGATACACCGCCGGAAATCATCGCAGGAGCAGGAACACCACTTGGAGGTTTGGGTATCACCCAAGGATCGCCAGATCCGACTCCTCCTCCCAACAAACCGACAAGAACAGCATCGGTTAGCCCTGATTATAAACCGCGGCAGGGAGGAGGAGCCTCGTGGGATGGTACTTATTCGTCTACTGCCAATGTAAGTTGCGATACTGCCTCCAGTGACTTTGCCGATACCTTCGCCAACTCGTCATTCGGCAACTTTGAGGTGCGGGGAAATAAGATCCTTGGCGGCGCGTTGGAAATTGCGATCGATTCGAGCGGCCATGCAAGTTACAACGCCAATATCGCTGGGTTTAATGTTACTTCTGATTACTACTTTGTCCAGACTGGAGGCGGAGGAGGAGTCGCAGTATCCGGAAACTTTTCGCTATATGGGGGGGCAGAAGGAGTAAGTGTGTCCTGTAGCGGCGATTTCTCAGGAAGCCGAATCTCTTTGTAAAGTTTTGTGCCACAGCTCGAAAATTGTCCCCTGACATACTCAGCATAAACTCGCAAGTGGTCCCATAGTTGATTTAAAATCCGTTTGTGTTATAATGAAGCCTAACTTAAGTTGAGTGATTAAAAGCTTTTTGATACTTCAGTAAAAATTACTTCGTATC
>Ga0209321_10002906_pt1 | contig 11489 bp, 10 predicted proteins | sample Rifsed16ft4_FD_184012 | JGI IMG/M metagenome (GOLD analysis project Ga0209321, IMG submission 184012) | Soil microbial communities from Rifle, Colorado, USA - sediment 16ft 4 - CSP-I_5_4 (version 2) | ecosystem: Environmental > Terrestrial > Deep subsurface > Rock core/Sediment | place: Rifle... | reverse complement strand
CGCGCCCTCGGGTTTCAGCTGGCGCAGCGGATCACCGTCGTCTACCAGGCCTCCCCGGAGCTGGCGCAAGCGCTGACGCAACATCGAACTTTCATCGTCGGCGAGGTCCTGGCCGATCGTTTCGAGATGGGGACGGTTTCCGAGTCGGATGTGGCGCATGAGTTCGCCTTCGAGGGCGAGACGCTTCGGCTCCGGCTGACTCTTGCCGTCGATTCGATCGGGTAGAATGGCGCTCATGATCTCGGATCTGGCGCTCGATCGCGGCCAGCGCGTGCGCGCTTACGCCTTTCTGGCGTCGATCTCGGGCCTCGTGCTGGCGTTGGACCAGTGGTCCAAATTCCTGGTACGGACCCAACTCGAAGTCGGCCAGGTCTGGTCGCCGCTGGAGTGGCTGGCGGCGTACGTACGCATCATCCACTGGAACAACACCGGCGCGGCGTTCGGCATGCTGCCGACGGCCGGGATCATCTTCTCGGTCGTGGCGCTGTGCGTCTCGGTGGCGATCGTCTATTACTTCCCCCGCGTCCCGGAATCGCAGACGGCGGTGCGCATTGCCCTGGCGTTGCAGCTCGGCGGGGCGGTCGGCAATCTGATCGATCGCATCCTGCTCGGCACGGTCACCGATTTCATTTCGCTGGCCTCCTTCCCGGTGTTCAACGTCGCCGATGCCAGCATCACCATGGGCGTCGCCCTGCTGCTGGCGGCGATGTGGGTGCAGGACCGGCGGCGCAGGACGCAGCCGAGCGCCGGAGGCGGACCGGCCGAGACGGGCGAAGTCTAGCGACATGGAAGCGCGCCTGGAGACGCACCCGGCGCCTGCTTCCGGAGGCCGCCTGGACCAGGTCCTGCTCGGGCTGTTTCCCGACCAGTCGCGCTCCCGTCTGCAGCAATGGATCCAGCGCGGGCAGGTGTCGGTGGACGGCAAGACCACGACCAAGCCCGGGATCCGGTTGCGCGGGGGGGAGACCATCACAACTCGAATCCCGGCGCCGTCCCCATCCGGCAACCTGCCTGAAGCCATCCCGCTCGATATTGTCTTCGAAAACAGCGATCTGATCGTCGTCGACAAGCCCCCGGGGATGGTCGTCCACCCGTCGGCCGGCCACGGTTCAGGGACTCTGGTGAATGCCGTCCTGGCGCATGCGCCGGACCTGACGGGCGTGGGAGGCGAGCTCCGGCCCGGGATCGTCCATCGCCTCGATCGCGACACCTCCGGGCTGGTGGTCGTCGCCAAGAACGAAGCCGCGCTGAAAATGCTCCAGGCCCAATTCCGCGATCGAGAGGTCGAGAAGGTCTATCTGGCCCTGGTCGACGGACGACCGCCCGATCGCCGCGGGCGCATCGAAGCCCCGATCGGGCGCGACCCACGCCATCGCCAACGGATGGGGATCGTCCCGGCGGCCAAGGGCAGGTCGGCCACGACCGACTATCATCTGCGTCAGGCGTTCTCGCAGCACGCGCTGCTGGAGGTGATGCCGCGCACCGGCCGGACGCACCAGATTCGCGTCCACCTGGCCTTCCTCGGCTGCCCGGTCGCCGGCGATCGGGTGTATGGTTTCCGCCGCCCCTCGCTCGGCCTGGGGAGGCAAATGCTGCACGCATGGCGCGTGCGGTTCCGCCTGCCAGGCCAGACGTCGGCCGAGCGCACCTTCGAAGCACCGCTGCCCGACGATCTGGTCGAGGCCATCGCCCGCGCCGGCGGTCCGGTCACGACGGACGACCCGGCATGAGATCGGACGTTCCGAAGCCCTGGGGGTCGATATGACCACGACGCACTCGCCGATTGTCGATCTCCGCTCGGACACCGTCACCCACCCGACGCCGGCCATGAGGGAGGCGATGGCGCGGGCGGAAGTCGGCGACGACGTCTTCCGGGACGATCCGACCGTCAATCGGCTGCAGGCGTTGGCGGCAGAGCGTCTCGGCAAGGAAGCGGCCTTGTTCGTGCCGTCGGGGACGATGGGAAACCTGGCGGCGGTCCTTACCCACTGCGCTCGCGGCGATGAGGTCATCCTGGGTGATCGGTGCCACACGGCGACGACCGAAGCCGGGGGCGTGGCGGCGCTGGGGGGTGTTCATCCGCGGACCGTCCCCAACCAGCCGGACGGGACCCTGTCCCTCGCCGCGATCGAAGCCGCCATCAACCCGGACGACGATCACTACCCGATCTCGCGGCTGATTTGCCTCGAGAACACCCACAACCGATGCGGCGGCGTCGCCCTGACGGCTGAATACACGCGGCGGGTGGGAGAGTTGGCCCGCGCCCGCGGGCTCCGCCTGCACCTGGATGGCGCGCGGCTCTTCAACGCGGCCGCAGCGAGCGGATCCTCCGCCGCCGAGCTGTCGGCACCGGCCGATTCGGTTACGTTCTGCCTGTCGAAGGGGCTGTGCGCACCGGTGGGCTCGGTTCTGTGCGGCGATGACGAGTTCATCCGCATGGCGCGCCGCGCGCGCAAACAGCTTGGCGGCGGGATGCGCCAGGCCGGCATCATCGCTGCCGCCGGCATCGTCGCACTGGAGACGATGACCGATCGGCTCGCCGACGACCACGCTCGGGCGCGCGCCCTCGCCGACCAGCTGCGGCAGATCCCCGGAATCCTCCTGGAGGCCGATCCACCTCCCACCAACATGGTCTACCTCGAGCTCGCACCCGACGCACCTCTGGACGGCGCCGGCATGGAGCAAGCGTTGGCCGAAGACGACATCCTGATCCACGCCGTCGGCGCACGCCGGATTCGTCTCGTGCTGCACTACTGGATCGACGATGAGGGAGTAGAGCGGACGGCTGCTGCGTTCCGGCGAGCCTTGACTGTTGGCAGCAAATGATCCACCTGAGCCTGGCCTGCCTGACGTCGCCTCAGGGATTCCTCGCTTCGCTCGGAATGACAAAGGGGAGGGCACCTTCCTTATGTCATTCCGAGCGAAGCGAGGAATCCCTGAAACGCGGTACTGGGAGAATCCGCGCAAGAAGAGGCCGCGCCCTCCTGCGCGTGCCAATCGGCCGGTCCTCGGCCCGCGCACGGGTATGGTAAACTCGCGCCCGTTGGGGGTGTGGTGTAGCGGCCCAACACGCTGCCCTGTCAAGGCAGAGACCGCGGGTTCAAATCCCGTCATCCCCGCTGAACCGCCTGGTCCGCACCAGGCGGTTGTGTTTCGTGAGAGGTCGCTCATCGCCGCGCTGCGCTCGCTTGACACGACGAAAAGCGCCGTGGTACTCTCTGCCGTTCTCCCGGCCGTGAAGGCACGGTCGAAGATCGCGTGAAAATGGAATCGACGGCCAAGTATTGGGTTGGTTTCAGCCGCGCCGCAGGAATCGGCGCGGTTCGCCTGCGACTGCTGCTCGACCATTTCGGCGACATCGCCTCGGCTTGGCGCGCCGACGAAACGGCGTTGCGCGCTTGCGGTCTCGGTGTGCATGCCGTGGCCGGGATCGTCGAGGCACGGCGCACGCTGGATCTCGAAAAGGAGATCGAGCGCCTGACGCGCGGCGGTTTCGAAATCCTGACGTGGGAGGACTCTGCCTACCCGGCCCATCTCCTCGAGATCGCCTCGCCGCCCATCGTGCTCTACAGCTGGGGCGGCTTGGACCGGGCCGATCGACATGCCGCGGCGATCGTCGGTACGCGGCGGCCGACACCCTACGGCCAGGCGGTGGCGCGCGACGTGGCGACGGCGCTGGCCGTGCACGGCGTGACGGTCGTCTCCGGCCTGGCTCGCGGCGTCGATTCGCTGGCGCATCGGGCGGCCCTCGACGCCGGCGGGCGCACGCTGGCAGTGTTGGGATCGGGGTTGGATCAGATCTATCCGCCCGAGCACCGCGGATTGGCCGAGGAAATCGCGGCGCAGGGCGCCATCCTGACGGAATACCCGCTGGGAACGCGGCCGGAAGCCGGCAACTTCCCGGTGCGCAACCGAATCGTGGCTGGATTGGCCAAGGTCCTGGTCGTCGTCGAGGCCGGCGACGCCAGTGGGGCCCTCATCACGGCCGAGTTCGCCGCCGATCAGGGTAGGGAGGTCTTCGCGGTGCCGGGGAGCATCTACAGCCGTGCCAGCCGCGGCGCCAATCGCCTCCTGCTGCAAGGCGCCATTCCGCTCGTCTCACCGGAAGACGTCCTCGAAGCCCTGGCGATTCCGTCGCCGGCGCCGCCGGTGACGGACGAAGTCGTCTCGCTCGGGACCGATCTGGAATCCCAGCTGGCCGGCCTGCTTTCGGACGAGCCGCTGCATGCCGACGATATCGTGGCTCGCACGCACCGGACGCCTTCCGAGGTTGTGGCGGCGCTGGCCATGCTCGAGTTGCAGGGGCGCGCCGTCCAAGTCGGCGGGATGCATTACGTGCGAGCGCGTGTGCCGCGGCGCGTGGCCGAGGGGGTCGGATGACACGCCTGCACGCCGTCGTCCTGGCCGGAGGCGGCGGCTCCCGCTTGTGGCCGATCTCGCGTCGTCGTCGTCCGAAGCAGGTACTGCGTCTCTCGGCGGAGCGATCGTTGTTCGCCGAATCCATCGCCCGCTTATCGAGCTGGCTTCCCGCGGAACAGATCACGGTCGCCACTACGCCGGTGTTGGCCGATCTGCTGGCGCAGGAAGCTCCGGATCTCCCGCGCAGTTGTTACCTGCTGGAGCCGGAACCGAAAGGGACGGCGCCGGTCCTCGGTTTAGCGGCCGTCGTCGTGCGCCAGCAGGACCCGCAGGCGGTTATGGCGGTGTTGACCTCCGATCACGCCATGGAGGCTCCGCAGCGGCTGAGGTCGCTGCTGGAGGCAGGCGCCGATCTGGCGGCGGCGGGTCATATCGTCACGCTCGGGATTCCGCCCACCGGCCCAGACGCCGGTTACGGTTACATCCACCGCGGCGAAGCGTTGGCCGGTCCATCGGGCGAGCAGGCGTTCTGGGTGCAGGAGTTTAAAGAGAAACCGGATGCCGCCACGGCGCAAGGTTACCTGGACGAAGGCGGTTACTATTGGAACTCCGGGATGTTCCTGTGGACGCCGGACCGTCTGCTGGACGAGATGTCGCGGCGCTTGCCGGAGCTGCACCATCTCCTGACCCAGGTCGATCCCTCATCCTGGGGCGAGGATCAGGCGTTCGCCCGGGCTTGGTCGTCGCTGAAACCCCAGACGATCGACTACGCCGTCATGGAACACGCCGCCGACGTCGTCGTTCTGCACGCCGCCGGGCTGGGCTGGTGCGATGTCGGGAGTTGGGATCGCGTCTATCAGCTCCTGAGCAAAGACTCGTCGGCCAACGCCGTCCTCGGGGCTCAAGTGGTGCTGCGCGAGGCGGCCGGCACCCTGGTGGTCGGCGAGGGGGGCGATCGCCTGATCGTCCTGGATGGGGTGCACGACCTGGTCGTCGTCGACACGGGTGATGTGTTGCTGATTTGCCGTCGGGATCAGGCCGGCCGGGTGCGCGAAATCGTCGAGGACCTGGGCCGACGCGGGTTGGACCGATACCTGGTGTAGGAGCTCGATTTGGAAGCCTATTGCGTCCGCTGCCGGCAGAAGCGACCGCTGGCAGATCCTGAGCCGTTCTTCACGAAAACCGGAACCCCGGCGACCCGCGGCACGTGCACGGTATGTGGCACGCGCCTGGTCCGCATGGGGCGCACGCCCGCTCACGAAGGAATGGAGCCGCCGAAGATCGACCGGGCTGCGCGCGCGGCCGCCAACACCAAGGCCCGCCGGAGCCGCGGGCGCCTGGTCATCGTCGAATCGCCGGCCAAGGCGCGCACCGTGGGGCGTTTCTTGGGGAAGGGCTACCGCGTCATGGCTTCCGTCGGTCATGTGCGCGACCTGCTCAAGTCGCGCATCTCGGTCGACGTCGATAACGGCTTCGAGCCCGAATACCGCGTCCCGAAAGAGAAGCGCGAAGTGGTCAAGGGGCTGAAGGCCGAGGTCGCCAAGTCGAGCGAGGTATTCCTGGCGACCGACCCCGATCGCGAAGGCGAGGCCATCGCCTGGCATCTGCTGGAAGCGGCCGCCATCGAACCGGAACAGGCCCGCCGCGTCGTGTTTCACGAAATCACCGAGCCGGCCGTACAGGAAGCGTTCGACCATCCACGCACCATCGACATGAACCTGGTCGACGCCCAGCAGGCCCGGCGCATTCTCGATCGGCTGGTCGGCTACAACCTGAGCCCGATCCTGTGGGCCAAAGTGCGCGGGCGGCTGTCCGCCGGCCGCGTGCAGTCGGCGGCGCTGCGCCTGGTGGTCGACCGCGAGCGCGAGATCGAGGGCTTTCAGGCGCGCGAGTACTGGACGATCGACGCCGACTTCCTGCAACCGGAGAAGCCGCCTTCCTTTCGAGCCCGCCTGCAGCGGATCGACGGAAATCCGCCGCAGCTGGCCGATCGCCAGCAGGTGCAGCCGGTGCTGGACGATCTGGCGCGTGCCGGCTACCGGGTGACCAGCGCCCGGCGCGGCTCGCGTCAACGCAAGCCTCCGGCGCCGTTCACGACCAGTACGCTGCAGCAAGAGGCGGCCCGCAGGCTGGGGTTCGTCGCTCGCAAGACAATGGCCGTCGCCCAACAGCTCTACGAAGGAGCCGAACTCGGGGGCGGGGAGACCGTCGGCCTGATCACCTACATGCGAACCGATTCGACTCAGGTCTCGGTGCAGGCCCAGCAAGAGGCGCGGGTGTTCCTGCAGGAACGGTACGGCTCTGGCGCCGTACCGGAGGAGCCGCCGATCTACCGCACGCGCAGCCGGGGCGCCCAGGAAGCTCACGAGGCCATTCGCCCTACGTCCGTAAGGCGGACCCCGGACGATCTGGCGAAAGACCTGACGCCCGATCAGGCCCGTCTGTATCGGTTGGTCTGGGAGCGCTTCCTCGCCTCGCAGATGCAACCGGCCGAGTTCGACACGCTCACCATCGAGGTCACCGGAACGTCGGAGACGCACACCTATCTGCTGAGGGTTTCGGCCTCTCGCCTTCGCTCGGCCGGTTTCCTGGAGGTCTACGAGGATCTGCCGGCGGAGAACGGCGAGGCCGAAGGGGAGATCCCGGAAGCGGGGTTGGCCCAGCTCCCTCCGGTGGAAGAAGGGGAAGCGGTGGACCTCGAAGGCTCCGTCCCCGAGCAGCATTTCACGCAGCCGCCGGCGCGATTCAGCGAGGCGACGCTGGTGAAGGCGCTGGAGGATTACGGCATCGGTCGTCCGTCGACCTATGCCCCGATCATGAGTACGCTGCAGGGGCGGGGGTACGTCCACCGCATCAAGAAACGGTTGGTTCCGACCGAGATCGGCATCACCGTCAATGACCTGATCGTCGACTACTTCCCGGAGATCGTCGACCTCGGCTTCACCGCTCGCATGGAAGAGGAGCTGGACGAGGTCGCCGACGGCGCGCGACCGTGGGCCGAAGTGATCCGCGAGTTCTACGGCCCGTTCGCCGAGCAAGTGGAACGCGCCCGCGAGCTGATGCCGGAGGTCCGGGCCGAGCCGGAAGTGCTCGATCGGCTCTGTCCGGAGACCGGCCACCCCTTGGTGGTCCGCCACGGGCGCTACGGCAAGTTCATCGGCTGCTCAGCTTTCCCGGAGTGCCGCTACACCGAGCCGTGGCTGGAGCGCATCGGCGTGCGCTGCCCGGTTGATGGGGGGGACCTGGTGGAGCGCCGGACCCGCCGCGGCCGCGTCTTCTACGGCTGCGCCAATTACCCGGCTTGCGAATTCACCTCGTGGAAGCGTCCGCTGCCACAGCCGTGCCCCGATTGCGGCGGCACGTTGACGGTCGACAACCGCACCCACGCCGTCTGCCTCAAATGCGAGCACCGATTCGAGCTGACGACGCTTCCGGCGCCCGAGGGGGAGGCGGCATGAGGCTTGCAACGGAGTGTCCCGTTCCGAGGCAGACGGATCGAGGTCCCTATCGAAGCGCCATGGCTATCTGAATGGGGCTTTCGGAACGGGACACTTGTTTGCGGCACGGCCGAGATGCATCTAGAATGAGGCGACCGGGGCGAGCGGGAGGCGGCTAACAGGACCCATGGACAAGATCAAAGAGCTGGCGCAAAGGAAATGGGTGATCGTCGGCGCGGCCGCCGTGGCCGGATTGCTGCTCGGTGTAGTGTATGCCTGGGCCATCAACCCGGTGAAGTGGGTCGACGGCACCCCCACGAACCTCCGAGAAGACTATCAGACCGACGCCTTGAGCGCGGCCATCGACTCCTATTCGGTCAACCGGGATGTCGACCTGGCGGTGTTGCGCTATCAGTCCCTCGGAGAGGCTGGCCCGACGATCCTGGCCGGGATCCAGGCCGACCCGGGAGAAGTCAACCCGGCGGCCGTTGCCGACTTCGCCGCCACCGTCGAGCTCTACGAAGTCCCGGCCGGGACCACGCCGACTTCCGGCACGGCCCGTCCGACCTCGTCGGCGGCGCAGTATCTGCTGCCGGTTTGTGGTGTGACGCTGGTGCTGGGGCTGCTGCTGGTCGGGGTTGTCCTGATTCGCGGACGCAGCGCCCGTCGAGTTGGGCGATCGCCGCAGGAGCCCGACCTCGAGACTCCGCAGGATCTTGAGCTGGCGCCGGAGGCGGCAGGGCCCGTCCATGCGCCGGCAGGACGGCAGGCGGGATTGGATCGGCCGCCCCTGGCGACGTTCCGCACCACCTACACCCTGGGAGACGATCTCTACGACGATTCCTTCAGCATCGAAAGCGCCAACGGGGACTTCCTGGGTGAGTGCGGCGTCGGGATCGGAGATCTGATCGGCGTCGGCGATCCGAAGAAGGTCTCGGCCTTCGAGGTCTGGCTCTTCGATAAGAACGACATTCAAACGGTCACCAAGGTCCTGATGAGCCGCTACGCGTTCCAGGACGAGGCCACCCGCAACCGGATGGCTGCCAAGGGCGACCCGATCCTGAGCGAACCGGGCGCGGTCGTCGTGCTGGAAACGGCCTCGCTCCAGGTGGAGGCGCGCATCGTCGACCTGTCGTACGGCGGCGGGGCGCTTCCGGCGGAAAGCTTCTTCGAGCGGATGACGATCGAGTTACGGGCGGCCTCGAAGCTCGGCGTGGACTGACGGCGAAGCATCCGACATCTTCGAACCTGAGGTCGGGGCGAAGCGTGCTTCGCCCCTGCCTTTTCCAGGTAGGATTCCGGGAAGTCTGAAGCTTCCGGGAACTTGCTTCTAACCACCGCGCGGGCGGATTTCGAGAATGCGGAAGCTCAGCTCGCCGCCGGGCGTTCGGGCGACGGCCGTGTCACCGACGCGCTTGCCCATCAGGGCGCTCCCGATCGGCGACTCGTGCGAGATCTTCCCGTTGCGCGGATCGGCCTCTTTCAGGCCGACCAGCACGAAGGTCTCCTCCGATCCGCCGTCCTCGGACACCAGAACCTGGCAGCCGATGTCGACCACCCCGACCGGGCCTTGGCCTTCGACGATGACCGCCTGGCGCAGAATCGTCTCCAGCTCGAGGATGCGTCCTTCCAGGAACGCCTGATCCTCCTTGGCGGAGATGTAGTCGGCGTTTTCCGACAGGTCGCCCTGGCGAACGGCGTGGTGGAGGCGTTCGGCCATCGCCTTGCGGCGGGGGCCGGTCAGCTCCTTCAACTCGTCGCGCAACTTGGCGGCGCCTTCCGGCGTCAGAAAGAGCTTCTTGTCATCCATCCGTCCCTCGCCGGTCACGGCTGGATGCCGGGGTCGAACAACTTGGCGTGTTCCTGCAGGGCGAAGCGGTCGGTCATTCCGGCGACGTAGTCGCAGACGGTGCGATAGCGCGACTCCGCTTCCGGCATCGCCGCCAGACTCTCCGGTAGGATCTCCGGATTGCGGGTATAGGCCTGAAACAGGTCCTCCAGAATCGAATCGGCCTTGACTTGCATCCGCACGACGCGGTGGTGCTGGTACATGTTGCGGTAGAGGAAATCCTTGAGCTGCCGGTTGCGGGCGTCCATCTCCTCTGAAAAAGCGGCCACGTTGTAGGATAGGCGCTGCAGTCCGTCGACCGTGTCCATGCCGCTGCGCTCGATCCGCTCGGCCGTCGCCTGCAGCATGTCGTTGACTTCCAGACCGATCAATCGTCGGATGAACCGGTGGCGGGCCAGCTCGTCGAGCTCGAAGGCGGTCCACCCCAGGCTGGCAGCGACCATCGTCCAGATTCCCAGACCTTCGAGCTGGCGCGGGAAGATGATCGACGAACGTAATCCGTCGTCCAGGTCGTGGGCGGTATAGGCCAGCTCGTCGGCCACATTGGCCAGCTGGGCCTCCAACGTGCCTCGCTTCTCCGGATCGTACCCGGCGGCGTCGGCGATATCGTATTCCGTTTCGTGCTTGACGATTCCTTCCCGGACCTCCCAGGTCAGGTTCAACCCGGGGAACTCCGGAAAGCGATGCTCGAGTTCGGTCACGATTCGCAGAGATTGTCGGTTGTGATCGAAGCCGCCGTGGTCGGCCATCAGGCGCGCCAGCGCCGACTCGCCGGCGTGCCCGAAAGGCGGATGACCCAGGTCGTGGGCCAGGCAGACCGCCTCCACCAGGTCCTCGTTGGCGCCCAGCGCCCGGGCGAGCGTCCGGCCGATCTGGGCGACCTCCAGAGTGTGGGTCAGCCGAGTGCGGTAGTAATCCCCCTCGTAGTTGACGAAGACCTGGGTCTTGTACTCCAACCGCCGGAAGGCGGTGGTATGCAGGATGCGATCGCGGTCGCGCTGGAAAACGGTGCGCTCGTTCGGCTCGTCTTCCGGGTAGACCCGGCCGCGCGAGTCGCGGCTGCGCGTGCCGTAGGAAGCGAGCGCCTGATCTTCCAGGGCTTCCAGGCGTTGGCGAGTGTGGATGACGTCGATGGCGGCCTTGCGGGGAGTCATCAAAGCGGACCTCGCTGGTAGGAAAGTCTACCGGAGGGGGCGGAGGTCGTCAATCAAGTGGTTCGACGGGGCGGTCCGTTGACTCGGGGAATGCGATGCGCCATAATCGATCGCCGGAGGAGAGGTCGGCATGAGCGCGTTGTTCCCCAGCCAGGCATGGGTCGAAGCTCTCGTGCGCGTCCTCAACAACGACGCCCGCTATGGCGAGATCGCCCGCAACTGGGAGGGCGACCTCCTGTTCGTCATCAAGACGGACGGAGGCGCGGCGGAGACCTCCGAAACGCGCCCGACCCATGTCTACCTCGATTTGTGGCACGGCAAGTGTCGATCGGGGCGCTATCTTCCGCCGGGCGTTGCGGACCTGCCCAAACCGGCCTTTACCCTGACCGCCGGCTTCACCCACTTCGCCGCTGTCCTGGGCGGAAGCCTGGATCCGATGCAGGCCATGCTCACCCGCCGGTTGCAGGTTTCGGGGAACATGGCCTACATCCTTCGGAACGTCCCCGTCGTCCTGGACTTCGTCCGCTGTTGCCGGTTGGCGGCAGGCGCCGAATATCCTTCTGCGGAAAAACCGTGACCGCCGTCCAACCCCCTCCCCCGACCCCTCCCCCTGCGCCCGTGTGGGCTCGGGTCCCAAGCTTTCCTGCAAGAGGAGGGGAGGGTATTTCTGGGGGGTGGGGGGAGCTAAGC
>Ga0209321_10002904_pt1 | contig 11495 bp, 9 predicted proteins | sample Rifsed16ft4_FD_184012 | JGI IMG/M metagenome (GOLD analysis project Ga0209321, IMG submission 184012) | Soil microbial communities from Rifle, Colorado, USA - sediment 16ft 4 - CSP-I_5_4 (version 2) | ecosystem: Environmental > Terrestrial > Deep subsurface > Rock core/Sediment | place: Rifle... | reverse complement strand
GCCCGCCCATGTACGGCCGCAGCGCTTGCGGAATCACCACGCTGCCGTCTTTCTGCTGGTAGTTCTCCAGTATGGCGAGGAGAGTTCTGCCGACTGCCAATCCGGAGCCGTTGAGCGTGTGGACGAAGATCGGCCGGCCCTTCTTGTCTTTGCGGTAGCGAATCTGTGCCCGGCGCGCCTGAAAGTCCTCGCAGTTCGAGCAAGAGCTAATTTCTCGGTAGGCGCCTTGGCCGGGCAGCCAGACTTCCAGGTCGTAGGTCCTTGCCGAAGCGAATCCCAGGTCGCCGGTGCAGAGCTCGATCACGCGGTAGGGGAGTACCAGCCGTTTGAGGACTTCTTCGGCGTCCCGGACCATGCTCTCCAATTCATCATAAGAAGTCTCCGGTTCGCTGAGCTTGACCAATTCCACTTTGTTGAACTGGTGCTGGCGGATAAGCCCGCGCACGTCTTGACCGTAGGAGCCCGCTTCCCGGCGAAAACAAGGGGTGTACGCGGCATACTTAATCGGCAGATCCTCCCGCTCGAGCATCTCTTCGCGGTGGACGTTGGTGAGCGGCACTTCCGCCGTCGGGATGAGAAAGTACTCCGGGCTCTCGATGCGAAAGAGGTCATCTTCGAACTTCGGCAACTGCCCGGTGCCGATCAGCGCGGCGCGATTGACCAGTGCCGGCGGCAGCATCTCCTGGTAGCCGCGCTCGCCGGTGTGCAGGTCGAGCATGAAATTGATCAGCGCGCGCTCCAGGCGCGCGCCCGGACCCTTGTACAGCGTGAAACGCGCGCCGGCCAGCTTCGCGCCGCGCGCGAAGTCGAGAATGTCTAGCTCCTCGCCGATCTCCCAGTGATTTTTCGCCGGGAAATCGAACTTGGGCGGTTCTCCCCAGCGGCGAATTTCCCGGTTGTCGTCCGCGCTCTTGCCGATGGCGACGTCGGCATGCGGCAAGTTCGGCAGACCCAGCATGAAGTGCTCGAAGCGCGATTCGATTTCTCCGATCGGCTGCTCCGCCTGGCGAATCGCTTCGCTCACCTTTTCGACTTCGCGCATCGGGGCCGTGGCGTCGTCGCCGCTCTTTTTAAGCTTGCCGATCTCGCCGGAAAGCCGGTTCTTTTTTTCTTTGAGCCGTTCCAGGTTCGCCAACGCGTCGCGCCGCTCGCGATCCGAGGAGACGAACTCCGCCCAATCGATCTCGACCCCGCGCGTCGCCATGCGCTCTTTCACAAGCGGCAAATCGTCGCGCAAAAGTTTCACATCCAACATGAAAATCCCTTAGGACAGTTCAAACGCGTTTTCCACATGTTCGATGACCGGCTCGTGCCCCGGCCAGGAAATACCGACGACGTCGAAGCGCGCGTCGCGCTGGTGGAGCTTCTTTTGACTCAAGAAAAACTGCGCCGCCCGCATCATTTTTCGTTGCTTTCTCGGCTGGACCGCCTCCAGCGGTGTGCCGAAGCCGTGACCCGTGCGGGTTTTCACTTCGACGAACACGATCACGCGCCGGTCTAAGACGATCAGGTCAACTTCTCCCGCAGCGCAGCGGTAATTGCGCTCGACGAGCTTATACCCTTTTCCCTTGAGATACTGCTCCGCGATCCGCTCGCCCTCTTTGCCGAGCACCTGTTTCGCGTTGTTCACGCTCACTCCTTGAACAGATGACCGCTCTCGTCGTTCCCATGTTCGCCGCAGACATCGCGGACGGGCCTAAAGGTGCGGCGATGGACCGGCGACGGCCCGAATCGGCGCAGCGCTTCGAGATGGGCGGCGCTGCCGTAACCCTTGTGGCCGGCAAAACCATATTGAGGATAATGCTCATCCAGCTCGATCATCATCGCATCGCGCGCGACCTTCGCCAGTATCGAAGCCGCCGCTATAGAAACGCACAGGCGGTCTCCTTTGACGATAGTTCTTTGCTGCGGCGGCTGGCCGCTTGACCCGTGCGAAAATTGCAGCCACTCCGCAGGAATCCGTTGATTCCCGTCGATAAGCAGATAATCGGGCCGGGGCCGCAGCCCAGCGAACGCCTTTGCCATCGCCAAAAGACTCGCCTTGAGAATATTAATCCGGTCGATCTCCTCCACCTCCACGACGCCAATTCCCCAACCTTGCGCCTGCGATTTGATCACCGGCGCCAAGGTCTGGCGCTGCTTCGCCGTTAGCAGCTTGGAGTCCTTGATGTCGCGATATGCAAATCCGCGCGGCAGGACAACGGCGGCGGCCACTACCGGCCCGGCGAGCGGGCCCCGCCCGACCTCATCTAACCCGGCGATGTAGCTAAATCCGCGCGCATACCCGTCTTCTTCGATGGCGCAGAATGAAACGGATTCAGTCAACTCCGCCGACAATGGCACCTGGCGGCCTCTCATCGTTTCCCATTCTTAGCTAAAAGGGTGTGCGACTGCAAATAATTCCCGTTAATTTTGATTGACGCGTGCGCGCAGAGCGCATTGGCATTGCCTTTCTCCCTGTGTTAGAAAAATTCCATGAAATTGACCCGCGAAGAGGTCCAAAAGGTCGCGACCTTGGCCCGTTTGCATTTGACAGCCGAGGAAGAAGAGCGTCTCACGGAGCAGCTCGATGCGATCTTGCGCTACATGGAAAAGCTCAACCAGTTGGACACTTCCAGAGTGGAACCGTTCACCCATGCCGTCGATGTCGTCAATGCGTTTCGCGAAGACAAAGTAACCAATCATCCGAACGCCGAGGCGCTATTGGCCAATGCGCCGGACACAGATCAAACTTTCTTCAAGGTTCCCAAGATCCTCGAATGAATCCAGCCGTACTCACGCTTCACGAGGCCGGTGAGAAGCTGCGAAAACATGAGCTCTCGTCACAGGAGCTGACTCTGGCGGCTTTCCAACGCATCAGCGAAACCGATGACAAAATTCACGCGTACATTACCCTGTGCCGTGACGCCGCGCTAGCGCAGGCGAAAGAGGCAGACGAACGTTTGAAGCAGGACGGCAACGCGCAGCCGCTGTTGGGGATTCCGATCGCGGTGAAGGATAACTTCCTCACCCGCGGCCTGCGGACCACTTGCGCGTCGAAAATCCTCGGTGATTTCATGCCACCCTACGACGCGACGGCGATCAAACACATTCGCGACGCCGGCGCCGTGATTACCGGCAAGACCAATCTCGACGAGTTCGCTATGGGCTCGTCGGCCGAGAACTCGGCGTTCTTCCCGACTCGCAATCCCTGGAACATGGAGCGCGTGCCGGGCGGCTCGTCGGGTGGCTCCGCCGCCGCAGTGGCTGCCGACCAGTGCGTCGCTGCGCTGGGCACGGACACCGGCGGGTCCATTCGCCAACCCGCCGCCTTTTGCGGCGTGGTCGGCCTCAAGCCTACCTACGGTCGCGTCAGCCGCTACGGCATCATCGCTTTTGCCTCGTCCATGGACCAGGTCGGACCCATCACCAAGGACGTCCGCGACTGCGCGCTCATGCTCGAAGCCATCGCAGGCCATGATCCGGCTGATTCAACCTCCACTGATCGCTCCGTGCCACGCTATAGTGATGCGCTCACCGGCGATGTCAAAGGACTTCGCCTGGGCGTGCCCAAAGAATATTTCATCTCCGGAATAGCGCCTGAGGTCGAGCACGCGGTTCGTGACGCGATCCGGTTGCTCGAGAAAAACGGCGCCGTTGTCGAAGAGATCTCGCTGCCGCATACCGAATATGCCGTCGCCGTCTACTACATCGTCGCGACCGCTGAGGCGAGTTCCAATTTGGCGCGCTACGACGGCATGCGCTTCGGCCACCGCGCCGGCGCAAAGGATTTGCTGGAAACCTATATGCTAAGCCGCGAGGAAGGTTTCGGCCCGGAGGTCAAGCGCCGCATCATGCTCGGCACCTACGCGTTGTCGGCGGGCTACTATGACGCCTATTATCTCAAGGCCCAGGGGGGGCGCGCATTGATCAAGCAAAACTTCGACGCCGCCTTTCAACGCTGCGACGCCATCATCACTCCGACCGCTCCGAGCACGGCGTTCAAGATCGGCGAGAAAATCGAAGACCCGCTGCAAATGTACTTGTCGGATATCTACACCATCTCCGTCAATCTCGCCGGCTTGCCGGCGTTATCGCTGCCGTGCGGCTTCGATGGCGACGGCATGCCCATCGGCCTGCAAATCATCGGGAAGCACTTCGACGAGGCGACCATCCTGCGCCTGGCGTATGCCTACGAACAGGCGACGGAATGGCACAGAAAAAAGCCGAGAATAGAGGATTGAGGATGGACAAAAAGAGGACGATGGAAGATCGAGGATGGAGAATGGAAAAAAGGTTGTGGAGACAACGGCACTGGGGTCTCGATCGTCGATCCTCGATCGTCTATCCTCAATCCTCGACTTGAGAAAGCTCATGAACTACGAGGCCGTCATCGGACTGGAGGTCCACGCCCAACTGCTTACCGACTCGAAGATTTTCTGCGGTTGCTCGACTAAATTTGGCCAAGCACCGAATCAGAACACCTGTCCGGTCTGCACGGGGTTTCCCGGCGTCCTGCCGGTATTGAACAAGAGAGTCGTTGAGTTCGCCATACGCGCCGGCCTCGCCACTGGTTGTCAAATTGCTCGATCGAGCATTCTGGCGCGCAAGAACTATTTCTATCCCGATTTGCCCAAGGGCTATCAGATCAGCCAATACGAACTTCCGATCTGTGCCGACGGCTACATCGACGTCGCGGTCGACGGCGCGATCAAGCGGGTGCGCCTTACGCGCATCCATATGGAAGAGGACGCCGGAAAAAATATTCACGATCTTCACGGCGACTGGAGTCTAGTGGATCTCAACCGCGCCGGCGTGCCGCTCTTGGAGATCGTCAGCGAGCCGGAACTGTGCAGCGCCGAAGAAGCGGGGAGCTATTTGCGAACGCTCCGGGCGATCTTGCAGTATCTGGAAATCTGCGACGGTAACATGGAGCAGGGGAGTTTTCGCTGCGACGCCAACGTTTCGGTTCGGCCCGCGGGCAGCGCCGCCCTCGGCACCAAGATCGAGATCAAAAACTTGAACTCTTTCAAGGCGGTGGAAAAGGCGCTCGGCTACGAGATCGGACGGCAAACCGAGACGCTCACGGACGGCGGGACGTTGATCCAGGAAACGCGCCTGTGGGACGAGAACCGCGAAGAAACGCGCGCCATGCGCTCCAAGGAATCCGCCCACGATTACCGCTATTTCCCCGATCCCGATCTGCTGCCATTGGTGATCGACGAGGAGTGGATCGAAGAGATTCGCGCATCGCTACCGGAACTCCCTGCGGCGCGCAAGAGCCGTTTCATCTCCGAGTACGCGCTCCCGGTTTATGACGCCGAGCTTTTGACGAGCCGCAAAGACATCGCCGACTATTTTGAAACCGCGGTGAAAACCCATGCCAATGCCAAATCCGTGGCCAACTGGATCATCGGTGACCTGTTCCGCGTCCTCAAAGAGCGGAAGTTGGACGAGCGGCTGACGATCACGAACTGGCCGGTGCGCGCCCAGCAGATCGCGGAGCTGGTGCAGTTGATCGACGGAGGCAAGATCAGCGGTAAGATCGCCAAGACTGTTTTCGACGCAATGCTCGACTCGGACCGCACGCCGAGAGAAATCGTGGCCGAGAAAGGCCTCGAACAGGTTTCCGATACTGGAAGCATCGAAGCGGCCGTTGAGCAAATCTTGGCGGCTCACACCAAGCAGGTCGCGGATTTCCAATCCGGCAACGAAAAAATTATTGGCTTTCTCGTCGGCCAAATCATGAAAGCCACTCAAGGCAAGGCCAACCCGCAGAAGGTCAATGAGATTTTGAGGCAAAAACTAAAAGCGGATCGATAACGGAATTTACGACGTCGGGATTTTCCCTGCCAAAGCTTTCTAATCTTACTGCGCAATCGAAACCGGATTGTCTGTCGCGGGAGGCGACGCCGAACGAACTTCAGGCCGGTAAGCCTGCGGCAGGTTGATGACGATCCCGGACAATCCCTCTTGGCGCAGGGAGCGAAGTTGGCGGTCGGCCTCCTCGCGCAGAGCAAAATTTCCCATGCGCACCCGAAAGGACGCGTCGCCGCCCGCTTCAGTGATCGAAACGGTGTAGCCACGCTGTTCCAGCGTCTTGGCCCAGTGCTGTGCTGCGTTCGCTTCCGTGAACGCGAGTTGAATCACGAATCCCTCCAGGTTCTTGGCAATCGGACGGGCCGAGGTTTTTTTTTCCGGCGCCGGGTCCGTTTGTTTGACTCGGGCCAAAGCGACCGGCTCAGTGGCAATTTTTTCCGAATCCTTTGGTTCCGTCTTGGTGGCCGGTGCGGGCCTCACTTCCGAAATTTTCTGCTCTGTTTTTACGACGACCACTTTCTCCGTGGTCCTTGACTGCGCAGCTCGCTTCACCGGCGCCGTCTCCACCATCGCCGCTTTCGTCGTCGCTGAAGCCGATTTTTGCTCTTCTCCGGGGGTCGCGGCGACGGCTATTTTTTCTTTGACAACCTTTTCGGAATGCGGTTTCGTCGGCGCCGCCTGATCCTTCGGCCCTGACGCCTGCTGCCTGGATGGTTCGGCCTCCTGCGCACTCAAGGGCGTCTCGACGATCACCGGCTGTGGGGACACAGCGGCCGCCAGTTTCGGCTCGGCTATCGCCGGTTGCTCCGCGGAGGATCGGGCAGTCGAGATCGTTCCCTGCGCCCGGTAAGAAACCAAATTCATCGGTCCGTCTTGCTCGGCGGCAAAGATGGTCGCGTCGCCGAGCAAGTCATTCTGCTTGATTTGTTGCCGCAGAAACGCCCGTACCTTCTCCTTTGGGAAATAGACGACCGTGCGTTCCAAAAACACCCCGGAAGTGCTCTCTTTGGAGCCGACGTTGCGCCAAGAAAAATTCAGACCGTAGCCGCGCACTTCCAAATCCTTGTCAATGGCTGAATCTCCGGCCAGGATTCCCAACAGATCGCGCCCATACAGAGAAAAGATATGGTCCACCTTGGCGCTGTAGTTACCCTTGTATTCGAATACTTCCGGCGCGCCGAGGATAACTTCCAAATAGCGCTCGTCGGGTGTTTTCGTCGCGCCGTGGGAAAAAAAACCGATGCCGCCTACCGAAGCGATGTTATTGGCAAATTGGAGCTTGGCCGTGGTGGAATTGCGCACGATGCTCTCCACCAGCCGGTCCAGATTCTCCCGATACTTTGCGCCGAGAAATCTCCCTTTAGGGGTGCTGTAATAAGATGGGGGTGTGACGATTAGCCCTGACATGCTGGACTTTCTAGGGGGGTTGTCCACCAGATTGCAGCCCAAAACTGCCAGTGCCAAAGCGAGAATCCAAGCCTTTGGGAATCGATTCGCAATCATCGATCTCCCGGCGCCCCGGATATCTTCACAATCATTTCCTTGACAGGTTTTCGCCATGACTTATAATTAAATAGTTTTGTGACGATTATAACAGATATATAGACACAGACCACGACAAAAATATCTTTTTTCCCGAACGGGGGCAAATTCAATGGCGATAGGCGAACTCCTACTCGCGAAAAACATCATTGACGAAGCGCAACTTAAGAAGGTTCTCGACCAACAGAAGATCGCCGGCGGCCGTCTGAGCGACAATCTGGTTACGCTCGGTTACATCACCCGAGATGACCTTGACGCGATTCTTCAGGAACCGCCACCGCTCGCGAAAACGGTCGCGGAAACCGGTCTGGAGGGCAATTTTCTCTTAAACTGTCTGCTCCGGACGATGTACACTTCGGCCCTGCAGACCATTCCAGAGCTTTCCGAGCAGATCAAGCTCACCCGGGGCGTCATAGAGCAACTTCTGACGTTCGCTAAAAAAGAGGCGCTGGTGGAGATTCGCGGCCCTTCGGAACAGAATCTCAACATCATGCGCTACGCTCTTACCAACGCGGGCAAAGAAAGGGCCAGTGAGGCACTGCGGCTTTGCGAATATATCGGTCCGGTGCCCATTCCCCTCGAAAGCTATCAAGTGCAGGTGCAGAAACAGACGATAACCAACGAAGTGATCGGCATAGAAAAACTTCGAAAAGCGCTTTCCCATCTCGTGCTTTCCGAGGATATCGTGCGGCGCCTCGGCCCGGCGTCCAATTCGGGCCGCGCGATCTTGATCTACGGGGCCGCCGGAAACGGCAAGACCTCGATCGCCGAGGCGTTGGTAAGCGCGTTCGAGCAGCCGGTCTATGTCCCGTATTGCATCGAGGCCGACGGGCAGATCATCAAAATCTTCGATCCATCCGTGCACACGCCGTTTCCCGCCGCGGCCGACGGAAACAACGGCAACAGCCACCCGATCTTCCTGCCGCAATTGGAGCATGATCCACGCTGGGTGCGCTGCAAAAGGCCTTATTTGATTACCGGCGGTGAATTGACCCTGGAAATGCTCGATCTCGCGTTCGATCCCCATTCCAAATACTATGAGGCGCCTTTACAGGTGAAGGCTATCGGCGGCATTTTCGTCATCGATGACTTCGGACGCCAGCGGGTGCGCCCCCACGAGCTGTTGAATCGATGGATTTATCCGCTCGAACGAAAACTCGATTATTTGACCCTGCACACGGGGAAAAAATTCTCGATCCTGTTTGATCAGCTGGTCATTTTCGCGACCAATTTTCCGCCGGAAGAGCTGATGGACCCGGCCCAACTGCGCCGCGTCCACTACAAAATGAAAATCAATCCCCCGAGCGCGGAGGAGTATTGGGAGATTTTTCGGAGGATTTGCGAATCCTACGGTCTGGAGTTTTCCGACGAGATCATCGCTCATCTTCTGAACACTTTTTATATCAAGCATAAGGTTCCCTTTGCCGGATTTCATCCGAAGTTCATTGCCGAACACGTGATCGCCGCGTGCAATTACCTCGGCACGCCGCCGCGGATCACGCGTCAGCTTTTGGCCGATTCTCTGGAAAACATGGTCATTCTCCCGGCTTCGCCCTCAAAGGAATAAGGCTGAATGGCCAAGCCGATCGTTTTCGTCATCCATTCGCTCGACTCCTCGCTCGCGTCGGTTTCCAAGCTGTTGGAGGCGCGGGATTTTTCGGTTCACATGAGCCGCAGTTTGGCCGAGGCGGAACGGGTTTATTCCGCTTTTCCGATCGAGCAAGTCAAGTTTATTTTCGCCGACGTGACCGTTTGTTGCGGGGACTCCTGGCGGCGATTCGAGGAGCGGGTTCGCGACGGCTCAGCCGATACCGTGATCGTTGGCTACCACCCCCGGCATACACAGCAGCTTCATACTCTGCTCGGCTACCCGAATCCATCGGCCGATGAAGGTCGGCCGGCCAACAACCCCAAAAACCCAGAGATGATCGGCGAGGCCCCTCAGTTTCGGGAAACATTGCATCTCGCAAGCCGTTACGCCAACCACGATATCACCGTGCTCATCACTGGTGAGACGGGCACGGGAAAGGAAGTGATGGCGCAGTTCATCCATTGTCGAGGCTCCAGAGCAAATAAGTCTTTCGTGGGCTGCAATATGACGGCGATCCCAGAAACGCTCGTGGAAAGCGAGCTGTTCGGATATGCTCGAGGCGCGTTCACCGGCGCCGACCGAAACAAGAAAGGGCTGATCGAAGCGGCCGAAGGGGGAACGCTTTTCTTGGACGAGATCGGCGATTTGGCACCGGCGATCCAACTGAAGCTCCTGCGCTTTCTCGAAACCAGGGAGTATTACAAAGTAGGGGAGTCCTCGCCGAGAACGAGTGACGTTCGGATCATCGCGGCAACGAATAAAGAACTGGAAGATGCCATTAAGAGTACTGGGTTCCGAAAGGACCTTTACTTTCGGCTCAACAGCGCGCGGATCATCCTTCCACCGCTGCGGGAAAGAAAGGAAGACATCATTTTGCTTGTGGCCAATTTTATCAATCAGGCCTGCCAGCAGTATCAGACCGCGCTTAAGAAACTCAGCAGTTCTGCCAAGGAGCTTCTCTTGGACTATCCTTGGCCGGGCAATATACGCGAACTAAAAAGCGTGATCGAAACCGCTACTATGGTTTCAAACGGGGACTACATCACCATCAGCGATTTGCCGATGAACCTGCAGCAGTACGCCGCTGGGCATCGTGAGGAAATCGCCTCCAAAGCGATACGGAACATTGAGGAAGGCGAAAGAAGTCTCATTGAAGAGGCGCTCCGCCACACCCAGGGTAACAAGGCCAAAGCCGCAGAAGCGTTGGGCATTTCCACGCGGACGCTTTACCGGAAAATCGAGAAATTCGCGATAACCCGGCTCGACATCAGCCGGGAACATTGACAAGGCGGTCTGTCCCATCGCGGGGCTGGATAAGAAAAGATGACCCAGCTTTCGATCCGGATGCAAATCGGCGTCACCGTGCTCGCCGCGTGCCTCGTCCTTTACCATCACTCGACGCGGGCTCAATCGCAATCCGATGCCGAGATCAAGAGGGACATATCCCAGGTACAATTGCTTACGGCACCAGATGAGAGCTCGGCGCCGGTAGCTACAGTTCCGCGAGATGAGATTCTTTCGTCGCCTGTGGCGCAAGTCCTCGGAACGGGCGGGGTCAAATGGTACCTGGTCAAAACCAGGGGCGGCATCGTCGGCTGGATGAGCGCCGACGATAGCGATGCGAGCGGTAGGTTAGAGTCGTTTTTCAAATCGCTCCCAGCCGAATTGTCGATTTCCTCTCCGAGTGAGATTCCGTTATCTGGTCCGAATTCGGCTCATTCCAACACCATGGTCATTCCCATTCAGATGAACGGATCGGCTGTCATTGTACCGGTTATTTTGAATCGCGCGGTTCAAACGAACATGATCCTGGATACCGGCGCTTCATTCACCGTGGTCTCACAGCAGCTCGCTGGCCGTCTTGGTTTGAAGCCGACAAGACGAGTCTCGCTCGTTACGGCCAACGGCACTGTCGGTGCTCCCTTGGCGCCGCTGGGATCTTTGAAAGTAGGAGAGGCCGAAGCAACCAATCTCACCGTGGTGATTCAAGACTTTTCACCTACTCCGGCCCTGGGTGGTCTACTGGGCCTGGACTTTCTCAGTCGTTACCACACCTCAATCGACTCTCGCCGGCAAGTTCTGGTCCTGTCGCCAAGGTAACGGCATCATCCTTACAGGGCCGCGCAAAACTGTCAGATCACGAATTTAGCTCCCCGGCATATTAGTACAATGTTGTTCAAAGCGAACAGAATTGTGGTAACTATCTAGCAATTCATGGACAAATCGGTATTTATCTAGCTGAAATTGCGAACTTTTCGCCGCCAGGAACGGTGGCAACCATTTTGCTTTAAAATAGCGCGGAATCTGGTATTAAGCTTTCGTTCGCCGTCATCGACAAAATGTTAAATGCGAAAAGTATGGAGAAACTAGCTCCCGCGATTAGCCCCGCTAGCGAAGTGGGCGCAAGCAGTTTCGGGATGGTACTTGACTCTGTTCAGGGCCTTCAACAACGGTTGGAGGAGTTCTCCGTCGATGAGATCAGCGAAGCTGAGGCGTTGGCCAGAACGCTTATTTCTCGTCTAACCGAGTTGGCAAAAAAACTACATCGCTTAACCGAAGTCCA
>Ga0209321_10002903_pt1 | contig 11495 bp, 10 predicted proteins | sample Rifsed16ft4_FD_184012 | JGI IMG/M metagenome (GOLD analysis project Ga0209321, IMG submission 184012) | Soil microbial communities from Rifle, Colorado, USA - sediment 16ft 4 - CSP-I_5_4 (version 2) | ecosystem: Environmental > Terrestrial > Deep subsurface > Rock core/Sediment | place: Rifle... | reverse complement strand
CACGTTGGATGCCGCCATCTGGGGAGCGGAGCTGGCCGCCGGCGAAGGTCCCGGCAGAATCTATATCGTGGAACCAACCGGCCCGATTGAGGATGACCCGAATCTGACCGACAAGAAATTTCGGGGGAATCCGACCAAATCATTTCGCTCCCGTGAGCCGCTGCGCGTGACAGGGGAGGTCACCGATTGGCAGGGGCATCCCCCTGAAGCGCTCAAGGCGATGAAGGAGGGCCTCGAACGACTTGCCCGATCTGGTGTCGAGCCAATGGATGACTGAACGCTGAAGATAACCTGAGAGCTGACAGCTGATAGCTTCCCTTTTTCGCGACTATCCTCGAGTAATCATCACCACGACTGAAATCTGACAACTAACAGCTGAAAGCTTCCTTCTTAAGCAAACAGTGAAACTCAAGGGTTGTGCATACTGCCAACCAGGGAATGAAATTCAGCATTTCAGGAACGTAGTGTTACTTTCTTTTGAAAAAGAAAGTAACCAAAGAAAACTTTACGCCGGAATTAAAGTCCCACAACGTAAACCTTCCAACGCTCTTGCCGTATTTCACTCCTGTAACCACTCTGCAAACTCAGACTTTCACCGTTGTCGTCGTGAAATAAACGCACGAAATGGCTGCCACCCCACTTGCCCCGTAAAACGGGGCGGGCCCGAAATTCCGGCGTCCAAGCTCGGCACTTGTTTGGTGTAATGCCGCACAATCGAAATCGGCCCACACGCTTGCCGCTGATTTCGGGTCTCATTGTTCGGTTTTCACGACTCCGGCTCTGAGTCCTGAATTCAAGCCTTTTCTTCTGCTTTTCTCCCCTTTTTTCGCGACAATCCTCGGTGGGTGACACACAAGAAGAAGAAAGCAAGAACCAAACAGTGACCGCTGACGCCGGCCAGCCGGTTCAACCAACGCAAGGCCGCTACGGCAAAACTGAAAACCATCAGGGAGCAATATGCAAATAACCAGGAAGGCTTTGATGATCGCCGTTGTTGCGACATCGTTCTTCTCCGGTTTCACATTAAAGGCAATCCTAACGGGAGAAAACGAAACGCAAGAAATGAAAAAAGTGACGGGAATAGGCGGGATCTTCTTCAAGTGCAAAGACCCCAAGAAAGTAAGAGAATGGTACAAGACGCATCTCGGGTTGAACACCAACCAATACGGGGCAGTTTTTGAGTGGCGACAGGGAGCAGACACGACGAAAAAGGGATTTACCCAGTGGAGTCCGTTTAAGGAAACAACAAGATATTTCGAGCCTTCGACAAAGGACTTCATGATCAATTACAGGGTTGAAAATCTGGCGGCTCTCGTCGAGGAACTGAAAAAGAACGGCGTCACCATTGCGGACACAATCGAAACGTACGACTACGGTAAGTTTGTGCACATCCTTGACGTTGAAGGGAACAAAGTGGAACTATGGGAACCGAACGACATCGTATATGAACAATTGGGAATAAAGCTTGGAAGCAAGACGACGAAATGATTGTTGGCAACACGGCGCTGACGTTATCTCGATCCATTCTCATCAAGGCTTTCCTCAGAGAGCGTGCTTCCTGTGGGGAAGTAGGGGTCACGCCTTGAAATGTGACTGAGAGAAGGGAAGTTGAGAGTTATGGATGCTGCGGACCAAATTCGAGACTCAACCATGAGTGAACGCAGCTTAACTTTTCTTTTGAAAAAGAAAAGTTACAAAAGAAAACGTGCGCCGGAATTAAAGTCCCACAAGGTACCCCTTCCAACGCACACGCCGCGTTTCACTCCTGTAAGCAATGTCTTAACTCAAGGATTGCATGTTGTCGTCGTGAAACGAACACACGAGATGGCAGCCGCCCCGCTTGCCCGTAATTCCGGCGCTCTTTTTTCCGACCACGAAATCGGACTGAGGAGAAACTGAGAATGAAAGTACTGGTTTTTGGTGCGACCGGCGGCACAGGTCGGGCTCTTGTCGAACAGGCCCTGGAGCAAGGGCACACCGTCACGGCCTTCGCCCGAAATCCGCGAAAGATCAAAATCGTCCATGAGCGCCTCACCGTTGCTGAGGGCAATGTCCTGGACTTCGACGCCGTTGACCGTGCAGTACAAAGTCACGATGCGGTTCTCTCGGCACTCGGTCACAAGCGCTGGCTCATCAGGACGACGATCCTTTCCAGGGGGACGAAAAACATCATCACGGCCATGGAGAAACACGGCGTGAAGCGGTTCGTTTGTGAGACCTCTCTCGGTGTCGGAGATTCCCTGGGCCGGTTGGGATTGCTCTATACGCTTTTTATCATCCCCTTTATCACCTTCTTCTATTTCCGGGACAAAGCTCGCCAGGAACGCCTGATCAAGGGAAGCTCCCTCGAGTGGGTGATCGTCCGCCCGGCTCAGCTCACGAACGGCAAAAAGCGCGGCGTGTATCGGCACGGTGCGAAGATCGGAAGCTATCTCTTCACGCAAAGAATCTCCCGCGCGGATGTGGCAGATTTCATGCTCAGGCAACTGAATGACGATTCATGTTTGAGGCAGGCTGTGGGGATAGCGTACTGATCGGAAAACGGTCAGGTTGCTTCGTATCATTCAACCGAGGCGCACAATTTGGGAAAACAACTGCTAACTGACAAAAGGAGGATTCTGTGCAAAAGTACTTTCGACCCGGCTATCTCTTCTTTACTGCGTCTTTCCTGTTCTTGATCGTGGCTGCGGTCTCCGAGCGACCGGTACTCTACATCGGTCTGGGCGCTGTCTTTCTCATCCTGGGCCTGGCAGCTATGAAGAAAACCAATCAAAAGCCCCCCGAAGAAAAGCCTCAGGAGTAAACCAATGCGCCGGTTCCGATCGCTTTCCGTCGCGTTTCGTCCACCGGATTCTGAAGGAGGTTCCGCCGTGAAACACCGACTTCCCTTCTCAATGTTGCTGATCTGTTTTCTGCAATTCCTGACCATCGGCTGCTCGGGATCGTCTCTCTTGCCGACGCGGAATCTGGTCGCTTACTATCCGTTCAACGGCGATGCCCGCGACGTAAGCGGGAACGGGCGCCACGGATCGCCAAGCGGCGGCGTGACGTGGACAGCGGACCGGTTTGGGAATCCGGGTCGTGCGGCTGATTTCAACGGAAGAGATGCGTCGATTTCCATTGACGACCCCGACCAGGCGTTGAATTTTGACGCGAATTCGCATTGGTACTCGGTGAGTTGCTGGGTAAAACTCCATGCATTACCGAGGAATCGGGATATGGAGATCATGATCGATCGGGGCACGTCGGAGGACTCTCCCGCGTCGTATGACATCTTCTATCGCGGATCGCTGGGATCCTTCGTTGCGGATGTATGGGATGGTACGATCAACATCATCGTGCCGAGTAAGACGAAACCGGTCCCTGACGTATGGTATCATTTGGTGATGGTGGCGGACAGGGAAAGAATTCGACTGTACGTGAACGGGAAGCGCGAGCTTTCTTATGACGGAGCATCGTGGCCGGAATCGATCCCGCCCAGGTTCAAGTCCACGTTCAACACCCAGAAACTCAGGACCATAGGGGACTTCAAGCCGGAATGGGTGAACGGCCATCACTACTTCAATGGAGTTATCGACGATGTTCGAGTCTACAGCCTCGCGTTGACCGAAGATGAAATCCTCTCTCTTTATCACGAAAAAGATCGGAAGTGAAAGCAGCCGTTGCTTTCGATCTGCCGCCCTTGCAGCATACCCCCGAGGTTCCTTATGAACAAACCCCTTCTCAATGACAAAAGTGAATATCCCGATGATGAAGTCCTGCTTCGGGAGCTTGACAAGAGCAAGTCCATTTGGGATGAGTTCGTGAATCAGATTTCCACATCGTTTGCCCCCATGTCTTTGGAATGGAGATTCTACAATGACGGGAAGGCGTGGCTCTGCAAGCTCGTATATAAGAAGAAGACCGTGTGCTGGATTTCCGTGTGGCAGGGTTTTTTCAAAATGACTTTTTATTTTACCGGGAAGAATAACAAAGACATTAACGGCCTGAACATAAACTTGAACCTGAAAAAGAGCTATCGGTCGAACAAGAGTTTCGGCAAATTGAAGCCTCTGACGATCGACGTCAAAGCGAAAAAGGCCCTTTCCAACGTCTTTGAGTTGGTACAATACAAGAGCCAATGGCATCCCAAATCCTGATTGCTTTCTAAAGGGCTGATTTCTGAACTTCCGCCTACGTTTCACTTCGGCAGACAAGCTGACTTCTGTCCTCTGATTTCTGACCTCTGTTCTTCTGACCTCTGATCTCTGACATCTGACTTCGGACCTCTCTCTTTCTCTCCTTTGCTTTTCCCCCATTTTTTGTCCAAATTGCTCCACGATTTACCTCTGTTTTTTTCCTCTTGATCATTCCTGGAGTTACTCATGAAAACGACCATTACCGATGTATGGGCCCGGGAGATTCTCGACTCACGCGGGAATCCGACCGTTGAAGTTGAACTGACGCTCGAAGACGGAACCGTCGGGAGAGCAGCCATCCCCAGCGGAGCTTCAACCGGCGAGAATGAGGCAGTCGAGCTTCGCGACGGCGATAAAGCCCGCTACCTGGGTAAAGGGGTCCTCAAGGCCGTGGAGAATGTCAACGAAGTACTTTCAGAAGAGGTCGTCGGTTTTGATGCCCTGGATCAGGTCGGCATTGACAAAATGATGATTCAACTCGACGGCACACCGACAAAGAGCAAGCTCGGTGCAAACGCAATCCTTGGAGTCTCACTTGCCTCGGCAAAAGCAGCCGCAGCCTCCCTTGGCCTCCCGCTCTATCGCTACATCGGCGGCACGAATGCGCGCGTCCTTCCGGTTCCCATGATGAATATCATGAACGGCGGCAAGCACGCGGACAACAATGTCGATTTTCAGGAGTTCATGGTCCTTCCGGTCGACGCCCCGAGTTTCGCCGAAGGCCTCAGAATGGGAGTCGAAGTATTTCATTCCCTCAAATCGGTCCTTCACAAAAAGGGCTACAACACGGCAGTCGGTGACGAGGGAGGATTCGCCCCCAACCTCAAGTCGAATGAAGAGGCTCTCGAAGTGATCCTGGAGGCGATCGGAAAGGCAAACTACAAAGCGGGCGAGCAGGTATACATCGGGTTGGATCCGGCGGCAAGCGAGTTCTTTGATACAGACAAGAAGAAATACGTCTTTTCCAAATCCGATAAGTCCGAGAAATCGTCGGAGCAAATGGTGAAGTATTGGGAGAATTGGGTGAAACAGTATCCGATCATTTCCCTGGAGGATGGCATGTCGGAGGGAGATTGGGAGGGTTGGAAATTGCTGACAGATACCCTGGGAAAGAAAACACAGCTTGTCGGAGACGATGTGTTCGTGACCAATGTCGATTATCTCTCAAAAGGAATTGACATGGGCGTGGCGAATTCGATTCTGATCAAAGTGAATCAAATCGGAACACTGACTGAAACGCTTGATTGTATTGAGATGGCCAAACGGGCAAAGTACACGACGGTGCTCAGTCACCGGTCCGGTGAAACCGAAGATACCACCATCGCGGACATCGCCGTCGCGACAAATTCCGCCCAGATCAAGACCGGCTCGGGGAGCCGCACCGATCGGATTGCGAAGTATAACCAGCTTATTCGGATCGAACAGGATCTCGACACGAACGGATATTATGCCGGATTCGGGGCGTTCAATGTGAAGGTATGATGGGGGTGAAACTTTGAAATTGAAAATTGAGTGTTGAACATTGGATATTGCTTTCTCGAACTTCACAAAACAATGTTCAATAACCAATTTTCAATGTTCAATGCAGAACTTTTTGGACAATGAAGAAGACTCTGCTGTTTCTTTGTATTCTCCTTCTTTCCTGCGACAAAACGGGCCCGACGGAATACGGATTCATACTGACTGACGTCCGCTTTGCAACGGGGACGCGTTACACGTATGGATGGTCCATGGTGACGCGCGATTCGGCAGGCAATCTTCTCTCCGAATACTACGATACGCTTGTGGTGATTGTCGAGGCGACCGGTGCACAGATCGATACGCTTGACGGACTGACGAGGGTAAGGGGATACTCATTGGTCGATTCGATCGGCTCGACGCTCGTCTGGTATCAGAATGATCAGAGTGCGTGCGCGGAGGTGGCATATAGGAATGCCGGAGCAATTCCTTTCGTGCTTCCGAAGAAAGGGACAACACGGGAACAGTGGACGGTTGAGCCTCGCAGTAACCCATTCTTCTTCCCGTTGATAATACAGAAGGTCCTTCCGGCTCCTCGCATGACACCGGTTGATTCCCTCATCGTGAGAAATGACCCACGGATCGTGTTCAAGTATCCTCTCATTATCGGCGGGTCCTGGGTTTCGTTCACCGATCCCTGGCTGCAGACCCGTCAAGTCGTGGGCAGCGAGTTTGTGCAGACCCCCATGGGATCCCGACGATGTGTGAAAATCAGTTCGGATTCACCGATGTTTGGAGAGAGCATTGAGTGGTTCGATTATGTGGACGAGAACGGCCTGGTGCTGCGTGCAATAAAAATTAACTTTGTCATGATGACGTCTGAGGGTGACACAGTCGGGACTGCAACCGGAATCGAACGGGCCGAATTGCTGAGTCTGGAATAGGCGCCGAAAGCATCAATCAACAAGTCACAAATCAATAGATCAAAAATCAATGAGCACTCCAATCAAATTCGGTACCGACGGCTGGCGGGGTGTGATTGCGGACGATTTCACATTTGATAACGTGGCAAGAGTGGCTGCCGCGACTGCGAGATTCGAAAAGAAACAGAAAAAGATCAGAAATGGAGTCGTGGTCGGTTACGATTCGCGATTCTTATCGAAAGAGTTTGCAGAAAAAACCGCCCAGGTGCTGGCAAGTTATGGCATAACCGTTATCCTCTCGGACAAGATCTCTTCGACTCCCATGGTGTCTCTGCTCACAAAGAAACTCGGTGCTGCGGGCGGTGTCGTCATCACTGCAAGCCATAACCCCGCGAAATACAACGGATTCAAATTGAAGGGGGATTTTGGCGGACCGGCGCATCCTGAGATGATTGAGAAGCTGGAGAAAGAACTGAAGAAAGTTCAAAGTTCGAAGTTCAAAGTTCAAAGTTCCTATGAAGAATTGAGAAAAAAGGGGAAGATTAAACTTCAGGATTTCACTCAGATCTATGTCGATGACGTGAAAACAAAACTGAACCTCGAGCTCGTGCGTTCGTCGGGAATCCGAATTGCCTACGATGCGATGCACGGAGCAGGTCAGGGTGTGATGGAACAACTTGTACCTGTCACCGTGCTTCTGCGCAACAGCTTCAATCCGTCGTTCGGCGGGTCGCATCCTGAACCGCTGCCTCAACACCTTCGTGAACTTGCATCTTCAGTCGTTTCAAACAAGTGCGACATAGGCATTGCAACCGACGGGGACGCCGATCGTGTGGGGGCATTCGACGAAAATGGAGATTTCGTCGATTCACACAGAATCTTCGCCCTTCTCCTCAAGTATTTGGTGGAACAGAAGAAGATGCGGGCCGAGGTCGCGAAATCTTTTTCCGTCAGCCAGCTGATCAACAAGATGTGCGACCGCTACGGCCTGACTCTGCATGAAACGCCGATCGGATTCAAGTATCTCTGCCGCCTGATGACGGAAAGGGATATCCTGATCGCGGCGGAGGAGAGCGGCGGATTGGGCGTGAAGGGGCATCTCCCCGAGCGGGATGGCATCTTCATCGGGCTTCTCCTCTGTGAGATCATGGCGGCTCGAAAGAAGAAGCTGAGCGAGCTGGTGGACGAGCTGATGTCGGAATTCGGATGGCACTACTTCAATCGTATAGACAAGCTTCTCACCGAGAAAGAGAAGAAGCGAATTCTCGCCGCGTACGCCAAGGGAGTCGCTTCGCTTGACGGTGCGAAAGTGACTCGGGTCGAAAAGAAGGACGGAACAAAGCTCTTTGTCGACAACGGATGGGTCCTTGTCCGGGCTTCGGGAACCGAGCCCCTGATCCGGTTCTATGCCGAAGCGGATTCGCCGGAGGCGGTCGAAAGGCTTCTCGCGGCCGCAACGGCAGTCTGATCGAAATCGGGTCTTTCGGCCTTGGGTTGAAACCCGATACACATAGACTGACCATCCACGCACTGAAGTGCGTGGCAATGGGCAACAAGCAGGCGGATTGCCCCGACCTTCGTGACTATTGCTGACAAGTGCGTGCCGATTGCCCCGACCTTCAGGTCGGGGAAACGGAGCAAGGCCACAGGGCTTTAGCCCACGATATCCAATCTTGACAGAAACTATGCTTTTTCAGCTGTTTTTTCGCCAATCTCCCCACCAACCTTTTTGACACCCCGGGGTCTAATTCTATGTCCGAAGAGAAGTCCTTGAACCCAATGCCGAACGATCTCGAGCTCATTTTGAAAGCTCAGCGCGGCGACATGATGGCTTTTGAGCAGCTGGTCTATCGATACGACAGACAGGTTCTTTCAATTGCCGCTTCCTATGTCAACAACGCTGAGGATGCGAAAGACATCTATCAGGAGGTATTCCTGAGAGTCTTTCGGGGCATCGGGAAGTTCGAGCTCAGGAGCGAGTTCTCAACATGGCTCTACAGGATCACAACAAACGTCTGCTTGAGTCACCGGTCTCGGCGAAAGAGACACACGCACGCATCACTCAGCGACAGTGAAGGCGATGAAGAAGCGCACGGGGTTGTCGATCCCAGAGAGTCCGATCATGCTGCAATCGGGTCGGAGATCTCAAAAAGCGTCGAACAGGCGCTGAAATTGCTCTCTCCGAAGCAACGCATGGTCTTTACATTGCGGCATTACCAGGGATATAAGTTGAAAGAGATTGCGGCAATGATGAAATGCGCCGAAGGAACCGTGAAGAAATACCTCTTTACCGCTACGCATAAGATGCGGGAGGAGTTAAAAGAAGTGTATCACCAAGGAGTCTGATGATGGAACAACAACACTACAAGGAATGGCTGGAACTCTCGCTGCACGGAGACCTCGGCGGCCCGGAGCTGAAAACGCTCGAAGAGCATCTTGCATCATGCAGCGAATGCCGCATGGAGCTTGAGGTTCTCAAGCAGCTTCGGACGGACATGAAGAACGCGGGGCGTCTCGAAGCGAATGACGCTCTCTTACAGGAAGCACGGTTGGAGCTGCGGGCGGCTCTTCGGACTGAACGGTCGAAAGTCCCCTTGTGGCATTCCGTGACCGACAAGATCGACGAGTTCTTTGCTCCGTGGGCGAAAGTAAGCTTCGCGGGTGCCGCTATGCTCGTCGTGGGATTCATTGCTGGATATCTTGTCTATCATTTGCCCGCCCAGGACGGCACGATGATGCGACAACTTTCGCAGAGCTCCGAATTTTCGCGCGGAGAGGCGCAGATTGCCAACATGAAATTCGAAGATGCCGATCCCAGCGACGGCGAAATCGCTTTCCGGTTCGATGCCGTGACGCCCCTTCAGGTAAAAGGAAGCATCAACGATCCGGGGGTCCAAAGTGTCTTGACAAAGGCACTCATGTACGAGGAGAATCCCGGCGTGCGTCTGAGAGCCGTCAGCGCCATGTCGTCGCAGATTCAGATTCAAACGTCGGCGCCGAGCGAGGCCGACAACCTCGTGAAGCATGCGCTTGTCGAGGCGATGAAGTTCGATGACAACCCGGGAGTTCGCAAGCAGGCTCTTCAGGCGCTGCGGAAATTCAAGATCGACGACGAGATCAAGATCGGACTTCTCTACGTGCTGATTAACGACAAGATCGAAGGGATGCGTGTTGACGCAATTACCAGTTTGGCATTAGGCAAGGATGAGACATATGCTTCGGACGAGCATCTGCTCAACATTCTGCGCAAGAAAGTGGAAACAGATAACAACCGATACGTCCGGCAAGGTGCACGGGCGGTCTTACAGGAGGTTCAATAACATGAAAAAGCAACTTACACTCATCCTCGGCATGCTGATGCTTGTTGTCCTCTCCCTCCCGGCACAGAAACGGGACGTGGAGGAGAAAGGCGTTCGGACAAAGTCCTTCTCTGTCGAGAAAGGCGGCCGATTTGAACTCACAACAAGGTCGGGAGATGTCAGAATCACACCCTGGAGCAAGAACGAAGTTAACGTGACTGCCGAAGGAATCGACGATGAAGACCTTGACCGCCTCAAGATGACGCAATCAGGGAACACGGTGCGCGTCGATTTTCGCCCGAGAAGCAGCTGGGGCGGATGGGATGGCGACCAGATTCGCTTCGACATCAGCGTTCCGGCAGACTTCAACGTCCAGATGAAAACTTCGGGCGGCGACCTCGAAGTCATGGGAACAATCACCGGGCGTATCGACGGTTCGACTTCAGGCGGAGATATTACTCTTAATAATGTCGCGGGCACGGTCGATATGTCCACCTCCGGCGGCGATATCAAGGTTGGTGACATCAAAGGAAACGTTGAACTCAACACTTCCGGCGGTGACATCACGCTGCGGAAGGTTGATGGTGAGGCGAAAGTTAAGACTTCCGGCGGTGACATTCGTGTGGAAAGCGTCGGGAAGAAGCTCGAAGCACGGACTTCGGGCGGCGACATCGAAATCGGCGACGTGGGCGGCGAGGCCAACGTGTCCACGGCTGGCGGGGATGTGAAGGTGAAAAAGGTCTCGGGCGACGCAAAGCTCAAGACTGCCGGCGGGAATATCAACCTCGATGGAGCGAGCGGCAAGGTTGAGGCCGGAACGGCCGGCGGCGACATCGACCTGCGGGACATTACGGGTTCGATTGAGGCAAAAACGGCCGGCGGAGACATCAAAGCCGAACTCAGGCCGAGCGGAAAGGGCGGAAGCGAGCTTGCCACAGCTGGCGGCATTATCCGCCTGGCGGTTCCCGAGAATTCCAAGGTCACGATTGAGGCCCTGATCCGGATCGAAGGCCGATGGGGCTCCCGCAAATCAAGATATGAAGTAAAGTCGGATTTCAAGGCCGACAGTTACGAGAAGGATGAGGACGCGGAAGAGATTCGGGCAACATACAAGCTCAACGGCGGCGGCGAGAAGATCTATCTCACGACCGTGAATTCCAATATCGAGATTCTGAAGCTTCGGTAACCTCTGACGTTTGTCTGTTTTAAACCTCCGGCCGTTCCTTTGGTCGGAGGTTTTTTGTTTCTGTCCGGAACCGGATGAAACCCACGCGTGTTCAATGCAAAGCCCGATCCGCTGAATACTCTCAGATGTACGATTGAAAAATTCAGTAGTGTATCAGTTTGATTGAAAGTTTCAACGCAAAGGCGCAGAGGTCGCAGAGAAAACGCCCGCCTGCCTCCAGTGAGCACACATGCGGCGGGCAGGCAGAGGATTTCCGGATTTTGTTGTTCTCTGCGAACCCCTGCCTGCGTGCCGATCATTCCGCTATATTGAAATGGTGAATGAATCACTTCGGCAGGCAGGTCTGCGTCCTTTGCGACTCTGCGTTGTAGTCTAAAAAGAGGAAACTGATACACTAGAAGCCATCTCAAAATGCAGAGGGCTGAAGCCCTTTGTTACTGCTTCTTGTTGC
>Ga0209321_10002901_pt1 | contig 11497 bp, 8 predicted proteins | sample Rifsed16ft4_FD_184012 | JGI IMG/M metagenome (GOLD analysis project Ga0209321, IMG submission 184012) | Soil microbial communities from Rifle, Colorado, USA - sediment 16ft 4 - CSP-I_5_4 (version 2) | ecosystem: Environmental > Terrestrial > Deep subsurface > Rock core/Sediment | place: Rifle... | reverse complement strand
TTCGCCTTCTTCTCCCTGCGCGCAAACTTTTCACGGACTGTTTAAAGGGATTCGGACCGCGACTCACCAGCGCCCAAATTCGCACTGCCTGGGGAGCCACTCGTCAAGGAACCGACGACGCCTGGAGTTTCTTGTTGTCCCGATGGATACAATTTGGTGGGCCGTCAGGGGAACGAGTGATATAGACTGATCCCTGTCTCGATTCCATTCGGGGAGGGGACCGCCATCCGACCTCCGCTGACCCGGATCATCATCGTGTTCCTCAGGCGGCTCTGGTTGCCGGTCCTGGCGTTCGCGGCGTTCAACATCGCATGTGTCCTGATGTACATGGGGCTCGAAGGAATCCGCTGGCAGGACGCTTTTTTCTGGATTACCCATTCCCATTCCATCGACCACCATGTAGTGCGGGACGCCACGAAGATTTTCGCCATGTTCGTATTCCTGGGGGTTTTTGCGTTTCAGATCTGGGTCGCGGAGCGTGTACTCGTCACCTTCTTTCGACGGCAGGGGAGGGAGGCCTGGAAGCTGATGATCAACGACGTCCACATCGAACAGGTACAGGACCATTTCATCATCTGCGGTTTCGGCCAGGTGGGACGAACCGTCGTGGATCAGCTCACCCGGTTGCAGATCCCGTTCGTCCTCATTGAAACCAACGAGGGGCTGTATCGCCAGTTGCTGAAGGGGGAAGTTCCCGTGATCCATGGGGATGCCAAGCGCTACGATGTTCTGCAGTCGGCCGGCATCGAGCGGGCGCGCGGGATCTGCATCGTGATCGACAACGATGCGGACAATCTCTACATCACGGTTACCGCAAAAGCGCTGAATCCGAAATTGAGGATCATCACCCGGGCAGGCCAGGAGCGTTACGCCCAGGCCATGAGAAACTCAGGGGCCGACGAGGTGATCATTCCGGAATACGAAGGCGGTTTACTGGCCGGAAGGTTGATCGGGGAATATGCTGCTGTTCCCTCGAATCGGGAATAGGGCCGGTCATCCCGGTTCACCGTTCCCCAGGATCGGGAAGCCAATCGCCTTTTCGGTGGGCAAAGGATGGGGAAAGGAGGGGCGGCATGCGCTGGGGAGAGGGACGCAGGAGCGATAACGTCGAGGACCGGCGGGGAATCCAGGTGTCCCGCGGCATGGTGGGAGGAGGGGTCGGCACGATCGTCCTGCTGCTCGTCTCCCTGTACCTGGGGATCGATCCGACGTTCCTCTTGCAGCAGGCGCCAACGGTCAGCGTCCCCCCAACCGGGACGAGTCGCGAGGCCCGGCCTGCCGAGGAAAACCGGCTGGCAGACTTCATCTCCGTCGTGCTCGCCGACACGGAGGACACCTGGAGGGACCTGTTCCGGCGCGGCGGGAATACCTACCGGGAACCGAAGCTGGTCCTGTTCACGGACGCAGCCGAGTCCGCCTGCGGCTTCGCCGAGTCGGCCGTCGGTCCCTTTTATTGTCCCAGGGACCAGAAGGTCTACATCGACCTGGGCTTCTACCGGGAACTGAAGGATCGTTTCCACGCCGAGGGGGATTTCGCTCAGGCGTATGTGATCGCACACGAAATCGGCCACCACGTGCAGAACCTTCTGGGGATTTCGGAGAAGGTCCGGAACGACCGCGCCCGCGTGAGCCAGGTGGAGGGGAACCGTCTCTCGGTCCGGCTGGAGCTCCAGGCGGACTGCCTGGCCGGAATCTGGGCCTTCCACGCGAACAAGGCGCGGAATATCCTGGAAGCGGGCGACGTGGAGGAGGCGCTCGGCGCGGCCAGCGCCATCGGGGACGACCGTCTGCAGAAGCGGGCCCGGGGCTTTGTCGTTCCCGATGCGTTCACCCACGGTACCGCCGAACAGCGGGCCCACTGGTTCCGGGCCGGCATCGAGTCCGGGGATATCAATCAATGCAATACCTTCAAGGTGGCGGGGATGTAACCTCCGGATCGAACCGGTCCTTTCCTCCCGCCGGCGGGGGAGACAGCGCCTGGCGCGGCTACTTCTTTCCTTTCTTGGCTTCCCCTTTGACCTCCTCCTGATTGCCAGCATCCATGGACAATCGTCTTTTTTCCAAAACGCGGGACGCGACCTGCCCCCGACCCATTTAATGAGCATGATCCCGTAGGCGTTACGTCAATCTCCTATCCCCGGAAGGTAGTCCCACTCGGTGAGGGCTCCCAGGAGGAAGCAATGAAAAGCAGTGATCTCTCAAGGAGTCGTCAACTCATGGTGGCGCTGGTCCTCTCCCTGCTGTGGCCTGCCTTGCTTTCCGTCGCGGGGGAAACCGCCGGAAAGGGATCCCCGGGGATGGGCGCGCGGGACGGGAAAGTCTTTGTCATGGATACGGGCGATATGGGGAAGAAGGCCGACGGCAAGGATACCGTGACGTTCCGGAAGGGGAAATTCCGCTCGCAGGGGTGTGATCAGTACGGGTTCGGAGATGCCGTTTACACCACCGCGACGCCGTAACGTTCGCGGCGGAAACTTCCAGCCCGAAGAGCGGAAAGATCCAGTGGGAGGGGACGGTCCGCGGCGACCAGATCGGCGTCCGCTACGTCTGGACCGATGCGGCCCACTGGTACAAGCCCAACCCGAAGCCGCCGGAGAAGTGGGGCAAAGGGGATTTTAATAAGCCCGAGTGAGAACCGGGTCGGGCCCCTATCTCCCGATGAGCAGGACCGTGCTCCTCGGATTGGCGATGTAAGCGTCGGGCGGATCGAGGGGGATCTCCGCTCCCTCGTCGAGGAAATCCTCTCCCGCCGGCAGGCTCGTGTCGATCACCCTGCGCCACCGCCTTCCCTCCGGCAATGGAGGGACCCGGACCGTCCTTATGCGGTAGTCCGCATTGAGGATGACGAAGAGGTGGTACTTCCCCGCGGCGGATGGCTCCTCGCCGCCGTCGAGCCGGCAGCACAGGAGGCGCGCTTCCGGGTCGTCCCATGCGGGCGGCGCCAGGTCTTCGCCGTACCAGGCGATGTCGGGAACGGCGTCCAGGTCCTGGTCCCTCCCGGTGAAGAACTTCCGCCTCTGGAGGATGGGGTACCGCCTCGTGAGGGCGATCGCCTTCTTCACGAAAGCGAGGAAGTCATCGTTCTTCTCCGCCAGATCCCAGTCGAACCAGCTGATCCTGTTGTCCTGGCAGTAGGCGTTGTTGTTCCCTTCCTGCGTCCTCAGGAACTCGTCGCCCCCAAGGATCATCGGGGTGCCGGCCGCGAACAGGAGGCAACAGGCATGGTTTTTCGCGAGTTGCCTCCGGAGCCGCAGGACGACGGGGTCGCCGGTCTCGCCTTCCGGCCCGCAGTTCCACGAGTTGTTGTCGTCGGTTCCGTCCCGGTTCCCCTCGAGGTTCGCCTCGTTGTGCTTGCCGTTGTACGAGACGATGTCGTGCAGGGTGAAGCCGTCGTGGCAGGTGACGAAGTTGATGCTGTGGTAGGCGGAGCGCCCGTCGTCCCCGTACAGGTCGGCGGAACCGGTCATCCGCCACCCGAGGTCCCGCACCTGGCCACCGTCGCCCTTGACGAACTTCCGGACGGTGTCCCGGAACCGCCCGTTCCACTCCGACCAGTCGACCGGGAAGTTGCCGACCTGGTACGTCCCCAGGTCCCACGGCTCGGCGATCAGCTTCACCCGCTGGAGCGCGGGGTCCTGGGAGATCGCGTCGAAGAAGGAGGCCGAGGCGCGGAACATCCCCTCCTCCCGTCCCAGCACCGAGGCGAGGTCGAACCGGAAGCCGTCGACATGCATCGTCTCGACCCAGTAGCGCAGCGAATCCATCACCAGCCGGATGACGGCGGGGTGCGAGAGGTTCAAGCTGTTTCCGCAGCCGGTGTAGTTCATGTAGTACCGGCCCGGGTCATCCGGCCCGCCGGTGAGGCAGTAATAGGTCGGGTTGTCGATCCCCTTGAAGCAGATCGTGGGGCCCAGCTCGTTCCCCTCGGCCGTGTGGTTGTACACGACGTCGAGGATGACCTCGATCCCGGCGCGGTGGAGCTCGCGGATAAGCGTCTTGAACTCGCCCACCTGGCAGGCCGGGAAGCGACCCGAGCCGTAGGCGACCTCCGGGGCGAAGAACCCGATCGTGTTGTACCCCCAGGAGTTCGTGAGCCCGCGCGCCTCGAGGAAGTCCTCGACGCAATATTGCTGGACTGGGAGGAGCTCGACGGCGTTTATCCCCAGTTCCACGAGGTGCGGGATCTTCTCGATGAACCCGAGGTACGTTCCGGGAGCGGCCGCGCGCGAGGACGGGTGGGCCGTGAAGCCCTTGAGGTGGACCTCGTAGATGACGAGCTTCTCCAGCGGGATGTCCGGCGGGACGTCCCCCCGCCAGTCGAAGACGTCGTCCACCACGATCGACTTCGGGACGACGCGGGAGTTGTCCCGACCGTCCCGGGAGAGGTCCTTTTCCGGCGCCTCCGGGTCGTACGCCAGGAGCAGGTTGCCGATGTTCTTCGGCCTTGCGGTGAGCGCCTTCGCGTACGGGTCGATGAGGAGCTTGCTCCCGTTGAACCGCATCCCGCGTGCCGGGTCGAAAGGCCCCTCCACCTTGTAGCCGTAGAGCTGCCCCGCCTTCACCCCGTGGACGAATACGTGCCAGAGATGCTTCGTCCGGTTCTCGATCCGGATGACGTCCGCCGGATCCCCGTCCTCCCTGTCGAACAGGAGGAGAAAGACCTCCGACGCGTGCTGGGAATAGAAGGCGAAGTTGACGCCTTCCGGTCCCGGCGTGGCGCCCAGGGGATAATGCCTCCCCGGCGTGACCTTGCGGGTTGTCGCATGCCGCGGGCTAGCCACCTTGGTCCCCTGCCGGAGGATGGATTTTTTTTTTGCGTCCCCTCTGGTTCTTTCCCGGGAGTCCGACCCTTTGGATGGCTCGCGCGCACTCTTCGGTTCCGGTCCGATTCGGGGAAAGCAAGCGCGGCCATTGTATCAGCGAATTTCGTCCTCCGGCAATATCGGCCACGCCCCCCATGGTCCGGGCCTCCGGCAAAACGACCGTCAACGAAACGACCGTCTGTGACAAGGGGGGGTAGGTTGACAAGGGGGTATTGTCTTCCCCCCCGTTTCCCGATAGGATAAGCCAATCGGCCGGGTTTAGGTCAACCACCACCCGAAGACGTTTCATTCCAGAAAAGGCGTAGGCAGCAACCAGGCGCGGAAGGCGGCCCGGCGGCCGTGTCTTCCCCTCCGCGGAAGGAATTCCCCCCCCCTTGCGTCCCAACGCAGGCAGGGGAGAGGGAGTTCCGGCGGGAGGAGGTGTCCCATGTTCGCGCGCGCCTGCAGGAGGGCGACCTGTTTCACCAGGCCGGTGGTGATCTCCCGGCGGTATTTCGACCGGAGCACCGATTGCGGGTGCGGCGCCTTCGTCGTGATCAACGACGAGGGCTGGATCGTCACGGCGGCTCACCTCCTGTCCGCGCATAACAGGATCCAGCGGGACACGGAAGAGATCGTCGAGCATTACCACACGATCCACACGATCGAGCAGGATGAGGGCATCCCCCCGACCGAGAAATACGACAGGTTCAAACGGCTGCAGGAAAACCCGAAGTGGATCACCAATCTCTCCTACTGGTGGGGGATGGACGGCGTCCAGCTCACCGATATCCGGCCCCTCCCGGAAGGAGATCTTGTTCTCGGGCGGCTTTCGCCGTTCGACCCCGACGCGTGGCCTGTCTACCCGGTCTTCAAGTCCCCCGACGACCTGGGCGTCGGGACGGCCCTGTGCAAGATCGGGTATCCCTTCCAGAGGGTGAACGCCATGTTCCGCGAGGCGAACAATTCCTTCGAGCTCGGCCCCACGGTTCGTACACTCGCCGCCTTTCCGTTGGAGGGGCTCTACACGAGAACGTTGCACGCGGGGAAATCCGCCGACGGGAGATATGACATCAAGTTCCTGGAGACATCGTCGCCGGGGCTGAAGGGCCAAAGCGGAGGACCGATCCTGGACGCGAACGGCACGATCTGGGGGGTCCAGAGCAGGACCGACAACTACGCCTACGGCACCGTCGCCCGGGTGGAAAAGGACGGGAGGGAGGTCGAGGAGGACCAGTGCATCAACCTGGGGATCGGGATCCATCCCGAGCTGATCGTCCGATTCCTGCAGGACAACGGGGTCGGGTTCTCCCTCTCCGACTACTGACCGGCCTCCCCGAAATCGGCATCTCCATTCCGGGGGCACCTTGGTGTATATTCTTTTCCGAATACCATGCAGGAGGGGAGCCGTGCAGGATTTCGATAAACTCGGGGTGTTCTACCTCGGTCGCGAATTCGACCTGAAAAAAAATGCGCTCAAGGAGAACCTGGTCCTCTACGATTCCCGGGACCTTGTCACCCACGCGGTCTGCGTGGGGATGACGGGGAGCGGGAAGACGGGACTCTGCATCGGGCTCCTGGAGGAGGCGGTGATCGACAACATCCCCGCCATCGTGGTCGACCCGAAGGGAGACCTGGCCAACCTCCTCCTGACCTTCCCCGACCTGAAGGAGGGCGATTTCCTCCCCTGGATCAACGAGGAGGAGGCGCAAAGGAAGGGGATCTCCCCGCAGGAGTACGCGGCCAAGCAGGCTGCCCTCTGGAAGAAAGGGCTGGCCGAGTGGGGGCAGGACGGGGCGCGGATCCGCAAGCTTCGGGAGTCCGCTGAGTTCGCCATCTACACCCCGGGCAGCACCGCGGGGCTTCCCGTTTCCATCCTCAAGTCGTTCGCCTTCCCGGGGAAAGCCGTCGCGGACGACAGCGAACTGCTGGGGGAGCGGATCGGCACCACGGTGACGAGCCTGCTCAACCTCTTGGGGACGTCCGCCGATCCCATCCAGAGCAGGGAGCACATCCTCCTCTCCACCATCCTCGACACCGCATGGAAGAAGGGGCAGGACCTGGACCTGGCCGGGTTCATCCAGGCGATCCAGACGCCCCCGGTAGCCCGCATCGGCGTCTTCGACCTCGAGTCCTTCTTCCCGTCCAAGGACCGGTTTGCCTTCGCCATGAAGCTCAACAACCTCCTGGCGGCGCCGGGGTTCTCGGCCTGGCTCCAGGGCGAGCCGCTTTCCATCGACCGGATGTTCTTCACGGCGGCAGGAAAACCCAGGGTCTCCATCTTCTCGATCGCCCACTTGAACGACGCGGAGCGGATGTTCTTCGTTTCTCTTCTTCTCACCCAGCTTTTGGGGTGGATGCGCGCCCAGTCGGGCACGACCAGCCTGCGGACGCTTTTCTACATGGACGAGATCTTCGGGTACTTCCCCCCCGTGGCCAACCCCCCGTCGAAGGCCCCCCTGCTGACCCTTCTGAAGCAGGCGAGGGCGTTCGGGCTGGGGATCGTCCTGGCGACCCAGAACCCCGTGGACCTGGACTACAAGGGGTTGTCCAACACGGGGACCTGGTTCCTCGGGAGGTTGCAGACCGAGCGGGACAAGGAGAGGGTCCTGGAAGGCCTGGAGGGGGCGGCGGCCGGCGGCGCGGGCCGGTTCGACAGGAAGCGGATGGAGCAGATCCTTGCCGGCCTGGGGCAGCGGGTGTTCCTGATGAACAACGTCCATGAGGACGCACCTGTCGTATTCCAGACGCGTTGGGTGATGTCATACCTGCGCGGCCCACTGACCCGGGCGCAGATCAAGCAGTTGATGGACCCGGTCAAATCGTCGCAGCCCGAACCGGCTCCGGAGACCAGGCCCGCCGCCACGCCCGCGGTGGCGGCGAAAGGACGCGCCGCCGCCCCTGCTTCCGCCCGTCCCGCACTCCCCCCGGAGGTTTCCCAGATGTTCCTCCCGGTCCGCGCCGCGCAGACCGAGGGGGCACGCCTCCACTACGAGCCGATGCTGCTGGGGATCGCCAAGGTCTACTACGCCAACGCGAAAGTCGGGGTCGCGGCCCAGAAGGAAGTGTGCCTGATGGCGGAGTTTTCCGACCCTCCCTCCCGTGTCGACTGGGACGAGGCCCGGGAAGCGGAGGTCAAGGAAAGCGATCTTGAGAAGTTCCCCCACGACCCGGACACCTCCTTCGGGGAGCTCCCCCGGGAGGCGTCCAACGCGAAGAGTTACCCGGAGTGGGGAACCACCTTCAAGGAGTGGATCTACCGGAACAAGAAGCTGGAACTGTTCAAAAGCCCGTCTTTCGGGGTCGTCTCCGATCCAGGAGAGTCGGAGCGCGACTTCCGCATCCGGCTTACGCAGGCCGCCCGGGAGAAGCGGGACCAGCAGATCGAGCGGCTGCGTCAGAAATACGTGCCCAAGATCGGGGTATTGCAGGACAGGATCCGCCGCGCCGAGCAGGCCGTGGAGCGGGAGAAGGCCCAGGCCACGCAGCAGAAACTTTCGACCGCCATCTCCTTCGGGGCCACGCTCCTTACGGCGCTTACGGGCAGGAAAGCGGTCAGTCAGTCCACGCTCGGGAGGGCGGCGACCACGGCACGGAGCGCGGGGCGCACGTTGAAGGAGTCGCAGGACATCGCCCGGGCCGACGAGAACGTGCAGGCGCTTGCGAAACAGCTGGGCGACCTCCAGGCGCTGCTGGACCAGGAGACCGAAGAGGTCAAGGCGAGTGGCGACCCTCTGGCCGAGAACCTGGAGGCCTGCGAGGTCCGGCCGAAGAAGACCGACATCTCGGTCTCCCAGGTGTCGCTTGCGTGGTTCCCCTTCTGGCGGGACAACAAGGGGGGGATCGCGCCGGCACGCTGACGACGGGTTCTAAAGGGGAGGTTACGCTTCCCGCTCCGCGGCGGTCTCGAGGCTCCTTCGCGACGAAGGAGCCCCTCCACGATTCGCTCCTCGTCTGGTTGCGGGAGATCGTCCCGAACTTCCCCTTCGAGGAGAACTTCACGTTCACCCGGTTCCCCACCATGGTGATCGAGGTGATGGCCGTGTTGAGCCAGGCGCTGCCGATGCGGATCGCCGGTAAAGGAAGGGCCATACCACGGCGTGCGGCCTTCCGTTTCCCGATACCGCTTGGCCGCAGGCGGAGGGAGGGGTACGTTGGATCCGACCGGATGGTCGAAGGAGGTTCCCCCATGCGCGTGGTGGTGCAAAGGGTGAGCAGGGCGTCCGTGACCTCGGGGGGGGAACTCCTCGGCGGGATCGGGCGGGGGCTGCTGGTGTTCGCGGGTTTTGGCCACGGCGACGACAGCGCGGACGTCGCCTGGATGGCGGAGAAGATCGTCAAACTGAGGATCTTCGAGGACGAGGCGGGGAAGATGAACCGGTCGGTCGCCGATGTCGGGGGGGGGATCCTGGTCGTTTCGCAGTTCACCCTGTACGGGGACGCACAGAAAGGGAACCGCCCTGGCTTCGACGCGGCCGCCCGGCCTGAGAGGGCGGAGCCCTTGTTCCGGGAAATGCTTGCGATTCTGAAGGGACGGTCCTCCCTGCCCGTGGAGTCCGGCTTGTTCGGGGCGCAGATGGAGGTGGAACTGGTGAACGACGGCCCTGTCACGATCCTGCTCGAACGGTCGGCGACGTCCGGTTCCGGGAACTGACGACACGCCTGTACGTTTCCCCTTCCCACGGTATCGCTGTGGCACCGGCGCCCAGTCGGGCGGGGGGGGAGAACAATGTCGGTCTTGGCGGAATAAACGTTAAACTTCCGGGGCTTATATTCCGAAAAATCATAGGAGGGAAAAAAGGGAAACCGGTGAACCGGGCGGTCAATATATCATCATGAGACGCGAAGTAATCGAATTCATTCTTGTTATGCTGTTTTTCTCCCTCCCCTGGTTCACGCTCCTTCCCCCTGGGAGTCTCCTTCCCTATCGTTGGCAAAGATCCCGGATTCGCCCATGTCGGGATATCCATTGTTCCTCCCGAAGGAGCAAGGGGCCTATCGGCAACAGGGGATTCACCGTCATCGAAGTCGCCATTGTCCTGGCCATCATCGGCATCCTGGCGGCTATTGCCGTTCCCGCCTATACCAGCTATATCAACCGGTCCCGGGTCACTCTCTGCATTCGGAATATTCGGCTGTTCGAGCTCAGCATCAAGAAATTCGAACTGGACAACATGCGTTTGCCGAACAACTTGAACGAGCTGGGAGCCGTCTCCCTGTTGGACGAAAACGGGAACCAAAAGACGCAGACTCCCCCCCACCTCGACCATTGGGGGAATCCCTACGGGTACCTGAACCTTCCCAACGACAATCCGCCTGCTTACCCCAACGCCCGGAGAGATAAAAACAACAAGCCGCTGAGCGAGGACTATGACCTCTACAGCATGGGCGCCAACGGGATCACCGCGAAACCCGTTGCGAATGGTGACGGGGCCGACGATATTCTCCGCGCAAGTAGCGGCGCCTACGTTGGTCTAGGCGCCAACTTCTGACGGGGAACAGGGGTGAAGGCGACCGTTCCCTTTTTGCGCAGCGTCTTTGCGAAGCGCATCTTCGGCCTTTTCATTCTTTGCGCCTTGCTTCCGATCGGCTGCCTCGCGTTCCTCTCTCTCCGGGAGATGTCCAGGAATCTCAAGGAACAGTCCCATCAGCACCTGCACCAGGCCGGTAAACAGATAAGTGTTTCGGTTCTTGAGGGATTTTCCTTCCTCCGGACCGAAATGGAAGTGCTGGCGTTGTCCTACGGCAGCCACCCGGGGAAATCCATCGGAGATGCGGGAAAGAAAATGCCTGAACCCCGGCAAACCCGTTTTCTCGGCCTCACCTTTTTCCCGGAGGAATCCGGTGCGGAAACCGTTTTCGGGACGCCGTGCCCACCCCCTCCCCGTAGCGAGGTGTTACGAAACCATCTGACATCCGGCCAGGCCGCGATTTTCGTTCAACGTGTGTCCGGGGCCCCTTCCCGTATGCACATGGCTCTTGCGTCCAAGGAGATGATGGCGGGACGGGGGTTTTGGGTGGGAGAAATCAACCCGACGCACCTCAGGGAAATTGTCGAAAATGCTCTGGCGGCACAGATCGATGTCACTTTGCTGGATTCGAGCGGCGAGGAGGTGTACAGCTCACGGCTGCTGCCGAAAACGGTGGTCGAGCGTGTCGGCGCTGTGGTGGGGCAGACCTCCTCCGGCCGGTTCGAATGGGACCGGGAGGGGGATTCCCTTCTGGTCAACTACCGTTCGATCTTTCTCAAGGTGGTCTTTCTCTCGGAGGATTGGATCGTCATCGCCAGCCAATCCAAAGCGGATGCCTATGCGCCGATGACAACCTTGACCAGGACGTTTGTCCTGATCGCAGTGCTCACCATTTTGGTGGTTTCGCTGTTGAGCATCGGACAGATCCGAAGGAGCCTTGTCCCCTTGGTAAAACTCCGGGAGGGGACCCAAAACATCAGCCGAGGGGATTTCGAGAGCCGGGTCGAGATCAAGAGCGGCGACGAGTTCGAGGAACTCGCCAACTCGTTCAATCTCATGTCGGAGCGCCTGAAAAAGGAGTTCCATGGGCTGACCGAAACAGGCCGGATTGTCCGTTCCGTCCTGACCGGGCTGGAGAAAGAGAAAATCGTCAAAACCGTCCTTTCGAATATGCAGTCCGTCGTTCCCTGTGACAAGGTTGCTCTTTTCCTGATCGACTCCGGC
>Ga0209321_10002900_pt1 | contig 11498 bp, 16 predicted proteins | sample Rifsed16ft4_FD_184012 | JGI IMG/M metagenome (GOLD analysis project Ga0209321, IMG submission 184012) | Soil microbial communities from Rifle, Colorado, USA - sediment 16ft 4 - CSP-I_5_4 (version 2) | ecosystem: Environmental > Terrestrial > Deep subsurface > Rock core/Sediment | place: Rifle... | reverse complement strand
TTGCGTGGGTGGCAAATCTTGGGCGCGCGCCGGTTGAAGGCGAGCTGGCCGAGTTTGCGCACCATTTTTCAGCCGCAAGCCCCGAGGGCCTTCGGGTGGCGCTGGACACCTATTTCCACGACGCCCCGCCATTCCCGACGCTCCCGGGACTAGTCCGCGCTTATCGAGGGAGCGCGCCGCAGGAAGACGGCGCGGACCGCGACGCATGGAAGGCCGAAGCGCTCCTGGATGCTCAGGGGTTCGCCCGCTACGGGTGGACGCGGACAGCATTGGTCATGCGTCCCCTGGCGCCCGTGCGCTTCCGCTCGCTCTTCCTCCAGTGGATCGATGTGTGGCTCGATACCGAGGGCCACTCCGAGACGAGCGCTCAAGGGCGCGCGTACTGGCCGAGACGCCGGCAGATCGAGCGTGAGCTTGAAGACGGCGGATGGGTTCGCAAGCCATGATCCGCCCTCCGCCATTCCCCTGGTTCGGTGGCAAGAGTCGCGTTGCCCATGTCGTTTGGCGTTGGCTTGGCGACGTGAACCACTACGTAGAGCCCTTTGCAGGCTCGCTTGGAGTTCTACTCAACCGGCCGCGGGGCCATGTCGGGTCGACGAGTACGATTAACGACCGCGACGCCTACGTTGCGAACTTCTGGCGTGCGGTCTCGGCCGCGCCAGAAGAGGTTGCGCGACACGCCAACTGGCCGGTCAACGAGACCGATCTTTTTTCGCGGCATCTGTGGTTGGTCAATTCGGGTCGCGAGCGTCTTGAGGCGTTGGAGGCGGACCCGGAGTTCTACGACGCGCAAGTTGCGGGCTGGTGGGTGTGGGGCCAGTGTGCCTGGATCGGGGGCGGCTGGTGCTCCGGGAAAGGCCCCTGGCACCTATCCAAGGACGGCGGCGTTGAGCGCATTGACGACGTCGGCGGCACCGCTGGCCAAGGCGTCAAACGCAAGCGCGTGCACCTTGGCAACGCTGGCCGAGGCGTCAAACGCCAACTCGTGCACCTGGGCAACGAAGGCCAAGGCGTCAAGCGCAAACGCGTGCACCTGGGCGACACAGGCCGCGGCGTCAACCGCCAACGCGTGCACCTGGCCGCAGGCCAAGGCGTCAAGCGCCCATACCAGGACATGACGGCTTACATGTACGAGCTTCGCGATGCGCTCCGGCACGTTCGCGTTTGCTGCGGCGACTGGTCCCGCGTCGTGACGGATGGCGCGCTCTCAATCGCAGGTACAGTCGGCGTTTTCCTCGACCCTCCCTACTCGGGCGAGGTGCGGCGCAGCGACATCTACGCCGTTGACGACTACTCTTGTAGCGTCGCCGTCCGAGAATGGGCGCTTGCACACGAGAACGATCACCGCTTGCGAATCGTTCTCGCCGGATACGAGGCCGAGCACGCGGCGCACATGCCGCCGACCTGGCGGAAGTATAGCTACCGCAGCCAGCGCGCCTATGGGAACTCGCACAGAACGACAGCCAATGCCTTCAACCGCACACAGGAGCGCTTGTGGCTGTCGCCTTCATGTGTCGGCGACGAAGTACAGTCAAGCTTGGGCTTCGAGACGGCAAGCCAGGCAGAGAAGGGAGGGTCACGGTGACGGCGGAATGCGGCTTCGGGTCTTTCATGTGGGGCAGCTCCGACACGGAGTGGGAAGACGACCTGTACGCGACTCGTCGGGAAGCGGTGGATGCCGGCCGCGCGGAGAGGGGGGCCGGCGCACCGGTGTGGACCGCCCTGCGCCAGCCGGTCACGATGCGGCCGCCAACACCGTCATGGTTTATTGCCGCCCTGGATGAGCGCACGTTCGAGTATTGGGACGACCCTCCCGAGCGCGCGTGGAACTACGCAACGCGCGCCGAGATAGCAGCGCTCGGCGTGCTCATCGAGACCGCGGTTACGGAATGGCTCGCGCAATATCCGCGCCTCGCGCCGAATATCTGGGAGGCGCAGGATATCGAAAAGCACACGGCATCGGCATGATGGTAGACGGGGTTGGGTGCAGCTGCGGGTGCGGGTACGGAGACGGGAGCGGGTACGGGTGTGGGGACGGGGACGGGGACGGGTGCGGGGATGGGTGAGCGCAACTCTTGGGAGGCACAGTTATGAGCCTGGATACCGTCTGTGGTCGCCACGACATGTGGTACGACGTAACCTGTCCCTACTGCCGGGCGGAGTTTATGGCGGCAGGCTCGAAGGCGCTCCTCGAAGCGGCGACGTGGTTTCGCGGCTACTCGGGCGCGATAGCGGCCGAGGATGTCGCGTGCGCACTTGAGGCGCTCGCGGATGGTGCGCCCGCAAAGTGGGTCCGCAAGGATTAGAGGTGAAGGATGGCATATGTAATAGACAACCCGTCTACAACGAGATCGACGCTTACGCCTGCGCGTGGCTCCGTAACCTCATCCGGGCCGGCCACCTCACAGGACGAGTCGTCGAAGGGGACATGCGAGCGCTCAACCCCGCAGATATCGGGCGGGGATGTCACTTCCACGCCTTCGCTGGGATTGGCCTGTGGCAATATGCGCTCAAGTTCGCAGGCTGGCCAGATGAGCTTCCCGTTTGGACCGGGAGTTGCCCCTGCCAACCCTTCAGCGTCGCGGGACGCAGCGGCGGGACGAGCGACGAGCGGCACTTATGGCCCGCATGGTTCCGGCTCATCCGCGAGTGCCGCCCTCATGTCGTGTTTGGCGAACAGGTTGCGAGTTCTGCTGGACTCGCGTGGTTCGACGATGTTTCGGCTGACCTGGAAGGAGAGGGTTACGCCGTCGGGTCGGCCGATTTGTGCGCTGCGGGCGTCGGCGCGCCACATATCCGGCAGCGTCTATTTTTTGTGGCCCACGCCTCTGGCGAGCAATGCGGAGCAGGGCGGTTCGGTGAGGCATATGGACGGCAGGGGCTCAAGCCTGAGCGACGTGGTGAAGACGACGAGCTGGGCGACGCCTACGGCGAGGGATTATCGCTCGGAGCGTGGCAGTCAGACGGACGAGGAACTGTACGGCTCGAAGGGCCGACCCCTGTCGAGACAGGTGCTTGTAGCGGACCATGGGCAGACGCTTACTGGCTCGCCTGCCACGACCCGAGGCACGGACGCATTCTCAGGCCGGCTCAACCCGGCGCATTCGTGTTGGCTTATGGGCGTGCCGGGCGAGTGGCTGTGGTGCGCCCCGAAAAACAGGGCGGACTCAAGGTACAGAACGCGCACTGGTACAACCGCAATGGGGCTCTCAGGTGCATTGGCAACGCCATCGTCCCGCAAGTCGCGGCCGTGTTCATCGAGGCTGTTCTGAGATCGATTCATGATGAGTCTGTATAGCAATAGGAACGGGACAGGGAAGGGAAAAGGACCATGTTGATATCGTTCAGCGTCCCCCTTATCCCCCGTGGACAGGGCCGCCCGCGGTTCGCGCGGATCGGCGCCGGCGTGCGCACCTACTCGCCGAGAGACACGGTGCGCTACCAGCAGGAGTTCATCGTGCTTGCGGCGGCGTTTGCGCCCACTCGCCCGCTGGAAGGCCCGCTTTCTGTACGTTTGCTCTTCGGACTCCCCATACCCCGCTCGCGTGCGGCGTGGTGGCGTGAGGCCGCCATGAGCGGTGCCGTACATCCATGTGGACGACCCGACATAGACAATTTGGCCAAGGCGGTGCTTGACGCGCTCAACGACTCGGGTCGGTGGTGGAGGGATGATGCGCAAGTGACGACGTTGACAGTGACAAAATGCTATTCGGAGACGCCCGGTACGGAGGTCACGATTGACGTGATAGGAAGCATCGCATCGGCGAAACAATGGAGACATGCGACATAGGTCAGGCACGGCGTGGTGTGGCTGGGCCCGGCGTGGCAAGACCGGGCGCGGCACGGCAGGGCGAGGCGTGGCGGGGCTGGGCGAGGTGCGGCGCGGCGTGGCGAGGTCGGGCTGGGCCAGGCACGGCGTGGCGAGGTCAGGCGAGGCGGGGCGAGGTGGGGCATGGCGGGGTCGGGCATGGCGGGGTAAGGCAGGGCAAGGCGCGGCGCGGCGGGGCGGGGCAAGGCGTGGCTCGGCGTGGCGTGGCTCGGCGGGGCACGGCAGGGCAAGGCCGGGCGCGGCAAGGTGGGGCAAGGCAACCAAACAGCACGAAGGAGGTCCTTATGGCGAAACGGACTGGTAGCAACGGGAACGGACAGACCACGGCACTCCTCGACGCGACGGAAGATACCACCTCGCAGCGAGCACGTGAGGCGCGGTTCCAAGTGCCCTATCGCGTGAACGTAGCCGTTGAGGGCGTCGTCGCGCTCCTCTTCCACAAATACGACTGCGCGGAGGTCGAGGCGAAAAGCGCCGCCAAGAAGGGCTCGGCAACCAAGAAGACCGACAACATCGAGAGCTTCCTGTACCGGGAGCCTACCACCGGCGCCCTCTGTCTGCCGGCGCAGAACATCAAGGCGTGTCTTGTTGAGGCCGGACGGTCAATCCCCGACCCGAGAAGCCCCCGCAAGTCCGCGCGAGACCTGCTGCGCGCCGCCATCCTTGTCGAGCCGGAATACGTCGTTTTCGACAAGGGACCGAAGACATGGGACTACCTCGACAAGCGCGGGGCGGTCATACAGCGCAACCGAATAACGCGCGTCCGACCCGCTCTGAATGCGGGCTGGCGCCTGTCGTGGACGATACACGTCACGCAGCCGACATACATCACACCGCTCCTCGTAGAAGAAGTCGTGAAGGCGGCGGGGGCGTTCAATGGCCTGGGCGATTTCCGACCCGATTACGGCCGGTTTGCGATCCGCTCGTTCGAGATCGCCTGACAACTATGACGTGGCAAGGCGCGGCGAGGCGGGGCGAGGTCGGGCTAGGCTGGGCGCGGCTCGGCTGGGCGCGGCTCGGCTTGGCAAGGCGTGGCGGGGCCCGCCTTAGCTAGCGAATCATGTTCTGCGCGGGAGTCTTGGCTCCAGTCCTCTTATCGAGAGGGTGGGGTCCCCAATAACACGATGTAACCCATCCCGGAGTGCACTGATCTCTCAATGCCCATACCCGTCCCCGTTCCCGTCCCCGTACCCGTCCCCGTACCCGGACCCGTCCCCGGACCCGTCTCCGGGCCCGAACCCGTCCCCGTCCCCGTACCCGTACCCGCACCCGGACCCGTACCCGGACCCGTCCCCGTCCCCGTCCCCGGACCCGTACCCGGCCCCGGCCCCGGACCCGTACCCGGATTCTATCGTGCAGACCATATCGGGACCGTCTCGATGGATGCCTGCGCCTTGGGGGATACCGTCAGGATGCGGAGTAGGTTCGCACGATTACGCGGTTCTTCTGGCTCGCCATGGCTATTCTCCACGTCACTCCCTCTCGATCATGTAGTTCAGCAGCACGAGGTAGTTGATCGCGTCAACGATCCTGCCGCGGATCGGCTCGCTTTCGACCTTGTCGTTCTTGATGTACGCGTTCACGGCCGATAGGTGCTTCGACAGGTAGATCCCGAGAGCGATCCGCGGCGATACGCCAAAGGCGCGCGCGCAGTTGGTGAAGTTAGCGAGCCGGTCGCCGTGGCCGCTGTAGTCGGCGCCCTTCCGCGCGAGAACCTCGCGGCAATCGGCGAGTAGCCTCTCGACGGAGCACTCGAAGGGGATCGGCGCCGGTGGGGGCGCAGTCCTCGGACTGCCGGGAAGGGGCGAGGGCACCGACGCCGGCGCGCGAGGCTCGTCGTCGGGCTCGGCCGCGATCTCCTCCAACGTCGGTAGCTCGGAGGCCTTCGCCGGAGCGCCCGTCTCGCCCTCCGTCTTCTCGCTCGTCATCATCACTTCCACCTCTTTCACCTCGTTCGTGCATCGCTTGCAGTAGACCGGGCCACGGGAGAACGTCCCGGGCGGTACGCCCTCCGAATATGGCGCGCTCGCGCGCCGCTCCGTACTCGTGCTTACCGCAGCGGATGGTGAGGCGCGCCCGAGCATGCCGCCCCTGCAGACTGTCAGGTGTGCCGAGGAGAATGAGCGGGCGCTAACCTCGTGTGGATGATTGCGGCCGGAGCCGTTCGCAGGGCTCATGTCGTCCTCTTGGAGCACACCTGACATGAACATTCTACGATGCGCGGCGTCACCGTCAACATGTTTTTGAGATATCGTGGTCGGCTCAACGGTTACGTGAGCGCGACGCCGCGGCCCCGGCAACGCGGACAGAGCCCTCGGGGCTCGTCGATGACGCCGCGCCCGCGGCACCGGCGACAGCGCGGGAGCGAGAGGCGCCACAGTTCAAGATCCGTGCTTCGGCGATACGCCGCCTCGTCGCCGCTCGTGTGTCTCGGGCGCTCCTCGCTCACCGCCGGCGCACGCGGAGGTAAGCTCCGCCCGTCTCGCGTGCGAGGTCGCGCCCGAGGTCATCCGCCCCCGCTTCCGCCGGCTCGATGCCCACGATCCCGAGGACCGCCCCCCGTTGCCGCGCGCGCTCGACGAGCGGCGTCAGGTTCGATTCCGCGCCGCCATCCGGCGCGAGGTCTGTGACCACGATCACGCCGAGGTCTATCGGCGTCTCCCGCAACGCCTCTTCGACCGCGCCTATAATATCCGTGTTGCCCGAGGGGACCCACCCCGCGAGCCACGCGCGCGCCGCCTTGAGCGCATCGGCATCCGGCATCTTGATCCACCCTCGCGGCTCCCACGTAAGGGCAGCCCCGAAGATCCCGAACTTGACGCGGCCGGCGTCGCTCGCCTGCTCGGCCACGGCCAGGGCCTCGGTGACGGCGAGCGGGTACCGGCTCCGCTCCGACATAGACCCCGAGGCGTCCACAAGGATCACGATCTCTGCCGGAAAGCTCCGCCCGTCGATTACCACCGTGCGGTGGACTCGCTCACCGGCGTAGAGCGTCGAGGCTATACCAAATGCCCACACGCCGCCATAACACACGCGCCATACCGTCCGTGTCGTCATGGCACGGGGCCTCCCTCCATGCGCTCTTGTGTTCGGAGCCATATCCAGTGTCGCACCGCCTCCGCCATGGCAACGCACGACGCCCCGACCGCGACATCGTAGTAGCGGCAGAAGGGGGACTGACAGCGCGGCTGCTGGAAGAGGAGAAGCGCGTCCGGCGCTCCGCACTGAGGACACAAGCATCGCGTCCCGTCCGTCACGTTACCACCTCGGGTGGTGCGGGGGGCGGGAGGTCCGACTGCGCTACGAGCGGTTGTACTTCCCCGTAGCCGCACATCCCGCAGCGCCATCGGATCTGGAGGCCGCAGATGACCTCGCGCTCGCCCTGCGCCGCCACGCGATCGGCTACGACGCTTCCCCGGAGCGGCCACGGGATCGGCCTGCCCGGTGAACAAATCGGGCACCATCGTTTCGCTCTGACAGCGGCTTCGGCGGCTTCAATGTCCGGCGGCTGCCATTCGATCCCGGTGCCGATCGTGACGTTGAGCTTGTAGCCGCGGAGCTTGAGATCCTTTACAGCCTCGAGGACTTCAGCGGATTCACCGATGGCCTTGGCCGCGACATCGCGCACCAACTGCCGGAGATGCTCTATGCGCTCATCCTCCTCCGGCACATCACACCCCTAGGGCCCCCTTCAGCGCGGCGCCGGCGATCCCCCCGAGCACGCGCGCCACGCGCTCCGCCGTCTCGCGCATCCCCGCCGTGACCGCGAGCTGCCCCGCGGCCGTGAGGGACAAATAAGCTGCCCGAGCGATCCGGAGTTCCTGCTCGACGGGGATGCCGGAGATGGCGCGCACGGTGAGTCTCGCGAGGTCCGCCATCACCTCGCGCGCGAGGACGCGGACCGCGGGGCTGTCGATCTTCGCGAGGGCCTCGGCCGCCGCAGCCAGCGCCTGCTCCCGCACCGCCGCCGTCACCTCGTTCACACCGAGCGTGCTCATGGCATCTCCCATCCCGACCACCATCGGCCGACAGCGTACGCGAGCGCCCGCGCGAGAAAGACGGAGAGCGCCGCGCCACAGAGCGCGGGGACCATCGCCTCAATCGCGAGCCGAATCATCGCTCGGCCTTCTCCGCCTCGCGGAGCCTCACCGCCCACGCCTCGACAAGGCGTTGACGGCGTTGAGCCTGCTCGTTGTCGAGAGCTTGATCTCGCGCCACGTACCCTAGGTACTCTTCCGCGATCACATCGAACACAGCCCGGTCGGCGCGCACGTAGGCTTCCGAGAGCCCGCATCCGGCGAGGCACGCCACGAGAATGAGCGCTCCCAAGGCCTTGACCGCGTCGTGTAGCTGGTCGAAGCAAACTCGGCAGACCACGGAGAAGGCGTGTCCGATCCGGACCGATGCGTAACCGCCGTGTCTCATACGATGCCGGCACCCACACGCATCGCAGCAGTCGTCTTCCGTCTGGCGCTTCGCCAATCGGCATACGGCGATCGGCGAGACGTTCGCGGTGGGGCTCGCCGTCTCGTTCTCGTCGCTCATTTCCCGTCCTCAGGCTTCTTCTCCTGGTCGAATCGAAGCGCGAACTTGCGCGCTACTTCAACGCCGGCGATCCACGATGCCTTTCGTTCCACCTTCGCCGCGTCGTTCGTCGAACCGATTCGAGCGGTCACGAGGCCGAGTGCCGCGATGATCGCCAGGGTCGTCTCCGCCCCGTTCGTCTCGCCTCCGAGGTACGCGGCGATAGCCGCGAGGATGGCGCTCGACGCGAGGATATAGGTGCGGTATCCACGAATCGTGTCCATATGTGGCCCTCCCCTGATAGACTACATTGGGGAACCGACATCAACCGGAGCCGCTCCGCCCGCGCAATAAGTCGCGCATCTCGCGAGTTGCTTCGGCGACCCCGTCGAGCTTGGTTTCAACCCGCGCTAGCCTTTCCAAAAGGGCCGTAATCTCGCCTCCGGCCTCGGCGAGGCGCCCCCCCACTCTATCGATGCGCTGGTGCGCCGCCGCCACGGCACCGTCTACGGCGTGGATCTGCTGAGCGCGGCGGCCTTCGGCACGCCCGAGAGCAAGTAGCGCCCCGCCAACCCCAGCAGTCAACCCCGCCAACCCCGTCAGTCCGGCCAACGTCACGAAGTCAGTCATCGGCCCCTTCCCCCTCTCCGACGAGAAAAGGCATAAGGCGCCGTCGCCTGCGTGCCTTCCGCTCCTCGCTCGTGAGCTGCTCGAACTCGGCGGCGTGTTTCGCTCCCTCCTTGAGAAGCCGCTTGAACTCGTGGAGGCGGAAACCGAAGCGGATGAGCATCTCCCGCGATTCCTTCTCGCCCTTCGCGTCGCCCGTTTCGCGCGCGTCAAGCCAGCGCTGTTGCCAGTCGTAGAAGTGTCGCCCCTTCTCTTCGGCCACGCCCCCCGTCTTGTCGGCGCGGTAGACCTGTAGGCCGAACGGGCGAAGGAGCTGGAGATCCCGTGTACTCGTATCCTCACTACGCAACTGCCGGATGAGGCGCCCCGGCGCGCCCGTCACCATTTCGCTCCACTTTTGACCGCTCGGAGTGAGGCTCGCCCACCCTCCACGCTTCACGTTGAGCGCCTTGCGTTGCGCCGTCGTAAGCCCCCCCTCCTCTTGCCGAGAGTAGAGCGGTCCGCCGCCCGGTTCCTTCCCCGTCAGCCCCATATAGCCGGCCTTGAGGACGGGGTTCGCGCGCTGCGCAGCCCACTCTCCGAGGTCTGAGGCGACCTGCCCCGGACCCCACTTCGCCCCCTCACGGAGGGCGTCATAGGCCGACCCTACCAGCGAGATCAGCGTATCCGGTCGCCAAAGGTTATAGCCACCGTCGGCTCGTTTCCCGAGAACGATTGCGCCCCGCTGTTCGCTCGGCAGGTTCTTCGCAACCTCGGCAACCTCCGGGTTGCGGTTGTTGATCGCCTGGATTAGAAGCAACCCCCCCGCGATCTTCGGCGCCGGTCCCGATGCCAAGCCGCGCAACGAGTGTCTCCCCGTCACGGGATCACGCGCGATATCAACCGTGAGCCGCAGGCCCTGTTCGACGAACCACTTGGCGAACTGCACATGCGTCCCCGCGAGGCGCCCCCACTTCCCCGACTTCTGGTAGTTCCCCATGACGCGGTTCGCCCATTGGGCCGCGCGCTGTGGGGAAGCGCCCATGCTCTCGTAGACCTCGCCGAGTGCGATCTTGAGTGAAGTCTCGCGAAACTCGCCGGCCGTCTTCACTGCGCGCGGGATGGCGCGAACAACGCGCCACGCCCCGCCCGCGGCCCCAGGCAATGCGATGTGCCCCGGCGTGGTGCGGCGCTGGCTTATGACGTGGGTGGGGTCCGCGCGATCGAGAAGCGTCTCGAATACCTCGGTGATATACCCCTTCTGGCGCATCTCGTCGAGGTAGCGCGGCGCGCCGCCCGCGGCCCGCTCGGCGTAAGCTTGCAACAGGCGTTTCGAGGCTGCCGCATGGGCCTTCGCGAACTGAGGCCAGCGGTGGACGGGAATGTTCATGTAGGCCGTCGCTGGATCGCTGATGGCCTGCGCGGCGTGGAAGGCGGGGTTCGCTATGAGCTGCACGTTCCGGTTCCACCGCCCCGCCGCCTGGAGCACCTTTCCCAAGCCCGTTCGCTCGAACTCCCCTCCCGCCGCGAATAGGCCCTCCGCGAGATCGCGGGGGAGGACCTCATAGGTCGTGTTTCCGCTCACAAGCGGCTCGGCCGGCCCCGCCGCGCCGCTCGCTTCGAGGACCTTCCGCGCTTCCCGGCCCTTGAGTATCCGTGCCCGCCCGGGCCCGAAGCTGTAGAGAGCGTGCTCGGCGGGGTCGAAAGCTACAGTACCGCTCTGGACATCGGCGGTGACGGCATACCGCCGCATCTCGCCCGCCAGCTCGGCGTCCTTCCCGGCCTTCCGCGAGACGTAATCGGCGAAGGCAAGAGCGCCGTACGGGTCCTCCTCGATCGGCAACTCTGAGCCCTGGCGCTGCCGCGTCATGCCGGGCCGACTCTCCACCACACCTCGAAACGCGGGCGGCCCCGCGAACTCCTCGTAATACGCTTTTACGAGATGGGGCACATAGTCTTCGCGTTTCCAGGCGGGGTCTACCTGGCCGGAACGGACGAGCCTGTCCCATACCTCGTCGGCCCACTGTCTGTACTCGCGCTCGAAACGCGCGAGCTTCGCGGGTTCGATCCGCGCCGCCGCATCACGGACATCCTGAAGCACCTGCGCGTAGCTCTTCCCCGCGGGGAGCGTTTGGGTGCCCGAACGAACGGTTGCGGCGAGGTCCTTCGCTACGAGGTAGCGGCGCATGGCCGCATTCTCGGCTGGGGTGTGCTGGTACTGTACCGCCCGCGCCCGTTCTGCCGCAGTCTCCGCGCCCGCCGCGACGATCGAACGATTGGCCGCGAGGTAGTCATCCGCCATGACGGCGGCGTCACTCGTCGAGTAGCGCTTGAGCGCGGGGGCATACTGGAAGGGCGCTGCGATCTTCCTCCCGGCTTCGCGAATCCACTCGATGGGGTTCAGCACCGCGCCGTGTTCGCCCGTTCCCTTGCCCTTATAAGCCGGCGGCGTTCTCGCAGTGCGAACGGGCTGCGGAGGAGGAGGTTGCGGAGACGGGGAAACTTTGTCGCCCGGTCGTAACAGCGCTTCGATGGGCCG
>Ga0209321_10002898_pt1 | contig 11500 bp, 8 predicted proteins | sample Rifsed16ft4_FD_184012 | JGI IMG/M metagenome (GOLD analysis project Ga0209321, IMG submission 184012) | Soil microbial communities from Rifle, Colorado, USA - sediment 16ft 4 - CSP-I_5_4 (version 2) | ecosystem: Environmental > Terrestrial > Deep subsurface > Rock core/Sediment | place: Rifle... | reverse complement strand
CTCCGCTCGATCCCCAGGCGCTCAGCGGTCCTGGTAACGTTCCATTGGTTCTCCTCCAGCCGACGCAGGATGAACTCCCGCTCGAACCGCGATCGGGCATCACGTAGCGTGCCGTCGGGAGTGGGCCACACCTCCCGCCTTGGTCCACCTCGGCGAAGAGACGACGCAAGATCGAGAGGCTGGATGGTTCTCGCCGCCACCATAATGGCCAGTCGTTCGATGACGTTCCTGAGCTCTCTGACATTGCCGGGCCACTGATACTCGACCAGAAGCTCCATTGCTTCCGGCGACAGATCTTTCTCTGGCTTCCCGTACTCCTGACAGAAGGACTGGAGAAAATACCGGGCGAGGAGCGGGGTGTCTTCCTGGCGTTCCCGGAGCGACGGGATCTCAAAAGGGATGACGTTCAAGCGATAAAAGAGATCCTCTCGAAAGGCGCCTCGACGGATCTCTTCCAGCAGATCCTTGTTGGAAGCGGCGATGACCCGGACATCCACGGTGAGGCCCTCGCTTCCGCCGACCCGTTCAAAGGTCTGCTCCTGAAGGACACGGAGGACCTTGGCCTGTGTCTTCAGGCTCATGTCCCCCACCTCATCGAGGAAGATCGTGGCCCCGTCACCTAACTCGAACTTGCCGCGCCGCTGGCCCGTGGCGCCGGTGAATGCACCCCGTTCATGGCCGAACAACTCGCTCTCGATCAACTCCTCCGGAATCGCGGCGCAGTTGACGACGACAAACGGCTTATCACTCCTGGCGCTGTTGCGATGGATGGCCCTGGCGATCAACTCCTTCCCGGTGCCGCTCTCCCCCCGAATCAACACCCGCCCGTTGGACGGGGCGGCCGACAAGATCTGCTCACGAAGCATCCTGATCGCCTTGCTCTCTCCTACGATCTCGTAGCGCCGATCAAGCGTCTCGCGGAGCGATCGATTCTCCCACTCAAGTCGGTGCAGATCCAGGGCATGGCGGACCGCCAGATGGACCTTCTCCAGGTCTAGGGGTTTCTCCAGGTAATCGTAGGCCCCAAGTTTAGTGGCCTTCACGGCCGTCTCGATAGTGCCGTGCCCCGAGATCATGATGACAGGCAATTCCTCGTGTATTCGCTTGATCGCCTCCAGGGTTGCCAACCCGTCGATCCCCGCCATCCAGATATCGAGGATGACCAAATCGGGGGGGCTCTTGTGAATGGCGCGCAACGCCTCGTTCCCGTCCCCGACCCCTGAGACACGGTACCCCTCGTCCCTGAGGATGTCCACGATCGACTTCAGGACCTTCTGTTCATCGTCAACGACTAGGATGTGTTCGTGGGCCACGGCCCGACTCCATCGCCATTATCCACTGAGGATGAGAGGGCAGGCAACTCGATGATGACCCGCGTCCCTCTCGGGACGTTGTCTTCGATGCGGATCTGCCCGGCATGCTCGGCCACGATCCGGTGCACGATGGCCAGCCCAAGGCCGGTGCCGCCGGGCTTGGTCGAGAAATAGGGAAGGAACAGTCGCTCCCTGTCGGCGCGGGGAATCCCCGGGCCGCTATCAACGACCTCCAGCGCGACAACGTGAGTCTCCTTCAGGAATCGCGTCCTGATGGCGATCTCTCCCTCCCCGTCGAGGACATCCAGGGCATTGTCCACCAGGTTGATCAGCGCCCGCTTCATCTGCTCGGGATCCAGATTCACGAGGGGAAGCTCCGGGTCAAGGTCGCGGGCGATCTTTACCCCTTTCGGGGCGGCTGCGTAGAGCGTCAGCACCATCTCCACTACCAGGTGGAGGTCGTTGGGTTTCAGATCGCAGGATGGCATCTTGGCCGCGTACCTGGAGAATTCGTCTACCAAGCCTTTGAGCCCGTTGACCTCCTGGATGATCGTCCGCGTGCACTCCTCGAATGCCTGCTCGTAATCAGGCGCTCGGTCGGCGAACTTCTTCCTCAACCGTTGCGCAGCAAGTTGGATCGGGGTCAACGGGTTCTTGATCTCATGCGCGATCCGCCTCGCCACCTCCCGCCAGGCCATCGTCTGCTCGGCGCGGATCCGCTGGGTGATCTCTTCCAGCACCACAACCCTCCCCAGATGGCTCTCCGCGCGGTCGGTCAGACCGCTGATGTTCACCACGATGTTGGCGACCCGGCCATTGCGCTGAAGCGTGAGCTGTTGATCCACGATCCCGCTTGCATCGTCCGCAGTCCGCTCCAGCAGGCCGCGAAGCGGGGCGAGCGAGCCGCCCCCGAGGAGCTCGGTATAGTGACAGCGCCGCATCGAACGCCCCTCCAGCCCCAGGATGTGAATGGCCGCCGGGTTGATGGTCGTGATCATCCCCTGCCGATCAAGCGACAGGACGCCCGTGGCGATATTCTCCAGGACGGTCTCCATGTAGGCTCGCCGCTGGTCTAATTCCACGTTCGAGTGCTGGAGGTCAAGGTTGGCGCTCTCCAGTTCCGCCTTGCTCTGCCGCAGGTCCTCCGTCATCTTGTTAAAGGAGTTCACCAGGATCCCGATCTCATCGTCCGCCTTGGCGTCAACCCTGAAGGCCAGGTTCCCCGCAGCAACGGCCCTGGTCGCCTCGGCCAGTTGCTGAATCGGCACGGTGATACCCCGGGCCAAGTAGATCCCGACCCAGACAGCGGCGAAGATGATCACGAGGGTCACCATGAGAAAGAGCATGATGTAGATCCCCTTGATGGGGTTCTTCAGCATCTTGAGCTGCTGGTACTCATTGACCCCACGAGTGACCTCGCCGACCCTTGCCGAGAGTCCCTCGGGAATGTAGTGGGTTGCCACCAGAAATGTGGCCCGGCCCTTCGAGTCCGACATGGCGATCGGAGCCACCCCGCGGATCACGTCCCCCCCGGGGATCGCTTGGATCAACGCGAAGGTCTCGCCCCTCCCGCCTCGCCGGAGCGCCGGGCCGAGCGCGGGCAGGTCGGCCGGCAGTCGCCTCTTCGCGCGAAGCCCCAACAGCTCGGCGCCGGTCCCGTCAATGATCTGAACCGCACTGAGGTTGTACTCCGTCATCTTCTCGGCCATCAGGCCGCGCGCCAACTCCTGTCCCTCCTCGCTGTCGAGGCCGCCCGGATCGATGCGCGAGGCCATCTGGCGCGCCTGGATCACGAGGGTCTCGTGGGCGACCCTCTCGAACAGTTGGGCCACCTCCAGCGAATTCTGGAGCGACTCCTCCACCTTGATGTTGAACCAGCTATCTACGCTGTTGGTGATGAGGTTGCTCGCCACGACAAAGAGGAGGAAGGCCGGCAGGAGTGAGAGGCTCACAAAGGCCACCACCAGCTTGACACGAAACTTGGAACCCAGCAGATTATCCCGACGCTCGAGGTAGACTTTGAAGAGGCTCCGAAAGACCAGAAGGACGAGGATCAGGAGGAGGACCATATTCACGTTGACGAGCGCGAAGATCAGGATGTTGCTGGCAATCGGAGTAGGAAATCGGAGTTGATGGATCAGGACCTGGACGGTCGTCAATACCACGACGAGGGCGAGGACACCCCCCAGGATGAGGCGGGTACGGCGCTTGCGACGATCGGGATTGATCGGGACAGCCATGTGCCTGCCTGTTTTATAGGCGTATTTCTAGGAGCGCCGAGGTGGCGTTGGGGTTATCGAAACCAGGGCAGAGCAGACACAACAGGAGGTAGAGGGGGAAGATCGGCTCGACGGAGTAGCTCGCTGTCTTGGCCTGCACGACCTTCACCTCGGCTGGCACCCCGAACTCTTCGGCCACTATAGCCGAAATCTCGGACGGATTGCAAGGGCAAAGTCGATAATCGACAACGCGGTGCCGCGAGGAAAATGGGCGGGATGACCTTGTGGGGAGTAATGGTATACGAAATTATGAGGGTACTTTGAGCGGGCGACCTGGCTGAAGCAGCGGCCTTGCCCATCGCTCGATCACACTATTCCGAGCGGGGGCCACTTGCTGAAGGTCAAGGTGACGCTGGATTTCCTGCACGAGCCTGGTATGGAGAAGGTGGCCCGCGTTGTGGGCGATGACAGTCCCTACAACAGGTCGGCCCAGAAGATATAGATCTCCCAGGAGATCCAGCACTTTATGGCGGACCAACTCATCGCGGAAGCGGAGATCGCCGTTGAGTACCCCGGCCTCGCCGATCACCACCGCGTTGTCGAATGAGCCACCCAGAGCCAAATTGCGTCGGCGAAGCTCTTCGACATCCTTGACGAACCCATAGGTCCGACAACTCGCGATCTCGCGGACGAACGTCTCGCGGGAGAGATCGAATGCGACCGATTGCTCTCCCAGAAGAGGATGGTCGAAGCGCATCGTGTAAATGACCTGAAGTCGCTCCGAGGGAACGATCTGAATGCTGCGGCGTTCGTCCTCAACGACGAGACGCTCCTTCACCTTGAGATAGGTTCTGGGTGCCATCTGGCGTCGCAGGCCCGCTCGCCTGATCAGCTCCACAAACGGCGCAGCGCTGCCGTCCATGACGGGGACCTCTTCGCCGTCGAGCTCCACCAACACGTTGTCTAACCCCATCCCGGCGAAGGCCGCCATCAGGTGCTCGATCGTCCTCACCTTCACCCCATTCTTCCCGATAGAGGTGGCATGATGAACATCGATGATGTTCGCGGGCTGAGCCTCGATGGTCGGCGCGTCCCGAAGATCGATCCGCCTGAACACGACACCGGAGTTGGCCGGGGCCGGACGGAGGCTCATTCGGACCGGCTGTCCAGCGTGAAGTCCTATCCCTTCGCAGGTCGCAACCTTCTGAATCGTCCGCTGATGGCTCAATATCCCCTCCCAGGTGATCTCAATATGCCCGCACTCGAGGACAAGAACACATAATCCGACGGCTCAAGGCGCAACTTGGCGACAAGGTACTGAAAACGTTTCTGCAAGCGATGTACCAGTAACCTATTGAATCGTGAGCGAAACTCCACCAAATAAATACCAATAAATCCAACTAGTTATAATGATACCCTCAGAGGATGGCCTATTGGATGTGCGCAGGTGTTGAGATGCTGCAACAGGTGTGTCAGATAAACCTCGCTGCCCACCGGTGAATCAGCCGCTCCAAGGCATCGCGATACGGCCGCTCCTCGAAAGGGGCGAGCAGCTCCTTGATCCGCCCCTCCGCCCCACTCGACGGGACCAGTGGTGCTCTGTGGACAGGGGCTTTTGGGGTGTCGAGGGCCGAACGGCGGGAAGCCCGGCCGATCCTCAAGATGATCTCTTCCACCGCCGGCTCCCCAAGCTCCTTATTCAACATGACCTTCAGCTTGTGGCGCAGCATGTGGAGCTCGTGTAGCCAGATCGGATCCTCCACGCACACGTACAGTCGCCCCTCTCTGAAGGTTTCAACGGTCGCCCGCTCCCGAATCCTCAAGGGGATGGCCTGCTCCCATGCCCTGAGCAGGGCAAGATGGCGAATCACCCCAACGAGACCCATTCCTTCGAGGGCCCCTAGGAGAATATCCCCGCACCTGGAGGGGCTGTTCCGCTCGGCACCTTCAGTGGATGGTCCTTTCTTCTTCATCTGACAAACTCTACCCGCGGCACCAGCATTTCGGATTCGGGCACCTGGAAGTAAGCCGCCAATTGAAAATGAAACAAATTGGCCACGCGGTCCGTTCAGGTTCGCCCTTGGTCTCGGCCTGACGCGGCCAGGGCTTCATCGATGGCCCGATTGGCGAGCGCGTCCGCTTGACGGTTCCGCTCGCGACCGACGTGCTCAATGTGGAAAGATGGAAGGGCCTTCATCAAGTCGCACGCCTGGGAGTGGAGCTTGGCGAGGCGGGGATGTTTGACCCGGTATCGACCCTCGACTTGCCGCACCACCAATTCGGAGTCCGACCGGATCGTGACCTCCGACGCCTTCAGTTTGCCCGCCTCGCCCAGGGCGAGGAGGAGGGCTTCGTATTCGGCGACATTGTTGGTTGCCTCGCCGATGTACTTCCAGAGCTCCCGCTCCAGCGGCCCGCCCTCTTGCCGAATCATGACGCCGATCCCGGCCGGCCCCGGATTACCGCGAGAGGCTCCGTCGATGTTCATCACGAGGCGCAGTCCTCCTGTCGCGCGCGAGGGTAAAGGCGGATACGCCCGTTCAATCAGCTCCGCCGCCTCCAGCAGGTCGGCTCGATCTTTCGAAGAGAGGCGTGGGGATGGAGATGTTTCGATATCCGTGGCGGCCCTTGCCGCCAGTCGTCTGAGGGCGGTGCAGATCCTATCCGATCCCACTTTATCCTCTCCAGTAGAGGATGCGACCGCACCGTTCGCAGGTCAGAATCTCCTCGTTCCGGCGCACCTCGTTATACAACTGAGGGGTCAGGGCCACATGGCAGCCCTCGCAGGAACCATCCCTTGCCGGTGCCACGGCCAGGCCGGCACGACTCTTGAGGAGGCGGAGGTATTGCTGCAGCAGTGACGACTCCACATTCTTCGACCGGCCCTCCCTGGCCCCCTGTAACTCAGATAGCCGGCCCCGTAGCTGTCGAAGCTCGGCCTCCTTTCGCTGTGTGTCCCGGAGGGCCTCCGCCTCGCTGGATCGAACCCTCTGTTCCTCCTCAGCCCGAGCCTTCAGTTCCACCTCGATCTGATCGAGGAGCACGAGGATCGCTTCCTCCAAGACCGACACCTTGTGTTTCAACCCCTCGATCTCCTTGAGGACCGCGGAGTACTCCTGGTTGGTCTTGATCTCAAAGAGCCGGCTCTGTCGCTTCTTGAGTTGGTCAGTAACCTCCTCCAATTCGCGCTCTTGTTGGCGGCGAAGCTTCGTCATCCTGTCCGTCTCCGCCGTCACCGCATCGAGGGCGGCCTTAGCCTTCATCAGCTGCTCCTCAATCCTTCGGATCACGCCCGGGATGGCGGCGGCGGCGGCCTCGACCTCGGCGATCTCTGAGTCGAGCCGCTGTAGTTCGACAAGCCGTTCTAAATCCGCCAGCACGGCACGCTCCAGTGAAACAGCCTTCAGCCATCAGCCATCAGCAGAGATGATCTGCAGAGCTGAACGCTGAGCGCTGAAAGCTGACGGCTCTGAAGTGGTGGGCCCACCTGGACTCGAACCAGGGACGACCCGGTTATGAGCCGGGGGCTCTAACCAACTGAGCTATGGGCCCACAGGAGTTAACGGTTCACGGTTGACGGTTCACGCTTTTTTGAAGCCATTCTTGCAGACTGTCAACTGTGAACTGTTGACCGTGAACTGGGCCGCTCTTCGGCCCCTAGCCTTCGACGAAGCTCTTGAGTTTCTTGCTCCGCGTCGGATGGCGAAGCTTCCGCAGCGCCTTGGCCTCGATCTGCCTGATCCGCTCGCGGGTGACCTCGAACTGCTGGCCCACCTCCTCCAAGGTATGATCACGGCCATCCCCAATGCCGAAGCGGAGCTTCAACACCTTTGTCTCCCGTTCCGTCAGTGACTCGAGAACCTCCTGGGTCTGACCGCTGAGGTTGATCCCGATCACGGCCTCGACCGGAGAGACGGCCCCCTTGTCCTCTATGAAGTCTCCCAGATGGGAATCCTCCTCCTCTCCGATCGGTGTCTCGAGAGAGATCGGCTCCTGGGCGATCTTCAGCACCTTCCTGACCTTGTCCACCGGCAGGTCAATCTTTTGTGCAATCTCCTCCGGTGTCGGCTCTCGTCCCATCTCCTGAACGAGATACCGGGAGGCACGCGTCAACTTGTTGATGGTTTCGATCATATGAACAGGGATCCTGATGGTTCGGGCTTGGTCGGCGATGGCGCGGGTGATCGCCTGGCGGATCCACCACGTGGCGTAGGTGCTGAATTTATACCCTCGCTGATATTCGAACTTGTCCACCGCCCGCATCAGGCCGATATTTCCCTCCTGGATCAGGTCGAGAAACTGGAGACCGCGGTTGGTGTATTTCTTGGCGATGCTGATCACCAGTCGGAGGTTGGCCTCCACCATCTCTTTCTTCGCCTTGAGCGCCTTCCACTCCCCGTTGGTGATGGCCTGCAGCAGGGATCGCAGCTCCTTGGCAGAGGCATCCGCCTCCTCCTCCACCTTTCGGATCTTTCGCTGGATGGCCACGATCGCGCGCTCACATTCATCCAGTTGCTTTCGGTTCAGCTTGGTCCGGCGCATGATCTCACGCACGGCTGAGGCCCTGTGCCGGCCGTTGCTCAAAATGACTTTCAGGTCCTGCATCGAGAGACGGTGAATTCGACCTGTCTCGCGCAGTTCCCGCTCGCCTTGGTCGATCCGCCCCAAGAGATTACGCATCCTAGTCACGACCCTCTCGACAACCCGCTGGTTCACATGGAGCTTCTGGAGAAGGGTCGCCTGGGCAGCCTTGCGGCGGGCGATCTCATCCTGGATCTTCTGGAGCCACCGTTCGGTAAGCCGACCGACGCCCCGCTGGTAGCGGCGCCGGAGATCATCGATCTTCGCCTGTTCTTTTCGGAGACCCTCCAGCAACGGGGCGTTCTCAGCCAGCAGCTCTTTCTCCTTCTGCTCGGAGAGCTCGTCGAACTCGTTGAGCGCGAACAGCTCTCCAACTCGAGCCTGGCCCTTCAGAAGCCGTTCGCCGACCTCCGCAATCTCTCGAACCGCGACGCCGGCCCGGCAGACAGCGTCGGCAACCTCCTTGCGTCCCTCCTCGATCCGTTTGGCGATTCGAATCTCTCCTTCTCGAGTCAGGAGAGGGGTTTTCCCCATTTCCCGCAGATACATCCGAACCGGGTCGTCGGTCCTGCCGACCGACGACGGAACGAGGTCAAGCTCCACTTCGGAGCTCTCTTCCTCCTGGGGCTCTGACGCTCCCACAGCCTTGGGCCGCTCGGCCTCATCCGCCACCTCGATCTCCATCTCGTCAAAAAGATTCAAGATGTTATCGATCTGGTCAGCCGGCGCAACCTCTTCCGGCAGCAGGCTGTTCATCTCCCGGTAGGTGAGGAAGCCCTTCTTCCGCCCGGGGGAAACCACGCCTCTGGCCCCCCGGCCTTGAATGGCCTGTCTCTTTGCGATCAGCATCTTCCCGCGTTCAGAGCCTTTGCCCGTCCGTAGGGCTCTCGGAGGGGTCCGGAGTCCTTCCGGACCGTGCTCTTTCGCAGCCGCCGCCTTACCGGGTCGGCTAGGCTCTCGGAGGGGTCCGGAGTCCTTCCGGACCGTGCTCTTTCGGGGCGGCGCGGGAGGGGCGGCCTTGGCCTTCTTTTCGCGGAGGGCAACCCGTTTGCCAACCACGGGAGGATGCCGCTTGGCCGTCTTACGGGCCATCCATCGAACTGCCTTTTTAAGTCGTCGCGTCGCCTTGCGAGCCTTCGTCATCCGTCTCTCCTCTCTACACCAAGCCTCGACCTTCGCGCCCCGACTGGACGGCACGATGCGCTTGATCCTTCTTGAGCGAAAGCAACCGCGCCTGAAGGCGCTCGAGCGTTATGTAATCCCCGGCGCGCTCGGCCTCTTTCATTTGTTGCTGGAGCTCCTCGCCGGCGCGGCGCTCGCCCCTGGCCTTCACCCACCCCAGACAATCGGACAGGGTGCGCTCGATCGCATCCTCTCCTTCGTACTCTCCGAGATCCGTCGCCAGCAGCTCGCTGAGAACTCGCTGTACCTCCGGCTCCTCCATCGCAAGCGACACGGGGCCACTGGCCGTTCGGGACCCCATCACCGCAGACTCACAAATCCTCCGGAGGGTCTGGTCCTCCATCTCGTCCGGCCGGATGGCCTCGCGCACCCGATGGGCAGCGCCGGGATGATGAAGCGCCAGGTGAATCAGCCTCCATTCCGTGGACGGCAACGATTTGGGTCGCAGCGTCGGCGGCATCAGGTCCTGCCGACGTCCTTTCATCTGGAGATTAAGCTCCCGGACGATGGCATCATTAGAGAGCGCTACTCGCCGCGCGAGCTTCTCCGCATAACGCTGTCGCGTGATCTCATTCTCGACCACAGCGAGGAGCGGAAGGACTGCGTTCACTGCAGCCGCCTGACCATCGGGGCTTATGAGATCGAACCCCGAGACCCTCCGATCCAGTAGAAACTCCATCAGATCCTTCGATCCCTCCAGCGCGTCGGAGAACCCCGAGGCGCCCTGCTCTTGGAGGAATCGATCGGGGTCCTTGCCCTCCGGCAGCAGGATCACCCGCCAATCGAGACCGCTGTTGAGCAGGCTCTCAACGCTTCGACGCGCGGCAGCGATCCCCGCCGCGTCCGGATCGAAGACCAAGAGCGCCCGGGTGGTGTAGCGGCGGAGCAGGGCGATCTGCTCGGCGGTCAGCGCCGTGCCCAGGACCGCCACGCTATGTTGAAAACCATGAATGTGCAGGGCGATCAGGTCGAAGTATCCCTCCACCACGATGACCAACCCCCGGTCGCGGATCGACGAGGCCGCCAGGTGGAGGCCAAACAGATGCGCCCCCTTCTTGTAAATGGACGTCTCGGGGGAGTTCAGGTACTTTGGGTCGGAGCCGTCGAGCGTGCGACCACCGAAGGCGATCACCTTGCCTGACGAATCGCAAATCGGGATCATCAGTCGGTTCCTGAAGCGGTCGTACGCCCCACCCCCCTCCTTGCGGGCGAGGGCCAATCCCGCCCGCTCCACCTGCTCCTTCGAGAAGTCTCTGCGCAGCAGGTGCCGAAGCAGCCCCTCCCAGGAGGCCGGCGCGCAGCCAAGCCCGAACTGTTCCACCACCGATTCAGGGATGCCGCGCCCCCGCAGATAGGCGCGCCCGGCCGCCCCGTCCGTCGGATGCGCGAGCTGCTGGCGAAAGAACCCCGCCGCCGCATTGTGGATCTCCAGCAGTTGGAGTCGTCCTTCCTCATCCCGCCCAGGCCCGCTCGCTCCGCTGAAACGCGCCGGAAGGTTGATCCCGGCTCGGTCGGCCAGGAAACGGACAGCCTCGGGGAAGCTGAGACGCTGTTGTCTCATCAGGAACCCGATCGAATCCCCGCCCTCCCCGCAGCCGAAGCAGTGGAAGATCTGGCGCTCAGGGTTCACAATGAAGGACGGCGTCTTCTCGGTGTGGAAGGGACACAGTGCCTTGTGGTAGCGGCCGGCAGGCCTCAGTGGAAGGTAGCTGCCGATGAGCTGAACGATGTCAGTGCTCGCCAGCACCCGGGAGACCGCCTCTTCTGGGATCATCGCCGGCCGGTCCTCCTCATGCCGCACCGCCCAGAGAGACGGTATGGGAGTGAAGCTCAACGATGGTGATACCGATCCCACCCTCCAGATAGTCGCCTAATCTGAAGCTCGCGACCAGGGAGTGGCCCTGGAGAAGTTCCGCAACCGTTCTCCTGAGGACGCCGGCGCCCTTCCCGTGGATGATCCGGACGGTGGGGAGCCCGGTCAAGAATGCATCTCCCAGATACTGATCCAGGCGCCGGGCCGCCTCGCTCGCATCGCACCCGATCAGGTTCAGCTCTGCGGGCGTTTCCTTGCTCGCCCTGGAGACCTGAACAGAGATGAGGGCCTCGTTCTGGCCCACCCCCCCCTCCGGAACCACCGCCTCCAGGGGAACTCTGACCTTTCCCAGAGGAAGCTGTATCTCAACCATTCCAGCGGGGGTCGGGTCA
>Ga0209321_10002897_pt1 | contig 11500 bp, 6 predicted proteins | sample Rifsed16ft4_FD_184012 | JGI IMG/M metagenome (GOLD analysis project Ga0209321, IMG submission 184012) | Soil microbial communities from Rifle, Colorado, USA - sediment 16ft 4 - CSP-I_5_4 (version 2) | ecosystem: Environmental > Terrestrial > Deep subsurface > Rock core/Sediment | place: Rifle... | reverse complement strand
TCGACGAAGCCGAGGCCGCTCGGGAGGGACGCACGCCATACGGCGCTCGGGGTTGGTCCAACTACGACTGGCACGGGGACCTCCCGCCAGGCCATCCGATGGTCACGGGCGTCCAGACGTTCGATCCGGATTTGAATGACTTCCGGCACTCGAAGCTCCTGATCTTCCTCGGGAAGAACATGGTCGAGAACAAGATGGCGGATGCCCACTGGTGGATCGAGGTCCTCGAGCGGGGCGGGAAGGTCGTCAACGTCTCGCCGGAGTACAGTCCCGCCTCGCAGAAGGCGGATCTCTGGATCCCCGTGCGGCCAGGTTCCGACGTCGCGCTCCTCCTCGGCGTCGTGAACCAGCTGATCCAGAACGGCTGGTACGACGCGGCGTTCCTGAAGGCGCACACGGACATGCCTCTCCTCGTCCGGATGGACACGCTCCAGCTCCTGCGAGCGACGGACGTATTCCCCGGATACACGAATCCCCCGTGGATCGGGTACAGCGTCACGACGCAGCAGATCCCGCCGCAGTTCCGGGATCTCTGGGGCGACTTCGTGGTCCTCGACTCGACGACGGGAGGTCCCGTCCCGCTCACCCGGGAGAATGTGGGCGGTCTTACGGGAACCGACCCCGCCTTGGAGGTGGATCAGGATGTGCTCCTCGCGGATCGCCTGACGCTGGTCCGGGTGAAAAGCGTCTTCACCCTGTACCGCGAGCTCTGCGCGAACTACCCGCTCGATGTCGTCGAGGAGATCACGCAGACGCCGAGAGACGCGATCCTGCAACTCGCCCGGTGGATTGGGGATCCGGCGGAGAAGCTGTGGCCCGTGTCCATCCACACGGGCGAGGGCGTGAATCACTACTTCCACTGCGATCTCACGACGCGCGCGGTCTTCCTGATCACCGCGTTCGCCGGCAGCCTGGGCGTGCCCGGAGGAAACGTGGGTCACTGGGCCGGCAACTACAAGTCCTCGATTTTCGACGGCCTCCCGGTGTACAACATGGAGGATCCGTTCAACACGAACCTGGATCCGGACGCGGATGGCCGTTCCATCGTCGTGAAGAAGTACTGGAAGGGAGAGAACCCGTGCTACTGGAACTACGAAGACCGGCCCCTGGACGTGGCGGGGAAGAACTTCACCGGCACGACCCACATGCCTACGCCGACGAAGGCCCAGTGGACGTGCAACGTGAACCTGCTGAACAACGCGAAGTGGGCCTACAACATGATCGCGAACGTGAACCCGAAGGTCGAGCTGATCGCGGTCAACGACTGGGAATGGACCGGCAGTTGCGAGTATGCGGACATCGTGTTCCCCGTCCAGTCGTGGCCGGAACTGGCCCACCCGGACATGACCGGCTCCTGCTCGAACCCCTTCCTCATGGCCTGGAAGGGCGGCATCCCGCCGATGTTCGACAACAAGCAGGACATCGAGGTGTACGCCCTCGTCGGGGCGAAGATGGCCGAATTCACGGGGGATGCTCGGTATCGCGACTACTGGGCATTCGTGTTCGACGGACGCGTCGACGTGTACCTCCAACGGGTCCTCGACGCCTCGACGACCTGCCGCGGCTATCGGATCTCAGACATCCTCACGAGCGAGACCGGTTGGCTCATGAACTTCCGGACGTATCCGCGGATCCCCGGTTGGGAACAGATCAACGAGTCGAAGCCGTTCTACAACAAGACCGGACGGCTTGAGTTCTACCGGGAAGAGCCGGAGTTCCTCGAGACCGGCGAGAACCTGATCGTCCACCGGGAGCCCGTGGAGGCGACCCCGTACCTTCCGAACGCGATTGTGGTGCCGCCGACGTTCGACGCAATCCGTCCCAATGACTTCGGGGTCCTGTTGGGGGCGAATTCGGCGGATGAGCGCTCCGTGCGCAACGTGAAGATGTCCTGGACGGACGTCAAGGCGTCCGCGAACCCCCTCTGGGCCGCGGGATACCAGTTCTACTGCCTCACGCCGAAGACCCGCCACCGGGTACACTCCTCGTGGTCGAACGCGGACTGGAACCTCTTGTGGGACAGCAACTTCGCGGACCCGACGCGGACGGACAAGCGCATGCCCCACGTCGGCGAGCATCAGGTGAACATCAACCCGGACGACGCGAAGGCCCTCGGGATCAACGACGGGGACTACGTGTGGGTCGATGCGAATCCCGACGACCGTCCGTACCGCGGCTGGAGACCCGAGGATCCGTTCTACAAGGTCTCCCGACTCCTCCTCCGGGCGAAGTACAACCCGAGCTACCCGCGCGGAGTCCTCATGATCAAACACGCGCCGTTCATGGCGACCCATAAGTCCGTCCTGGCGCATGAGACGCGTCCGGACGGGCGGGCGATTTCCGCGGATACGGGGTACCAGGCGAACCTGCGGTACGGCTCCCAGCAGAGCCTCACCCGCGGCTGGCTCCAGCCGACGCAGATGACGGATAGCCTCGTCCGGAAGAACTACTATGGGCAGGGGATCAACCTCGGGTACGAAGCGGACGTCCACTCACCGAACACCTGTCCGAAGGAAACCCTCGTGCGGGTGACGAAGGCGGAGGACGGCGGGCTCGGCGGCGTCGGCGTGTGGAAGCCCGCGACGACGGGCTACACGCCGGGCAATGAGAACGAGGCGTGCCGACGGTACCTGAGCGGCGATTTCCTCCTCCAGGGATGGGTGTGGCCATGAAGGCGTACGAGGAGGACGACCCTCTGGAATTCGTCGGCGTCGCGTTCGACGATCCGGAGGGGGACGCGGCCCTGGACGCGATGGCCCGCGCCTTCGTCGAGGAGTTCGCCCGCATGGGGTGGACCCGCGAGCGGATCCTCGGCCTGTTCCGCAATCCGTTCTACCGAGGCCCCTACGCGGTGTACCGCCGCCGCGGGGAGCCTTTCATCGTCCGGCTGATCGAGGAGGTGCTCTAGTGGTCCAGGTCTACAACTGGCAGCTCGGGCGGGACATGGCCTATCCATTCCCGAAGGGAGAGACCCGCCGCCAGTTCGCTGCCGTCTTCAACATCAACCGCTGCATCGGCTGTCAGACCTGCACGATGGCCTGCAAGTCCACGTGGACCTTCAGCCGCGGCCAGGAGAACATGTGGTGGAACAACGTGGAGACGAAGCCCTTCGGCGGGTACCCGCAGTTCTGGGATGTGAAGATCCTCGAGAGGCTCGGGGCTCAGCCGGGGTGGGATTCCCTCGGCAGGGCCCTGGACGCCCCGTACGGTCGGTACGAGGGCAAGACGATCTACGAGTCGGCGCCGCCTGGGCAGGAGGTCCTCGGATACTTGCCCGCCGACGACGAGTGGCATTCGCCGAACATCTACGAGGACACCGCGAACCGCTCTCCGGTCACCGCGGGCGGCGTTCAGGAGGGCGCGCAGCTCCCGGAGCACGGTGTGTTCTTCTTCTACCTCGCGCGGATCTGCAACCACTGCACGTATCCCGCGTGTGTCGCCGCCTGCCCGCGGAAGGCGATCTACAAGCGGGATGAGGACGGCATCGTGCTGATCGACCAATCCCGGTGCCGTGGCTATCGGAAGTGCGTCGAGGCCTGTCCGTACAAGAAGCCGATGTACCGTCCGAACCTGAAGGTCTCTGAGAAGTGCATTGCCTGTTACCCGCGCCTCGAGGGCCGGGAGCCCCTCACGAACGGCAAGCCGACCGTGACGCGATGTGTCGCCGCGTGCGTGGGCAAGATCCGCCTGCAAGGCTGGATCGATGATCCGGCGAGTCCGATCTACTATCTCGTCCGGCGGGAGCGGGTTGCACTGCCCCTGTATCCGCAATTCGGCACGGAGCCCAACATCTACTACATCCCGCCACGGTGGGCGCCGCGGAAGTACCTGCAGCAGATGTTCGGACCCGGGGTCGACCGAGCGATCGAACGGTACGCGAACCCGAGCCATGAGCTCCTCGGCGTGTTGCAGCTGTTCGGGGCGACGCAGGCGCTCCTCTTCTCGTACGAGGTCACGGACACGGAGGCGATCGGCTTCGGCGAGGACGGCGCAGAGGTCGTCCGTGTGCCGATCGTGGAGCGCGTGATCGTGCGGCCGGAGCGGCATTTGAACATCACGTAGGGCATCGGTGGACGATGGAGCGGAAATCGGATCCGGAGGACCTGCGGGCGCGCGGCCTGGCCTACGAGTTCCTCTCCATGGCCGTCGCGCCCCACGAGGGTTCGGTGTGGTCCGAGCGCGTCGCATCCGCCCGGGCCATGGCGGAGGTCCTGGCGATGTCCTTCCCTGACGGGGCGGCCTTGGGGTCCGCCGCGGAACTCCGGGACGCCCTGGCGAGGCTTCCGGAGGATGCGATCGAGATCCAGACCGGCGCCTCCGTGGTCTTTGGAACGCCCGCCCCGTATCCTCCGTACGAGGGGGAGTACGGCATGGCGCACATCTTCATGAAACTCCAGACGATCTCCGACGTCGCCGGCTTCTATCGGGCGTGGGGCCTCGAGGTGGGTCCGTCGTTCCGGGACCGTCCGGATCACCTGTCCGCCGAGCTCGAGTTCATGCACTTCCTCCTCGTGAAGGAGGCCCACGCGATGGTCCTCGGGTCGGACGACTTGGCCGACGAGACGCGACGGGCGGAGAGGATCTTCATCGGGGAGCATCTCGGGACATGGGCCCCGGGCTTCTTTTCCACGATTGCGGCCGCAAGTGCGAATCCTTTCCATGCTGCCGTCGCGGCCTTCGGTCGAGAGTTCCTCGGGTCGGAATTGACCCGCCTGGGCGTTGCGCCCGGAGCGACCGAGATTACCGCACCGCGTCCGGAGGCGGAGGCTCGCGACGGCTGTCCGATTGATTCCCTCCGAGATGGAGATCGGATCCGGGGATGAGGCAGACCAGCGCGACGACCGCGAGGAAGTGCAGGTAGGTCAGGTTCAGGTTGTATCCCGCAGCGAAGAGAAGCAGGTACGCGAGCAGGTGCAGTCTCTCGCCTCGTCGACGGGCGACGAGGACCGCATATCCGAAGGACCAGAGGGCGAGGGCGTACACGGGATACGGGAGGAAAAGGGAGAATCCGACGGACCAAAAGGAGATGTTCGCAACCAAGGCCAGGTTCGCTGCCGCGGCGAAGGCGAATCCCGCGGCGGGAATCGCGGCGATGAGGGCGGCACGAGGACTCCCGGCATGAGGACCGCCCGTCCGGATTTCCGAGATCAGGAGAAGGGGCGCGGTGAGCAAGGCGACGATCTCGCCGCCCCTCTGGAGGCTTCCCACGGCAAGGCCCACCCCGAGCGTGGGGGACAGGGACTGGGCCTGTGCGAGGGCGATGGCCAGCGTATGGAGGCCATAGGCCGCCCACGCCGCGAGCACGAAGGCCTTCCACGATCGCCCGTTGGCCCACAGCTTCGTCGCGAGCAGGCTCGTCACGGCGAGGAAGAGCAGCGCGAAGGCGAGGACCGCAACGGCACCTTGTCCGACGAGTGCAATCGTCCCGAAGATCACGAAAAAAGCCATGCTCGCAGCGAGTGCCTGGTCCCTCCCCGGCGCCCGGGCGTTTCGGAGTTCGTGGATGGACCAGGCCAGGAGCCAGACGACCGCAAGGAGGAACGCTACGGCCAGGAGGAAGAAGCCAATCCACGCAAGGGCGGCGAGGATCGCCTCGGTCTCGGGTCCCTTCCGCACGAAAATTGTCGCGCGGGAGACGATGCGGTTGAGGATGAGCTCCCCGAACGATGCAGCGACCAACGGCGCCGGGATGCTCGCGAGGGCGCCTTCGAGGAACGGGCCGAAGAATACCTCACGTCCGGCCTTCGACACGAAGCGACCGCTCGGGCAAGCGCGGGGGTCGCATAAGCCTATCCTGTGAGGCTCAGGTCGAACCGGTCAAGGGATCTCCGTGGCCGGGACAGAGCATTCGCGGGCGAAAGTCCGTTAGCTCCCTGAACGAGGCAAGGGCTGCCGTGGCGTCCTCGACGAACCATGGGGGTCGGGCCGGAGCCGTTATGGAGCTTTTGGCCGTGTAAGGCCTCACGGATTCCGTCCGGCGGGAGACGCGCGCGGGAGGACGATCGTGAACGTCGTGCCACGGCCCACCTCCGTGGCGACGTCGACGCGGCCGCCGTGCGCCGTCACGATGTTCTTCACGAGGGACAGTCCGAGTCCGGTGCCCTCGCCGCGAGGCTTCGATGTGACGAAGGGCTGAAACAGCCTCTCGCGGATCTCCGGCGGGATTCCCGGGCCCGTGTCCTCCACGGAGATGCAAGCGGAGGACGCTTGAGGGATGAGGCGGATCGTCACGGCACCCTGTTTCGTCGCCTGAAGCGCGTTCTTGATGAGATTCACGAGGGCGAGCTGCAAGCGCATCGGGTCGACCTCCGCGACGACTGCCTCGTCGGGGAACTCCTTCCGGAGGGCGACGGCCTCCGACAGGTACGGTCCCACCTGATCGATGGCGTCCTCGATGACCCGCTTCAGATCCCCGGGCGAGGTCTCGACGGAGATCGGCCTTGTGATCGTGACGAGGTCCTTCAGGATCGAGCCGATGAGCTTCCGCTGGACGTCGATCTTCTCGAGGCGCGCCGTGACCTCCGGATCCTGGGACCGACGCATCGCGGCCGCCGTCAGGAGGGAGAGGTTCGTGAGCGGGGTGTTGATCTCATGTCCAACGTAGGCGGCCACCTTGGCCATCGAGGCGGATCGCTCGGCCTCGAGGAGCCGGGCTTCCATCTGCTTGCGTTCCGTGATGTCCATCGCCGCGCCGACGACTCCGAGGATCGCGCCCGAGGCGTCTCGCAGGGGCGCAACATGGCCCAGATACCACAGGCCTCCCGTCTCCCGACTGCCCTGGGCCTCGTACGTGACGGACTCGCCCGTGAGGGCTCGGTGGTGCGCTTGTATGATCGGCTGATCCTCGTCTCGCGTAAAGAGGGCCTCGACGAGGGGGCGGCCCACAAAGTCATTCCGCCGCGCCCCACCCGGGCGTACCTCGGACATCGTCAGGTCCGTGAACCGGAGGCCCCGGTCCACCGTCCAGGAGACGATGGGCAGCTGCGTGACGAGGAGCCGGAGACGCTCCGCGCTCGTCCGCAGGTCGTCGAGGGCCTTGGCCCGCTCCAAGAACTGACCGATGCGGCTTCCGAGGTCGGCCATGAGCTCCAGGAACTCGTCGTCGGGATCATGGACGCGTTTCGAGAAGAACGTCATGACGGCGGGCACCTCGCCGCGGGAGAGGATCGGGAACGAGAACGCCGCTTGGAGACCGGTCCGGAGGGCTGTCGTGGTGCGCGTGAAGCCGTTCTCCCGGAGGTCCGGGAGCCACGAGGCTCGGCGGGTTCGCCACACCCGTCCCGCGAGGCCTTCGCCTTCTCGGAACGTCAGGTCGCGGCTCGCTTCCTCGAAGGCCTTCAGGTCCGGATCCTCCGCGTGCCAGCATCCGTCCCATCGGGCGACCTGCGCGGACGGGTCGATGCGCCACATCTCCCCGTACTCCCAGCCGCTCGCCTCGCAGATCGCCCGCAAGAGCTTCGGCGCCGCTTCCCGCAGCGTCATGGCCTGCGCGAGCGTCTCCGTGACGGCATATTCGACCGCGCGAAAGCGTTCCGTGCGCAGGCTTTCCGTGACGTCGTGCGCGAGGACAAGGCGCGTCCGGCCCCTTCCGAACGTGAAGTCGTGGGCCGAGATCTCCACGTCGATGATCGTGCCGTCCTTTTTCCGGTGGCGCCAGACGCCAACCGACTGCGGGGCCTTCTCCGCGGCCCGGAGATCCTGCAGGAGCCGGGGCACGTCCTCCGGCGGCCGGATGTCCCGGATCGTCATGGAGAGGAACTCCTCCCGCGTGTACCCGTAGGCGCGGACGGCCGCGTCGTTGACGTCGAGGAACCGAAGCGTGCGGACGTCGAAGACCCACATCGGCATCGGGTTCTCGTCGAACAAGAGGCGGTACCGGTCCTCCATGGTGGCCCGGCGTTCCACGGGTTCACGCCGGCCTCGCCGCGCCCGAGGAGTCTCCGCGGGATCGGGAATGGAGGGAGACACGTTCAAACCGTCCGTCCTTGGGCCTCGGTGGGAAACCCAAAGCGGCGGAACTCATGAGAGATGGAGCCAATATAAGTTGGTTCCCAATTGTTCGGTTTTGTCAAGAAAACCTTGGGGCGAGCCCTGTGCTGGAGCAGGAGTCTGCAATCCGCTCTGCGGGAGGGAAGGAAAAGGGAAAGGGGGAGCGCCCGCAGCGCGGGCGTCCCTTGCTTTTCTACTTGCGCCGAGCCATCATCGCCGCGAGGGCAGCGATCACGGCCAGGGCGATGACCGCCACGGCGATTGTCCCGATGTCCAGGCCGGCGGCCAGGCGGGGTTCGACGGCCCCGACCCTCTGCTCCACGACCACCGTCGTGCTTCCGGAGCCTTCCGTGTATCCGGCGGACGTCGCCGTCGCGACGATCCGGAACTGGGTCCTCGGCCCGACATCCGCGCTGAAGGTCGTCGTGAACCGGCCCTGCGCATCCGTGGTCCCTCGGGCCGGCGAGACGCCACCGCCGAGTCCGATGACCTCGATGCTCACGGTCGCTCCCGACACGGCCGCACCGCCGGACGTCACCGTTACCGTGATCGACGCGGACTCGTCCGAATCGATCGTCACGGCGCTTGAGGCGACCGCCACGGTCAGGGCTTGCACATCCGGCATCACGGTCATCTGCGCGGAGGCCCCGGAGCCGGCGTAGCCGAGCTTCGTTGCCTCGATCGCCACCGTGACATCCGTCGCACCCTCGACCGTGGGCGCGGTGATCGAGCGGCTCAGGCTACCGGCCGCGTCCGTGGTCCCGGCCGTGCCGACCTGGGCGCCGCCGAGCCAGAAGGTCACCGTCGCACCCGAAACGGGGGCGCCGTTGCCGTCCAACACGCGCGCAATCGCCGTCGTCGTGCCGCCCGAGGTCACGGAGTTCGGGACCAGGGTCACGTCGGCATCGAGGCTGCCCGCCGTGGCCACATGGAGCTTCTGGTAGGTCCAGAAGTTGTTCACCCCGCCGGGGGCGTTGACCCAGCCTTCGAACACGTCGCGCACGCTCGACTCGATCGCGTTGAAGTGCAGGACGGGGATGAAGAATCCGAGGCTCATCGCCCGCATCTGCGCGTTCCAGACCGCGGTCTGTCGGGTCGCCATGTCGAGGGCTGCGTCCGCGCTCGTCAGGTATCCGTCCAGAGCGGAATCCGCGACACCGAACCAGTTCAGACCTCCGGAGCTGTGCAGGTAGTCGTACATGAATCCGGGGTCGAGCTGGCTGTCGAAGCGGTGCACGAAGATGTCGTAGTCGCCCGCGGCGATCCTCGCCTCAATCTGAGACGAGGGGACGGACACGAGCTGCGCTCGGACCCCGAGCCGCGTGAACACGTCCGTCGCCGCCTCCTGGATCGTGAACTGGCGCGCGTCTTCCTCTACGGGCCGACCGATCACGGTCAGGCTGAACTCAGCCCCGGTCGGCGATTCCCGCCAACCGTCCCCGTCCCGGTCCAGGTAGCCACCCGCGTTCAAGAGCTGGAGGCTCTCCGTCAGGAGGGCCGTCGAGCGCGGGAACGCATTGACCGTCACCTGGTAGATGGGGACGTTCGGGTTGTACCAGGGCACGTCCTCCTGGATCACCGGACTCCGGGAGATGATCGTGTTCGGGTAGATCTGCTTGTACAGGATCGGGTGGAGGGTCTTCGCGAGGGCCATCCGCAGCTCCGTGTCCGACGTCGGCTTCGCGGCATCCAGGTTGAACCCGAAGGCGAGCTGCTGCACGCCCGGGTTCTGGACGATGCTCGAGTCCGCGAGGAGGGTCATGTCCACCCCTCCGACGTTGATGATCGCGGAAGGCTCGTCCACCAGGAGGGTCCAGCCGATGAAGTCCAGGTCCCCGCTCAGGAGGGCGGTCGCGGCCGCCGTGGTGTCGGCGTATACGCCGAACGTCACCGTCTCGAGGTAGGGCGGCCAGAAGTGGTCCGCGTTTGCCGTCAGGGTCCACGAGGTCGCCGTGGAGGCCGTGAGTTCCCACGGGCCGCCGCCGACGGGGTTCGTTGCCGTGCCAGACTTCACGATCGGCAGGGTGAGGCCGTAACCAAACAGCAGTCCGCCGCCCGTCGCCGAGGAGAGCGTGACCGTCGACCCGGTCCCGGAAACCGCGAGGTCCGCCGGGACCATGCCCGCCGTCTTGTACTGGTTGTACGAGTACACGACGTCAGCGGCCGACGCGGCGCTACCATCGTGGAACGACAGGCCCGACCGCAAGGTCACGGTCAACGTGGTGCCCGAGATGCTCCAGGACTGCGCCGCCCAAGGCGTCGGGACGAGGCTCACCGGATCGATCCGCGCGAGGCTGTCGTAGACGAGCGGGATGACTTTCCAGCTGTCCGCGTCCGTCGCCGTGAACGGATTCAGGTTGAGGGCGCCCCGGACGGCCACCCGGAACGTGCCTCCGTAGAGGCCGGACATGTCCCCGTGACTCGCCCGGGTGGGCACGGCGCTCGACAGGAGCAGCAGGAAGACGACCCCGAGGATCGCCGCGACGGCGGCCTTCCGGACGACCATCACAGCTCACCCCCCTCAGGTGGAAGCTCCTCCTCGGCGGGAGGCATCGCCTCCTTGTCCTCGAGCCGTTCCCCCCTCTCGCCGCCGCCACGACCGCGCATCCCGCCGATCGCGAGACCGACGAGGAGCGCGATGATCGTGAGCACCGGCAACAGGATGAGGCCGATGCCCGCGGTCGTCACGCCCGTCGGGACATACGAGACCGCGGCGGACATGACTGCGCGGTTGCCCGCGCCGTCCGTCGCCTCGACGAAGATCACGTTCGAGCCGAAGCTCAGCGCGACCGGGGTCGAGTAGGTTCCGCCCGTAACCGCGACCGGTTGGCCGTTCACCGTGACGAAGGAGATGCCGCTTTCCACCGTGCCCGACACCGTGATTGTCGCGCTTGAGGTCTCCGACGGGAGGTCCGCCATCGTCAGGGCCGGCGCGGTCGAGTCACGTGCGACGGACAAGGTCGACGTGGCCGAGTTGCCCGCAGCGTCCGTCGCGACGATGGCGATCGCGTTCGTCCCTTCGACGAGCGACACAGGTACGGCGAACGAACCGTCTGCGTGAACCATCGCGGGGATGCCCGCCACGCTCACCGAGGCGGCCGGCTCGCTCACGACGCCCGACACGACCGTCAGGCCGTCATTCGTGAGGACTCCCGCGGAGCTCCGGAGCAACGAGAGCGCCGGCGCTGTCGTGTCTCTCGTCACGACGACGCTGGTCGTCGCCGTGTTCCCGATGGCGTCCGTCGCGGAGATGTCGATCGTGTTCGCCCCTTCGGACAGGGTGACGCTCGAGCTGAACTGGCCTGCCCCGTCGACGAAAACCGCCTGGCCGGCGACCGTGACGCTCGCCCCCACCGCCGTGCGGCCCATGACCGTCACGCTCGTGGCGGAGGTCACCATGCCGCTGACCGGTGCGAGGATATCGAGGGACGGCGCGGTCGTGTCGACCGTGAACGTCCATGAGTTCGTCGCGAGGTTCCCGGCGAAGTCGCCCGCTTGGACGATCATCGTG
>Ga0209321_10002895_pt1 | contig 11500 bp, 12 predicted proteins | sample Rifsed16ft4_FD_184012 | JGI IMG/M metagenome (GOLD analysis project Ga0209321, IMG submission 184012) | Soil microbial communities from Rifle, Colorado, USA - sediment 16ft 4 - CSP-I_5_4 (version 2) | ecosystem: Environmental > Terrestrial > Deep subsurface > Rock core/Sediment | place: Rifle... | reverse complement strand
GTCCGCAATGGCCGCTGGAGGCCGAATCCACGCCAACACCATAGTACTTCAAGCAATGTTTTGGAGTGGGGACAGTTGAATTTATGGTAATGATACAATCAATTCAATGACCGCCTTCGTTCAAATCGTTGTCAACGTCCCTGCTGTTTCGGGTGTATTTGATTATGCTGTTCCTGAAGCTCTTTTGGAGAAAGTAGGTGTTGGGCATCTCGTCATCGTACCGTTTGGGAAACAGACCGTGCAAGGCGTGGTCTTTCGTTTCATTCATCAGCCGTCTGTTCCAGAAGTTAAAGAGATCATCGAACTGGTTGACGCGGTACCTGTGATGACTCAAGCCCAGATCGTATTGGCAGAAGCGATGGGAGAATCCACACTTTCGCCCCTGGCATCTGTAGTCGGTTTATTCCTGCCAGCAGGCTTGAATCAACAGGTGGAGACTATTTACCAGTTGCGAATTACTGATTCTGCCTCTCAAAAATCCACGATTGAATCTCGCTTACTGAAATTGCTTCAGGAACGCGGTCCTCTGCGCGGTCGTAGGGAAAGGATGACATAATAAATCGCTGGTCAAGCAGGGCGTTGTGGGTTTCGAGATTCGAAGAGCGCTACTCAACCACCGCAACGCAAGTATCGAGACCCGATTTATCTATCTCAAATAAATCGGGTTGCTGAAGATCCAGCCGCGTTTACGGCCAAGATAATTGCGCCAGACCTCGACGCGATAGACGCCCGGTTCGGTGGCGATGTGTGTGTAGGCATAGGATTCTTTCCATTTTCCAATCGTTTTCCCATCTTTGATCATGCGGATCTCGGCCGGTTTGGGGAGATGTGCCTGCAATGTGACGCCTCCCTTGGCAGGGATCTCTTCGCCCATGATCGCCGTTTGCTCGCGTCCGCGTGCTGTAAAACGGAAACCGCCCGTGGATGCGGGTAGATCATAGCCCACGAAACATTTTCCTGCGGCGAGGGCATCGTAGATCATCTTTTTGTCAGAGGGAACATCTCCTGTTAACGGCTGCGGAATGAAAACATGTGTGTTTACTGTGCGGAAATGAAATTGATAAGGAAATATGATGCGATGAAGTGGTCCCATGCTCATGTGCATGGCGTGCGCATCCGAGCCGCCAATGGCAACGACGCGTCCTCCGCCAATGAGAAGTTCGTCCCAGCGAGTCAAGGTTTCAAGGATTGGACTGTGCCCGATAAATTGAGGAAAATATGCATAGAACGCCCCATGCAGTTTGGTCGGGACAACGGTCTTGAGCTCACTCAATCCATTCCAGAGTTCGATGCCCGTAAAGCCGTGCACATCCCAGGCCTCCCACGAGATGTCTGTTTCTCTAAAGGCGGGGGCTTCGGGGTCGCGCGGGTGCGCGATAAAAGATAAGCCGCCTGCTTCGGCGACTCCGTTGATCAATGCTTGAGGATCATCAGCCAGTGTGGCCAGATCTCGGTTGGCGTTGAACACCAGAAGGTGGTTCTTTTGCGGAACGCGGTCCTGGTCGTGGACTTCCTGTCCAACCAGGAGCAGGACGCGGTTGGGTCCGACGCGGTAGTATCCTTCCAGTCCCTGAACGAGCACATTATGATCGGTCACAATGACAGCATCCAGGCCTGTTTTGATGGCGGCCTGTGCGATATCCTTATGTGTACCGCTCCCATCCGAGTAGCGTGTATGCATATGTAAATTCACGACGATTTCGTGCATGAGTCCTCAAGTTGACGGTTCTTCTCCCTAGCAGGTATAATGTCTCCGCTTAAAAGGAGATTCTTTGTAAATGATTACCTATCTAAATATCGCGCTGATTATAATCTCGGTTCTGCTCATTCTGAGCGTTATCCTGCAGAGCAAGGGTGCAGGCCTGGGCAATCTGACCGGCGCCGATTCAGGCAGCATCTTCACCGCCCGCCGCGGCGTGGAGCGCACGTTGTTCTGGGTCACCATCATCCTGAGCGTCGTTTTCTTTGCGCTGGTCATAACGCTTCTCATTATTTCAGGCTAGATATTGTTTCTTTCCAGAAGGGCCGTTCGATCCGCGCGGCTTGATCCCGCGGGGTGGAAAACGTGCCTTTCTTTTTGCCTATGAAACAATTACGCTGGCAAATACTGGTTGTTCTCGTGACATTGGGCATTGTGGCTGTGTTGTTATTCAGCCAGCAATCGCCTGTTACAACCGGCCCGATCCTTCCCCAGCCCGAGCAGGGCGGTGTTTACACGGAAGGACTGGTCGGTTCGCTTGGCCGTCTCAACCCGCTATTGGATTGGAACAACTCAGCCGACCGCGATGTGAACCGCTTGCTCTTCAGCGGGCTTTTCCGCTTTGACGAACGTGGTATGCCGCGAACTGATCTGGCTGAGTCGTGGGGTGTTACGCCAGACGGTACGATTTACAACATCACCATCCGCTCGAACGCGCTCTGGCACGATGGGACGCCCGTCACCAGTGAGGATGTCATCTTCACCATCGAGATGATGAAGAGTGCCGGTTCGCTTTATCCTCCGGACATCAAAGACCTGTGGGGCAAGATCGAAGTCTCCCGACTGGATGAAAGGACTTTCAAGCTCACCCTGCCTGAGCCGTATGTTCCCTTCATTGACTATCTGACATTTGGCGTGCTGCCAAAACACCTGCTTGAGTCGGTCTCGGCTGGTCAGATGGCAAATGCAGATTTTAATATCAATCCGGTTGGAAGCGGTCCATATAAGTTCGATCATCTGATTGTTGAGAATGGCCGGATCACAGGCGTGGTGTTGACCCTGTCCACCAATTATTATGGCAGCTCTCCGTTCATCGAACAGGTGGTGTTCCGCTATTATCCGTCCTCCGCGGCCGCCTTCGACGCGTACCAGCAGGGCGATGTATTATCTGTGAGCCAGATCACGCCTGAGATGTTGAGTGCCGCATTGGAAGAGCCGAACCTCTCGGTCTATACCAGTCGTTTGCCGCAGATCAGTTTTGTGCTGTTCAATTTGAACAGGCCTGAGGTCGCATTCCTGCAAGATCCCAAAGTCCGGCGCGCCTTGATGCTCGGGTTGAATCGTCCGTATATCATCAATACATTTCTGCAGGGACAGGCCGTCATCACCGATGGGCCGATCCTGCCCGGTTCGTGGGCGTATTACGACGGCATCGAGCATTTTGAGTACAATCCCGATGAGGCCATCAATCTGCTTAAGGGTGAAGGGTATGTCATCCCTGCAGAAGGCGGCGAAGTACGCGCCAAGGATGGCAATCCTTTGAATTTTACGATGCTGCATCCCGATGATGTGGTGCACACACACATCGCACAGACCATCCGGGATGAATGGGCCGCGATCGGCGTCCGTGTGGATTTGCAGGCAGTGCCATACGACCAGCTTGCCGCCGACTTCCTCGCCTCACGCGACTATCAGGCCGCCCTCATTGACCTGAACCTTTCGCGCACCCCGGACCCGGACCCGTATCCCTTCTGGCACCAGGCCGAAGCGACAGGCGGCCAGAACTACTCGCAATGGGATAACCGCCCCGCAAGTGAATATCTCGAACAGGCGCGTGTCACCGCAGATTACACGTTACGAACGCGTCTCTATCGGAATTTCCAGGTGGTGTTCGCAAAGGAACTGCCTGCTCTTCCCCTGTTTGCTCCCGTGTATTCCTATGGTGTTGATTCACAGGTGCAGGGTGTGCAGGTCCCATCGCTGTATGACCCGAGTGACCGGCTCGCGACCTTCACGAACTGGTATTTACTGACTCGCCGCGTCCTGGAGCCGGAGGAGACTTCCACCCCTGCACCATAATCACAAAAAATCTTTTCAGAAGAGAACTCATGAGCAACCTGCAAAAAGCACTCGAATATGCACATCAGAACCGCGAACGTTTCCTCAGTGAACTGATCGAGATCCTCAAGATTCCGTCAATTTCCACGGATGCAGAATACAATGATGAAGTCCTGCGAGCCGCCGAATGGATGGCGAATCACCTGAGAGGTCTTGGCATTGAAAACGTGGAAGTCATGCCCACGGACGGCGGGCATCCGGTGGTGTACGGCGATACCATCAAAAAATCTGGTGCGCCGACCGTGCTGGTCTATGGGCATTATGATGTCCAGCCCGCCGATCCGCTTGAATTATGGGAAACCGGACCATTCGAGCCGGAGGTGCGCGGCGACTTGTTGTATGGACGCGGCTCTTCCGATATGAAGGGCCAGGTGCTGGCAAGCTTCGATGCCATTGAATCCGTGATGAATAGTGGTGAGATGCCTGTCAATTTGAAATTCCTTTTGGAGGGTGAGGAGGAGATTGGCTCGAAGAATCTGGAACCCTTCCTCAGAAAACATGCAGAGAAGTTCAAAGCAGACGTTTCGCTCAACCCCGACGCCGGAATGATGGGCATTGACATGCCGACCATCACTTATGGCCTGCGCGGACTTGCCTATCTGGAAGTCCATGTTTTTGGTCCTAAAGCCGATTTGCATTCCGGTTTATATGGCGGTGCGGTGCATAACCCCGCGCAGGCATTGGCAGAATTGATCGCAAAGATGCACGATGAAAAAGGGCGCATTACGCTTCCTGGCTTTTACGATAGGGTGCGGCCCATCACGGAACAGGAACGCGCCGATTTTGCCCGCCTTCCAAATGATGATGCACACTATTTAGCGGAAACAGGCGTCCCTGCGTTATGGGGCGAGGAGGGATACATCTCGGCTGAACGCACAGGCGCGCGTCCGACTCTCGAAGTCAATGGGCTGCTTTCCGGCTGGACGAGTCCCGGCTCAAAAACAGTACTTCCGGCAAAAGCCATGGCAAAGATTTCATGTCGTCTGGTTCCCGATCAGACTGCGGCTGAAGTGGAGGACCAGATGGTGCGTTTTATGGAAGAGAACGCACCGAAGACGGTCAACTGGGAAGTGAAAAGACTGACAAGCAGTCCGTTCGCGATCGCGGACTTGAATAACCCCGGCGTCAAAGCCATGCACGCGGCAATGGAAGGCGTATGGGGAACGCGTCCATTCTATCGTCGTGAGGGCGGTTCCATCGGCGCGGTGGCGATGCTGCAGCAGATTTGCGGCGTCGAGTCCGTTCTGGTAGGTATGGGATTGCCGAGTGACAACGTCCATTCTCCAAATGAACACCTGCATCTGCCTACGTGGCAGAAAGGCATTGACGCGTTCATTCATTTCTTCTACAACCTGGAAACCTGATTTTATGGAAGACCGAATTATTACCTACGGTGGGCAGGCAGTTATCGAGGGCGTGATGATGCGTGGCCGGAAGGCTTTTGCCATTGCCATGCGTGCGCCTGATGGGAAAATTGTCCTTCACAAGGAAAATCTCGCGGCGGTCTATCGTTCGCGCCTCACCAAAATCCCGTTCCTGCGCGGCGTGATCCTGCTCTGGGATGCGCTCGGGCTGGGTATACGCGCGTTGACCCTCTCCGCAAACACGCAAACGGGCGAGGACGAAAAACTCGAAGGGCCGGCGCTTTATCTCACACTGGGCTTGTCTCTGGCGATCGGCATTGGCCTGTTTTTCCTGCTCCCGGCGGGCGTGGGAGGGCTTGCCGAACATTATCTTGGCTGGAGCGCATGGCTGAACAATCTGGTCGAGGGCATCATTCGGTTGATTTTGCTGGTTGGTTATATCTGGGCAATCGGTTTCATGCCCGATGTCAGACGCCTTTTTGGTTATCATGGCGCTGAGCACAAAACGATTAATGCCTTTGAGGCGGGCGCGGAACTTACACCCGAAAACGTTGCAAAATTCCCCATCGAACATGCACGTTGTGGCACGGCGTTCCTGCTTACGCTTGTATTGATTTCCATTCTGGTCTTCACGGCGCTTGGACCGCTATCAATTTTTTGGAGGCTCGCTAGCCGCGTCCTCCTCATCCCAGTCCTGGCCGGGATTGCTGTGGAATACATCCGCTGGACAGCCAATCATCTGGATTCGCCCTTCGTTCGCCTCCTCATCAAGCCGAATCTGGCTCTGCAATCCCTGACGACCCGCGAACCCGACGCGTCCATGCTTGAAGTCGCCATCGAATCGTTCAAGACCATGCGCCAGGCAGAACAGGAATTGGTGGTGTAGACTGACGCGCTGAGCGGAGTGTCGAGCGAACGCAAGACACGCAGACGAAGCGCGATGCTGCGAAAGCATCTTATAAGCATAAATAATTTGGAATCAGGACAGATTGATTTCTGCCCTTATTTACTATTAATTTTGGGGCAAGGAATTCACGCTAGAATCCCTCTCATGAAAACCAGAAAGCGGACAGGAATTGTCATTGGTTTATTGATTTCAGTAAGCCTATGCATTGTAGGCTATCTCTTCTATGACCGCGGCAGGCCCGCGCTCATCCCGATGAAACAAGAACTCTATGAAGGCGTGATATATCGTCGCGTCGTTCAATGGATTCCGCGTCCCATGATCGCGCATGTGCTGGTGATCGACACAAAAGCGAAGGGGACCGAATTCCTCGTGACGCCGCCAGACTCGGAGGGAGAGAATCCGTTGAAGGCGCGTACAACATCTCAGTTCCTGGATGAGTTTGATCTGCAGATCGCAGTGAATGGAGATGGTTTTTCTCCCTGGTGGTCGCGCGGTCCCGCAGACTATTATCCGCATGCCGGCGACCCTGTCATGCCGCTTGGGTTCGCCGCATCGAAGGGAAAAGTCTATTCAACTGGTGTTGAGACAAGTATTGGCGCTGAACCCACTCTTTACATCAGCCGCCGTAACGCACTGACATTCAACGACCCGCCGAATAACATCTATACTGCGATTTCCGGGGGGCGCATGCTTGTGCTAAAGGGAGAGCCTGTACCCGAGCTTGATACCCAGGCGCTGGAACCGCACACCGCAATCGGAATCAACAGAAACGGGCGTTATCTTTATATTGTCGTGGTGGATGGCCGCCAGCCCTTTTACAGCGATGGCGCAACCTTTGCAAAACTGGCTGATCTGCTGATAAAACAAGGCGTGTATGTTGCGATGAGTCTCGATGGTGGTGGCTCTTCGACAATGGTCATCGAAGGGGAGGATGGCCAGGCGGTTATTCTGAATTCGCCGATTGACAATTACATCCCCGGCCGCGAACGGCCTGTGGGGAATCATTTGGGAATCTATGTGGAGCGGAAATGAACCGCGAAGGATGGAAGAACGCGAAGAATTTATTTGTGTGCGCTTTGCGTCTTCGCGGTTTGAAGGGTTAGAACGCGATCTCGCCGATCTGTTCGAAGTTGACGTCAAACAGAGACTCCGCTTCCATCTCCGCCTCAGCCTGATCCATGTCCCCGGCGCGGATGCCGCGCTCGCAGTATGACCTGTAGGTGCAGTAGGCGCACTTTTGACGGTCATCTGTGAGCGGGAAGGAAGAAGCGATGTCCTGAGCCTGTCGAAGGGCGGAGGCGATCTCCTCCTCCAGTTTGGTCAGCATATCCCAATCCCGTTTGAATTGCGCGGACGTGTAAGGGAAGCGCGCCGGTTCGCCCGGAAAGTCTGCAAACCAGTAGATCATCTCAATCTGCTCCGGCTCGAAGGGTTTGCCGTTGTTAAGATGCGCGCCTGCTCTCACCAGTAACGCCCGGTAGATGCGCGTCTGCATGCGCCCGGAAAGCCACTCGTTGCGCGGGCGTTTGCGATAGGTCTTCCAATCGTAGACGATGGCTTTGTCGTTTTCGATGGCGATCAGATCATATTTCGCGAGAAGGCGGTAGTTGCCGAGCGGGGCGGATAGCGTGACTTCGGGGTATAGACCTCCAACGTCTTTGCGCAACACCCCCGAGTCATAGCGGAGGGCGTTAAGACCGCGGAGGTCTGGAGCCGCAAGAAAGTTCTCCCACCATCTTTGCAGATTCGGCGTATTGGCAAGTTTGGCAATTTGATCCGCCGGGATGCCGATCAGATGTTGTTGCGCGAGCCGGTGGAAGTATTCGCCCTCCTGGAGATGCTTCTCGTTTTCCAGTGTGGGTTCGGTCTCAACCGCAGGATAAGATAAACGGTCCAGATAGCGCAGTTTGAAGCGGCGTGCGCAATCCACGTAATCCTGCAGGGAGGATTGAGAGACGATACTGAGTTGGAAGGTGGCCATTCTTGGTGTCTGTTTGAATTATAGCATTTCGTAAAAGGGGCTCAGCAAACGGTCTTTGAAGCGCGATTGGACTAGGTTATACTTCAACGTACAAACCCTCGCAAGGAGATTTTATGGATTGGATTACTCAACCAGAAACCTGGATTGCGTTTCTCACGCTCGTGGCCCTCGAACTTGTGCTGGGCGTGGATAATGTGATCTTCATTTCGATATTGGCTGGTAAACTACCTCAAAGCGAGCAAAAGCGGGCGCGAACGACAGGCATTATGCTGGCTGTCGTCACCCGCCTTTTGCTTTTGCTCTCACTACGCTGGATCATCGGCCTCGAGGAACCGTTTTTTTCCGTGCTGGGATTTGGCATTTCAGGCCGCGATTTAATTCTGCTGTCGGGCGGCCTCTTTCTGATTGCCAAGAGCACACATGAAATTCACCAAAAGCTGGAGGGCGTCGAGGGACAGTCATCTGCAAGAGTCCGCGCCGCGTTTTGGAGCGTGATCATTCAGATCATGCTGTTGGATATTGTCTTCTCATTGGATTCGGTCATTACCGCGGTAGGTATGGTGGATGAATTGTCAATCATGATCGCGGCAGTGATCATCGCCGCCATCGTAATGGTGTTTACTTCCACTCCGCTCGGAAATTTTGTCGAGCGCCATCCTACCATCAAGATGCTTGCTTTGAGTTTTCTCCTGCTGATCGGCTTCACGTTGATCGTCGAGGGCCTGCACCAGCATATCCCGAAGGGATACATTTACTTCGCAATGGGCTTCTCGGTCCTGGTCGAGATGCTTAACCTGCGTTTGAGGCGGGTGACGGAGGCGCCGGTTAGTTTGCGTGATCAATATAAACAGGCTAAGTTTGTTCCCGAGAGCGTACCGGTTGCAAATATGCCGATGAAGACTCCCATGAAGAGGAAAACAGGAAAGAAACGGAGATAGTCGTAAAGTCTAAATGAGATGGATTACCAAGTCCATCTCATTTTTGTGTGTTGTCCCTTGACCCGCGCTTTTTCGATCTGCCGAGCATGTCAAGATAGACCAAAACGAGCTTATGATAAAATTTGCGAGAAAGAGTTTCGAGTGGAACGCGACAAAATCCTTGCTCTGCTGAAAAGCCGCCGACGCCGATTGAAAAAATTCGGTGTTCATTCGCTTTCCATATTTGGGTCAATTGCCCGTGATCAGGCGCGTAAGAACAGCGATGTTGATATTCTGGTGGATTTCGAGAAACCTGTAGGCTTATTTGAATTTGCGCGGCTCCAACTCTATCTGGAAGAAGTGCTCGGGCGCAAAGTGGATTTGGTTACGCCTGAGGCGCTTCGCAAGGAACTGCGCGACGATATCCTGCGAGAGGCGATCCGTGCCGCCTAGGAACTGGAAGATACGCATTGCTGATATTCTGGATTGTATTGTCAAAATTCAGCGATATACAAACGGATATACCTTCGATGATTTTCAAGATGATGACAAAACCATCGATTCCGTCTTACGCAATTTGGAGATCATTGGCGAAGCAGCAAGGCATGTCCCCGCGGAGATAAGAGCACAGCATTCTGACCTTCCGTGGGTGGAAATGCTCACAATGCGCAACATTGTTATTCATGAATATCATGGGGTGAATCTCAGAATCATCTGGCAGACCGTGAAGGAAGATCTTCCACCATTACTCCCTCGCTTAAAGCGGATTCTAGAAGATGAATAGATCCACACGAATCATAGGTGGCACCTTAACCAGTCAGCAATCGTGAACAGACCTGCGTTTTCCCTATTTCCTTCCGTTCTTTTCCTTTGCTGCTTTAATGAATCCCACAAACAACGGATGAGGCTTCATCGGTCTCGACAAAAACTCAGGGTGGAACTGGCTGCCGACCATGAAGGGATGATCTTTGATCTCCGCGATTTCAACCAGTTTCCCATCCGGTGACATGCCCGAAAAGACCATGCCTCCTTTTTCGAAATCCTGCTTGTAGGCATTATTGAATTCAAAACGGTGGCGATGGCGCTCGTCCACCTGATCCACGCCGTAAGCCGCGGCGGCTTTTGTTCCTTCCTGCAATTCGCACGGATAAAGCCCAAGCCGCATCGTTCCACCCATATCGGTAATGGCGCGCTGGTCGAGCATTAGGTCAATGACGGGATATTCCGTGCCGCGGTCGAATTCTGATGAGTTCGCGTCTTCATGATTCAACACGCCGCGCGCGAAGTCAATGCACATAACCTGCATTCCCAGGCACAGACCCAGATAGGGCACCTTCTTCTCGCGTGCATAGCGCGCGGCCATTACCTTGCCTTCAATGCCTCGTGAACCGAACCCACCGGGCACGAGGATGCCATCCGAGTTCTGGATGATGTCCCAGCCTTTGTCTTTTTCAAGGTTAGCAGAATGGACCCAGCCGATTTCCACTTCCACATCGTTGGCAATCGCGGCGTGTTTGAGCGCCTCACGCACGGACATATACGCGTCCTGCAATTCGACGTATTTTCCAACCAGTGCAACCTTTACGGTAGGCTTTTGCTTCCTCACGCGCTCCACCAGCTTTTCCCAGGGTTTCATATCCGGTTTGCGCGTGGCTTTCATCCCCAGTTTTTCGACGAGATAATCGCCAACGCGTGCTCTTTCAAGCAATAAAGGTACTTCATATAAAACGTCGCTCGTTACCATCGAGACAACGGCCTGCTTTTCCACATCACAGAATAATGCGATCTTGTCGCAGAGTTCCGAATCCACCGGGTAATCGGAACGGGCGATGATCATATTTGGCGAGATGCCGATCGAGCGCAGCGCCGCCACGGAGTGCTGCGTGGGTTTGGTCTTGATCTCGCCCGTCGCGCCGATATACGGAAGCCATGTCACATGGATAAAGAACACGTTCTCGCGACCGACCTCATTGCGGAGCTGTCTCAGTGCTTCAAGGAATGGCTGTGACTCAATATCCCCAACCGTCCCACCGATCTCAACGATGACAATATCCGCGCCGGTGACTTTGCCGACCAGGCCAACGCGGCGCTTGATCTCGTTCGTAATGTGTGGGATCACCTGGATGGTTCCGCCGAGAAAATCACCGCGGCGCTCCTTGCTGATGATCTCGGCGTATACCTGCCCGCTGGTGAAGTTGCTGACGCGGCTCAGGCGGATGTCAATGAATCGTTCGTAGTGGCCCAGGTCCAGGTCCGTTTCTGCGCCGTCATCCAGCACGTACACTTCCCCGTGCTGGTAGGGCGACATCGTCCCGGGATCAACGTTGATATACGGGTCCAGTTTCTGCACCGCGACCTTGAACCCGCGTTCCTTTAGGAGAAGTCCCATCGCCGCGGCGGTCACGCCTTTGCCGACCGACGAAACAACACCGCCAGTAAAGAATAAATATTTTGTGGTCATACTCACCTCCTGCCCTCTCCCCTGTCCCCTCTCCCATCCTGAGCGAAGACGAA
>Ga0209321_10002894_pt1 | contig 11505 bp, 14 predicted proteins | sample Rifsed16ft4_FD_184012 | JGI IMG/M metagenome (GOLD analysis project Ga0209321, IMG submission 184012) | Soil microbial communities from Rifle, Colorado, USA - sediment 16ft 4 - CSP-I_5_4 (version 2) | ecosystem: Environmental > Terrestrial > Deep subsurface > Rock core/Sediment | place: Rifle... | reverse complement strand
ACAGCGAGGCGAGGATGACGATCGCGGCCATGACCGCGTACCAGGCGATGAGCTCGTCGAGCACGTAGTCCGGGAAGAACGGCTTGGTCTTCTCGGTCGTGAGATCAGGGCCGGGGCGGCCCGGTCGCGGCTCGGGTCGCTTCGGATTCGCGAGGCCCTGCTGGTGCACGAACAGGAGGTGCAGGGCGGTGAGCCCCGCGAGCATGAGCGGCAGGACGAGCACGTGGATCCCGAAGAACCGCGAGAGCGTCGCCTCGGTCACATCCGGCCCGCCACGCAGGAGGAGGAGCAGCGGTTGCCCGATGAGCGGGACCGCGCCGGCGATCTCGGTGCCCACCGTGGTCGCCCAGTACGCGCGCTGGTCCCACGGCAACAGGTAGCCGGTGAAGCCGAAGAGGATGGTGATTCCGAACATCCCGCCACCCACGATCCAGGTCAGTTCACGCGGGAACTTGTAGGCCGCCTGGAGGAAGATCCGGAGCATGTGCAGGACGAGGGAGATGATCATCAGGTTCGCGGCCCAGTGGTGGATGCTCCGGATGAGCCAGCCGAACTCGACGTCGCTCGTGATCGCCAGGACACTCTCGTACGCGGATCCGGGTGTGGGGCTGTAGTACAGCGCCAGCAGGGTCCCGGTGATCACCTGGATCACGAACAGGAAGAGCGTGATCCCACCGAGGTAGAACGTCTTCGCGTCGCGCGGGATGCGGACATGGAGCAGGGCCGCGATGAACGGGCCCAGGTGGAGCCGGGACTCAGCCCATTCGAGCGGGCCCCAGAGCCGTTCCTCGCGCCGGGTGTCGGTGGCCATCGTCAGCCCGTCACGATGAAGATGTCATTGCCCTCGACGACGGTCGTGAGCTGCGGCAGCGGGGCTGGGGGCGGGCCGGACAAGACGGCGCCGGTTGCAGGGCTGAAGCGGCCGTCGTGGCACGGGCAGACGATGTTGCTCGCTGCTTCGTCCCAGAGCACGATGCAACCGAGGTGGGTGCAGATCGCCGAGAACGCCTTCACGCCGCCTGCCGTGTTGACGACGATCGCGGGCTTGGACCCGACCGCGACGACGGCGCCCTTGCCGACGGGCAGCGTGTCCAGCGTTCCGGCGAGGACCTTGCCACCCGCTCCGGCATTCGCCGTCTTGGACGGCGCGAGGAAGCCCACGATCGGGGTGATCGTCATCGCGATCGACGAGACGACCGAGAAACTCAAGAGGAACTTGAGGAAACCGCGGCGCGGCACGGCCGGTTCTTCCGCGCCGCGATTCGCGTCCGGCACGGTCGGGACGTCGCTCTCGGAGGTGGTCTGCTGCAGCCCATCCGGCATGCGGGAAGGGTGGAGCAGGCCGGGCGGCGCGTGTAGGTGCCGACGGATAGATAGTGGGTATATCCGAGGGGCACAGCGCTCCCAGTCGTGCTCCGAGCGCTCGTGGTTCTCGCCGCGAGCAGGCTGTCGATTCGGCGCGGCACCGTTCGTTGATCAGGTGTCGGCGGCAGATGGCCGCCACATCGCGTCCCAGAGAGAGGTCGATTGAAATGGCGAATTACCTGCTCGTCTACCACGGCGGATCGATGCCGGAGACGCCCGAGGAGGGCGCCCAGGTCATGCAGGCCTGGACAGACTGGTTCGCCGCGATCGGCGATGCCGTCATCGACGGCGGGAATCCCGCCTCCCAGACGAAGATCATCAACGCTGACGGCTCGGTCGCTCTCGACACGAGCGGCCCATCCGGCTACAGCGTCCTCAAGGCCGGGTCTCTCGATGCGGCGGTCGAGCTGGCGAAGGGTTGCCCGGTCCTCAAGGGCGGCGCCTCGATCCAGGTCGTGGAGACGTTCAACGCGATGTAGTCTTTCGATCTCGGAGATCGAGAGGAGCGAGGAGCACGACGAGCGCAGCGGAACGAGGTTCGCCCGGCGGACTTCGCGTCCGGCTGCTCCTCGTCGTCCTCCTCGTCAGCCTCGGGCTGGGGCTGTGGGCCGGCACCCGACCCAGATCACACGAGCAACGTCTCGAGGCAGCCGCTGAACTTGTCGCCGGGGTCCATGTTTCCGCGACCGTCGACGCCTCTTCGCTCGTGGCGACAGACGCGATCGCGGACTTCGGCATCGACGAGGGCATCCGGTTGGTGCGCGTGCGGATCGTGAGCGAGCTCCGGCTGTCCATCCGCCTCGAGGCCGACCACGACGTCGCCCTCGCCGAGCCTGCTCGCCTGTGCATTGTCGGGCCCTATTCGGCCCCCGACGACGCCGGGTTGAGCGACCCGTGCTGGGGCTCGCCGGACCCCGGGGAGCTTCTTGCGGCGCAACTCGAGTCCGATCCGGCCGGGCATCCGGTCCTTCCGGCAGACCGTCCGATTCTCGTGGCCGCGAGCCTCGTTCGGGGCGACGCACGCTGCGACTACCCGCCCGGGGAGTGGCACGTGGAGGTTGTCCTGAACCCCCTGATCGATGGTTCACCGGTCGGTGACCTCTATCTCCCGTACGCCACCATGGACGTTCCGCTCGAGAGGGCCGACGCTGCGCCACTCGCCGAGGTGCTCGAGGACCGCTACTGCGGTCTTGCCTCCGCCGTCTATCGAGAGCAGGGCGAGCCCCCAGTGGCCTCTCCCTAGCTGATCGACCTCATCGGGCCAAGCCGGACTCACGCGCCGGAATCGCGTAGCGTCTGAGCCGACACGACAAGTCGCGAGGTAGATCAAATGAGCACCTACACCGTCAGGAGCGGCACACAGATCGGGGTCGCGGTCCTGGGTGCCGGCCGGATGGCGCAGACGCACCTTCGGACCCTCGCCGGGATCCCGAATGTCCGGGTCATCGTCGTCGCCGACGTGGACCTCGAGGCGGCCGAGCGAGGCCGGGCCATGGCCCGTGGGGAACGGGCCGTCGCCTCTCCGGAAGATGCGATCCGCGACCCGGGCGTCGAAGCGGTCGTGATCGTGACCCCGACCTCAACGCACGCGGCGCTGATCGAGACGGCGGTTCGGGCCGGCAAGGCGGTCTGGAGCGAGAAGCCGATCGCGCTGGACCTCGCCGAGACGGGCCGCGTCGTCGCCCTGGCGGAGGCCAGCGGCATTCCGGTCCAGCTCGGCTTCATGCGTCGTTTCGATCCCGGCTACGTTCGGGCGAAGGAGCGGATCGAGAGCGGTGCGCTGGGCCGGCTGGAGACCTTCCGGGCCCTGTCACGCGACACGTATCCACCGCCCCTCGAGTTCCTCAAGACGAGCGGCGGCCTCTTCCTCGACATGGCGGTCCACGACTTCGATCTCGCCCGCTTCCTCGTGGGCGAAGTCGAGGAAGTCCAGGCCTGGGGCTCGGTGCTGATCGATGAGCGCTTTGCCCGGGCCGATGACATCGATACGGCCGTGACGTTCCTCCGGTTCCGGAACGGCGTCCTCGGCGTCATCGAGACGTCGCGCCGCTCCGCCTGGGGCTACGACATCCGGACCGAGGTCGCCGGCTCCACCGGCAAGGTCGTGATCGAGGCCCCGCAGAAGACGCAGCTGACCTACTCACGGGAGTTCGGGTTCGAGGCGGACCACTTCGACAACTTCCCGGATCGATTCGAGGTGGCCTTCCGACGCGAGCTCGAGGCGTTCTTCAGTGCGCTCGCGGACGGCAGGGTGCCCGAGCCCGGCCCGGCCGAGGCGCTCAAGACACTTCGTCTCGCACTCGCTGCGAAGCGGAGCTGGCGCGAGGGGCGACCGGTCCGCGTGGACGACGTGACCGCGGAGGCGGACAGGACGGAGGCGGGTTGACGCCGGCCGCGACTTCGAGAGCGTCCCGCCCGGGGCTGACCCTCGGCGAACGCTCAGCCCACGACGGTGATCGTTCCTCGCATCCCGGCTTCGTAGTGGCCGGCGACGTGGCATGCGAAGGCGTACGGACCAGGCTCGTCGAAGGTAACCGTGAGCGACTTCGTCTCCATCATCCCGATGTCCTCGATCTCCGGGACCCCTTCCTGGTGTTCGGTCACAGACTCGCTTGGGCCGACCATGAACTCGTGTGAAACGGGTCCCATCGTGGTCACCTGGAAGGTGACGGTCTCGCCCCGGACAACCGCGATCTCGGAGGGACTGAAGCTGAGACCGGGTCCCGCGAGCACGCGAATGACCCTGGGGGTTGACACGGTCCCGGCGGCGAACCCAGGGTCGCCCGGCTGGGGGCCGCTCGCGGCGCCCGCGCCACCACCTGGGCCGTAGCCGCCCATCATTCCGCCACCACCTGGGCCGTAGCCGCCCATCATTCCGCCGCCGCCGCCGTAGTCGCCCATCATTCCGCCGTTCGGCGCCCCCGGCGATGGCCGCCCGACGAGCGTCGCGGTGAGCGCCGCGGTGGAGATCACCAGCGCCACGACCGCGATCAGCAGAACCACCCACTGGGGGATCCCCTGCCCGGGGGCCGCCCGTCCTTCGTTCATCGTGTTCTCCCAAGCAGCCGGTCGAGGAGACCGCGGGCCTCCGCGTCCGACACGATCACCGCCGACGCGATATCGGCTTCGTAGCCCGCTTCGGCCACCGCGGCCGCGAGCGCCGCGTTCGACACCAACGCAGGCTCGCGACGCACGGTGGCGGTCTCCTTGCGAAGGTCGACGTTGACCCTGGTCACGCCGTCCAGCTTCCGGACCGCCCTCGTGATCCGGTTGACACAGGAGCCGCAGGTCATCCCCGACACGGGGAAGCGAACCGTCTCGGTCGCCGGCGAGGTCCCGGTCACATCGACACCATCAGGCCGAAGCTCATCGCGATCACGGCCAGGGCGAGGCCGGCCTTGATCCAGGGCGAATTCGCCCGGTTCCACCGGCCGAGCTGCCCCAGCACCCGCCGGTCCGTCACCGCGAGCAGGAGGGCCAGCAGCGGGACGATGAACGCGATGTTGTAGAGCGCGAGGAGCGCGATGCCCGTCAGGCCACCGCCCGAGGCGTGCAGGATTGCCGTGATCTGGAGATACATGGCGCCCGAGCAGGGCACGGTGCAGATCCCGACGAGCACGCCGGCGATGAGCATCCCGCCGAGCCCCCCGCGCTCCATCGCCTTCTGCATCCGGCTGTGCGTTCCCGAGGGGGCGATCATGGACGGCCCGACACCCGGCAGGAACACGTCCTTGAGCATCCACAGCGCCATGAAGAGCGCGAGGATCGAGGCTGCGCGTGTAACGAGATGATCCCGCCCCAGGAAGGACAGGAAGGACAGAAGCCCCAGGCCGATGATGAAGTAGGTGACGAGGACCGCACCCACGTACAGCGAGCCCGCCCCCAGGAGACGCCGGCGCGCCTCGAGCGTGGGCGTCCCGGCGGCGGTGACAGCGTTCACGAGCGTGAGCGTGTAGGTGGCGAACAGGACGAGCAGCGCGAACGCACACGGGTTGAACCCGTCGGCGATCCCGGCGACAAGCACCGTCGGAACGGTCAGGCTGCCGAAGGCTGCCGCGTCGAGCGGGACGGCGAGGATGTACGCGGAGGCGGCCACGCCGACGCTCACGATCAGCGCCGCGAGCGCAACGGCCGGGCGCGGCAGGCCGAGGAGCAACGCCGACGGCGGCAGTGCGGACGCCGGCAGCGGCAACGCCGGCAGCCGAGCCGGGGCGGGCTCGGCGCGCGTCACGCGGCCTCCACCACGATCTTGCCGTGCATGGTCGGGCTGTCCTTACCGCCGCAGCACGTATCGCAGTACACGTCATAGGTGCCGGGCTTGTCCGGAACCTGCCAGGTGACCGTCCGGCGGCTCTCCGCCTGGAGCTCCTCGTACAGGCCGAGTTCCGGCGCGATCATCGTGTGTACGCCGTTCTCCAGGTGCATCGAGGCATCCTGCGTCCACCAGTCGAGCGTCACCGTCTCTCCGGCCGTGACCCGGATCTCGGACGGGGTGAACCCGGCCATGGAACTCTGGACGTCGATCGTTCCGGCGGCGGCCGCAGGCCGGTTGAGGAAGTCGCCGAAGGCGAGGATCGCACCGACGGTCAGGACGCCGACCGCGATCAGCGCAAACGCGATCGGCTTCGCCCGCTCAACGGCGCTCTCGGGATGCCGCGCGGCCTGCCGGCGCTGTGCGCGCGTCGTCATCGCTTCATCCTCCCGGCGATCAGTCCGTTCTGTTCGAGGTGCATGAGGTGGTTCCTCTGCGGATGCAAGTCAGGTCTCGAGCAAGTGCCGTGCACGCTCGAACTCTTCGGGGGTGATCTCTCCGCGCGCGAGGCGCCCGCGGAGCAACTCGAGGGCTTCGTCGCGGTCCGACCGACGCGGTTCGCGGACGAGGAGCCAGACCACGGCCACCAGGACGACGATCCAGGCGCTCATCCAGAGCCACCCTTCGAGCCCCATCGTCCAGCCGGTCATCATCTCGAGACTCCTCGTCACGCGCCGGGGGGACGCACCGGCCTACGACGAGGCTCGCAGCGCCGGGTCACGGTGTCGTCGAGGAACGGGCAAGCCTTCCTCAAGATTCGGTCAAGCGCGCCCGGTCAAGCGTGACCGGCTCAGGCCGGCGGCAGCTCCAGGACGAACGTCGCGCCGTGACCGAGACCGTCGCTCTCCGCCCAGGCGCGACCACCCATCGCCTTGGCGAGGGCCCGCACGATCGCGAGGCCGATCCCCGAGCCGCCGGCCGCCCGGCTCCGCGCGGGATCGACCCGATAGAAGCGTTCGAAGACCGCCTCGAGCTGATGGCTGGCGAGGCCGGGACCCCGGTCGGCGACGGCGATCCTCGCGCCGGTCGCGGACGCGCTCGTCGACACGGTGACCGCCGATCCGTCCGGCGCGTGCCGGATCGCGTTTGACAGGTAGTTGCCGATGATCTGCGCCACGCGGTCGCGGTCCGCCGTCGCAAGGGCGCGGCTCGCAGCGACGTCGATCCGGATTCCGCGTGACCTCGCCAGCGGCGCAGACCGCTCGGCCACCTCCTCGACGAGTGCGGCGACATCGATGACCTCGATGTTGAGCGGAAGTTCGCGAGCCTCGGCGCGCCACAACTCGGACAGGTCGGCGACCAGGCGCGTGAGCCGTCCCGTCTCGGCCCGCAGGAGCCGCCACGTCTCCGGGTTCGGGTCGACCACGCCATCCTCGAGGCCCTCGAGGTACCCGTCGAGTGTCGTCAACGGCGTCCGGAGCTCGTGCGCGACGTCACCGACCAGCTGGAGGCGGCGCCGCTCGGTCGCCTCGAGCGACCCTGCCATCTCGTTGAACGACGTCGCCAGCTCGCGGAGCTCATCCGTGTCGTCGATCGGGACTCGCTCGGCATAGTGACCACCGGCGAGCCGGCGCGCGGCCAGGACCAGCGAGCTGATCGGACGGGCAAGCCGGGCGGCCACGGCGAGGCTGACGACCGTGGCGGTCACGACCGCGATGACCGTCGCCGCGATGAGCGCCTGGCGCATCGCGTCCGTGAAGGCGGCGAGTGTTGCCTCGCTCATCGCCTCGCCCATCGGGTCGCCGGGGAGATGGCCCATCGCATCGGCGAAGTAGCCGGGGCCGACCAGGAGAACCGCGACGCCGACCGTGCCGAGCGAGGCCGCCACGACAACGAGGAATGCGACGAGAAGTCGCGCCCGGAGCGACCGCGGCCACATCACGGCGCCTCGCGCAGGCGGTACCCGACCCCGCGAACCGTCTCGACGAACCGCGGTCGGCCGGGATCGTCACCGAGCTTCCGGCGGAGGTTCCCGATGTGTACGTCCACCAGGTGGTCCTCCGCGATGACATCCGCGCCCCAGACCCGGTCGAGCAGCGCCTGCCGCCCGATCACGACGCCTGGATCGCGCACGAGGACGGCGAGAAGGTCGAATTCGAGCGCGGTGAGCTCGACGGGCGTCCCGTCCACGCGGACGGCCCGCCGTGCCACATCCAGCTCGAGCCCCGACGGGAGGCCCGCACCTGGATCGGCCGGTCGCCGGGGTCTCCGCAGCAATGCCTTGACGCGCGCAACGAGCTCGCGCGGCGAGAACGGCTTCACGAGGTAGTCGTCGGCACCGACGGTCAGGCCCACGATCCGGTCGATCTCCTCCCCGCGGGCCGTGAGCATGAGGACGTAGGCGTCCGAAAAGGTGCGGATCTGTCGGCAGGTTTCGATGCCGTCCACACCGGGCAGCATCACGTCGAGGATGACGACGTCGGGCGCAGAGGCATGAACGGCGTCGAGGGCGGAGGGCCCGTCCATCGCCGTCTCGACCGCGAATCCCTCGCGCTCGAGGTACCCCTTGACGAGGTCGAGGATCGGCGCCTCGTCGTCGACGACCAGGATCCGCGACGGCTGCATGGTCGGATGATGGCACGACCCGGCCCTTCGATCCCTGGGGCCGTTACGTCAGAGGACGACGAGGAAGCACGTTAGCGGTTGGCCTTGAGGAACGCGTAGATCGCGTCGAGATCGTCATCGCTGAGGACCTCCTCGGTGAAGGCGGGCATTCCGCCGGGACCGGAGCGCAGGAGGGGCCGGAAGTCGTCGAGGAACAACTCCTCGAGGTCGAGCGCCGGCCCGACAACCCCGCCCTGGCCGGTAAGGCCGTGGCACATTGCACAGCCGTAGACCAGAAGGAGGAGCCGGCCGCGCGTGACCTGATCGGCATCGGTGACGAGCCGGGGATCGGCCAGGCCGATAACCTCGACTGGGAACTCCTCACCCACGTAACTGATCGGCGTCCGGTCGTAGCCCTCCGGCCGCACGTTGGCGTGCGTCTCCGGGCTGCGGGCCACGACGCCACCGATCAGGCCGAGAGCAAGCCCGCTGATCAGGGCGACGAAGACCACAGGGACGAAGAACCGGTTCATCGCCCGGGGCCGGGCTCGGGCGTCCCGACCTCGCCTCCCCCTCGAGCGATCGCGACAAGCCGGAACACCACCCAGAACAGGATCGACCAGACGATGGCGAGGACCACCATCAGGAGCTCCACGCCGACACCCGGGACGTCAACGCCGGCCGGGGAGCGGTAGAGCTGCCCGCCCCCGGTAACGTCGATGGCCGTGCTGGTCACTTCGACCTCGCCGCCTGCGGGCGCGACGAACTCCATCCGGATTTCGTGGTGCCCGGCGAGGCGCGGCCGGTAGGCAATTGAGGCGACGCCGTTCTCGTCGGTCATGGCCCGGCCGATTTCGGCCTCGCCCTCGACGCCGGCGAAGGACGCATGGAGGTAGAAGATGACGGTCGTCCCCTGCAGTGGAGCGCCGTCTGCCGCCTGCAGGGTGACCGGGACGTTGATTGTCCCGCCGACGGTCCCCTCGCCGAGGGTGGTGGTCTGGACCAGCACGTGCGACGCGAGCGCTGGGCCTGCCAGACTGACGGCGATCGCCCCGGCGGCCAGGAGTCCAGCAACGATCCGGACGGATCGCCGAGTGATCGTGATCATCGCGCAGTTTCTCCTTCGAGCTTCGAGGGTTCCAGCGCGGCCCGGCGGGCGGTGTCGGGCGAGGCGACCGTCGCCTCGTGGTCCTCGGCCACCTCCCAGACCGCGATGATCGGGAAGACTTTGCTGAACAACGTGATCAACAGTGCGAACAGGGCGAGCCCTGCGGCCAGCAACGACCACTCGACCCAGGTCGGGGCGTAGCTGGCGGGTTCGTACGGCATGAGCGGCACCCGCAGGCCGGTCACGACGATGAAATACCGCTCGATCCACATCGCGACCGTGACCAGGACGGCCGCCAGGACGAAGCCGCGGACATTCCGCGTCGCGGGGAGCAGGGCGATCACGATCGGGGAGACGAGCCCACCCAGGAGGTAGAACCAGAAGAGGGGGGCGAACTCCGCCAGGAACAGCTGGCGGAAGTGGAACTCGACCCCCTCCTGGAGCTTGTAGCCGTGGGTCATGAACTCGTTGATGTTCGCGTAGATCATGATCGCCGCGAAGGCCGCCATCAGGTAGCCGAGGTACAGGAAGTGCTTCTCGGTGACGTACTCCTCGAGGTGGTACGCACGGCGGAGGATCGCCATCACGATGATCAGGATGCCGATCCCCGAGAAGATCGCCCCGGCCACGAAGAAGGCTCCGAAGAGCGCGCTGTCCCAGGGCACCCGCATGGTCATCGCGAAGATCCACGAGACGACGGTGTGGACCGAGACGGCGATCGGGATGATGAGGATCATCAGCACGCCGATCGCGGAGGCGAGGGAACGGTGCTGCGTGGCATTGCCATTCCAGCCGATCGCCAGGGTGCGGTAGAGCCAGCCTCGCCAGCGCGAGGTGTGACTGCCCAGCCGGTCCCGGAAGAGGGCCAGGTCGGGGATCATCGGAACGAACAGGTAGGTGATGCTGCCGGTCAGGTAGGTCGTGATCGCCAGGACGTCCCAGATGATCGGCGACTGCCAGCGGCCGTAGATGAAGACGTTGAGGATGCGGTCCGGTCGACCAAGGTCGATGATGACGAAGGAGGCGCCGCACACAAGCGCCACCACGGTCACGAACTCGGCCATCCGCGTGACCGGCGTCCGCCAGCGTGCATTCGAGACGCGCAGGATCGCCGAGATGAGCGTGCCGGCGTGGCTGATCCCGATGAAGAAGACGAACGTGGCGATATAGAGGCCCCAGGAGATCCGGTCGCGCATCCCCGTCACCACGAGACCGTCGCGGATCTGGACCCAGTACGCGTAGACACCCCAGCCGATGACTGCGAGGAGCGCGACGACAAGCGCCCAGAAGCGGGGGCCGGTCCGCCTGATGGGCGCAAGCGCTGTCTCTTCGAGGCGCCGCTCCCACTCGCTCAGCGCTGCCATGTGGCGGCTCCGTCGGCCCGTTCCATCCAGGGCCACTCCGTCGGCTGCCGGTCCGGGGTGAAGGCGTCACGTCCGACCGCCTCGCCATGGCCGGGGATGTAGTAGACGCGCGTCTCGGTGCCGAGGTCCTCCTTCAGTCGGTACGCATCGTTCTCGGAAAGGAAGCGCGATGCCGCCACGACGACCCTGCCGTTGGTGGCGATGTCCTCCTCCAGGTCGCCGTAGTAGATGGCATCGTTCGGGCACCCCTGGACGCAATAGGGAAGGGTTCCGGTGCGTGCCATGTCGGGGCAGAAGTCGCACTTCATGACCGTCCCCTTCCGAGCGGGGACCTGGTGCTCGGGCGAGTAGTCGGCGAGGAGCGACTCGGGTGGTACCGGTGCGTTGCCCCAGTTGAAGAAGCGCCGATCGTAGGGACAGGCTGCCATGCAGATCCGGCAGCCGATGCAGCGCTCCTGGTCGATCAGGACCGTGCCCTCGGGCGTGGAGAACGTGGCACCAACCGGACAGACGTTGACGCACGGCGGGTTCTGACATTGCTGGCAGGGTGTCGGCATGAACTGCGTGCCGCCGCCCGGCAGTTCGGCCTCATAGACCTCGATCCACTCCATCGGTTCGGGGGCGAAGTGGCCCTCGATGCAGGCGGCGGTGCAACGGGGCGGCTTCCCCGTGCTCTGACAGCCGTCGCACGCACGGAGGTCGATGATCATCGTCCACTGGCGGATCCGTCCGTCCCGCGTGAGCGCCGGCTCGCCGTGACCCCGGACCGGCTCGGGCGGAGCCTCGGCCAGGCCGGCCTGCCGGAGCAGCTC
>Ga0209321_10002885_pt1 | contig 11522 bp, 11 predicted proteins | sample Rifsed16ft4_FD_184012 | JGI IMG/M metagenome (GOLD analysis project Ga0209321, IMG submission 184012) | Soil microbial communities from Rifle, Colorado, USA - sediment 16ft 4 - CSP-I_5_4 (version 2) | ecosystem: Environmental > Terrestrial > Deep subsurface > Rock core/Sediment | place: Rifle... | reverse complement strand
TTGCCGGAGCGATGCGGATAGCAAGCAGGGTAAACTGGGATGTGACGCAGGGGAGTTTTGTGTTTGGCGGTTTTGGATTTGGGTGTAATACGGGTGCGGGGGCGTTTCGCGAGACAGCAACATGATTTTCAACCTTTGGACTCGGGGAAACTAGTCTTGTGCAATTAGCACAAACGGATATCTCAGTATGTGCAGGGGCGTGTCCCGTATCAGACGCAGCAGCAGTCGCTGAACGAGTCCGTAGCATGGCAGGGGCCAATGGACTTTCGTCAAGGCGTAAATTTTTTCCAGGCAAAAATTGCAGACGTCAAAGCTAAAAATGGCGAGAATTTCAAAATGATTCCTTTAAAAAGGTCCCCCTAAAGGGTTGAATCATAGTTACCTTTAATTCTGAATCAATTCGGCATTGCCATATTCCTTGACATTTCCGGCTATATAAATTAGCATTCAATCTTAAATTATGAATCTTCCGTTATTACCCGGTTATGCGCGGAAAAAGGTAAATCTGTCCTCTCTGAGGAGTATAAAGTTGCTCCTGAGAAAAGGCGGTCTCCATACTGTTTGCGAGGAGTCAAGGTGTCCAAATATCCGTGAGTGCTTCAGGGCGTCAACAGCGACCTTTATGATCCTTGGGAACAGGTGCACGCGATTGTGCGGGTTCTGCGGTGTGGGCAAAGGCATGCCTGATTCTGTAAATCCGTCGGAGCCGGACAGGATTGCCGGTGTTGCTGAGGCGCTGAAGTTAAAATATGCCATTGTAACATCTGTTACCAGGGACGACCTTGAAGATGGCGGGGCAATGCAGTTTTATCTTGCCACCGGGGCAATAAAAAGACGGGTTCCGGATGCAGTGGTTGAACTACTTACTCCGGATTTTAAGGGAAAGGAAGAATTACTTGAAATAATCTGCCACAGCGACATGGATGTTTTTGGCCACAATATGGAGACCGTTAACCGCCTTTATCCTTATGTCAGGCCGGGGGCGGATTACCGGCGTTCATTAAATATCTTAAAATTTGTTCACAAACAAAGGCAGAATGTTATAATAAAATCCGGATTTATGTTAGGAATAGGCGAGAAAGAAAACGAGGTTAAAATTCTGCTGGAGGATCTGCTGGAGGCTGGATGCAAGGTGATTACAATAGGGCAGTATCTCAGACCATCGCTTGAGTGTATTCCTGTTCAGAGATATCTCGTGCCGGAAGAATTTGCGCAGTTGAAAAAGACCGGCGAGGAAATGGGTTTTATCCGTGTTGTTGCTGGCCCCTTTGTGAGGAGTTCTTACCGCTCGGAATCCTATTTTAGAGAATTAAAAATTAATTAAGAAAGCGCTGATATGAAGGAATTTGGAAGAATAAAACGGCTCCCCCCCTATGTGTTCAATATTGTAAATGAGATGAAATTCCAGGCGCGCAGGGCCGGAGAGGATATAATTGATCTCGGAATGGGAAATCCTGACCTTGCTACGCCTAAACCCATTATAGACAAAATGGTAAATGCTGTCAGCAATCCTAAAAATCACAGGTATTCTCTTTCCAAGGGCGTTCCAAAACTCAGGCTTGCAATCTGCAACTGGTACAAAAGGCGCTTTGGTGTTGATCTGGATCCGGAGACAGAGGCCGTTGTCACAATAGGCGCCAAGGAGGGCATCTCGCATCTTATTCTGGCTACAATTGAACGCGGGGAGGTTGTCCTTGTTCCTAATCCAACCTATCCGATTCATACATACAGCGTAATTATTGCCGGAGGGGATGTGAAGGGCGTTCCTCTTACGAATCCTGATGAATTTATTGATGAAATCCAAAAGGCGCTGAAGGGCATCTGGCCGCTTCCTAAAATTATAATAGTATCGTTCCCTCATAATCCGACTACTACGGTTGTTGACCTTGAGTTTTTCAAAAAACTTGTCACTTTTGCAGAGGAGAATGATATTCTGATAATACATGACCTTGCGTATGCCGATCTTGTTTTTGATGGATATAGAGCGCCGAGCATATTTCAGGTTGAGGGAGCAAAATCAAGGAGCGTTGAACTCTTTTCCCTCTCAAAGAGTTACAACATGCCTGGCTGGAGGGTTGGATTTGCTGTTGGAAATAAGGATATGATATTTGCTCTCACAAAATTGAAAAGTTATTTTGATTACGGTATGTTCCAGCCCATTCAGATTGCTTCCATTATTGCGTTGAATGAATGTGATGACGAAGCGGTAAAGATTGCATCAATATACAAGGACAGAAGGGATGCGCTTATTGGCGGACTTGCGCGGGCGGGATGGCATATTGAAAAGCCAAAGGGAACTATGTTTGTCTGGGCAAAGATTCCGGATGAATTTATAAAAATGGGGTCACTGGAATTTTCCAAAATGTTGATGAGGGATGCAAAGGTCGCTGTTTCGCCTGGTATAGGATTCGGGGAGTATGGGGAGGGTTTTGTGAGATTTGCCCTTGTGGAAAACGAACACAGGATCGGTCAGGCTGTAAGGGGAATAAAAAAAGCGCTGAATTCCGAAAGGGGAAAATTGGCAAATGAATGAGATAAAGGTTGGCCTTATTGGACTGGGGACGGTCGGCACCGGAGTTGCCAGGATACTTCTTGAACAGTCAGAAAAAATTTATAACAGACTCGGTGCAAGAATAGCGCTTAAAAAGGTTGCGGATATTGATGTAAAAAGGAAAAGAGACGTGCGCCTCCCAAAGGGTGTCCTGATTCAGGATGCTCAGGAACTGCTGAACGACCCGGAAATAGGCATAGTTGTTGAACTGATAGGCGGTACCACCACAGCAAAGAAATACATTCTTCGGGCGCTTAAAAATGGGAAGCACGTTGTTACAGCAAACAAGGCGCTTCTTTCAACCTGCGGAGAAGAAATTTTCAATGAAGCGATCAAGCGAAGCATTGAGATAGGCTTTGAGGCGAGCGTAGGCGGAGGGATACCGTTGCTCAAGTCCATCAAAGAAGGGCTTGCGGCGAACAGGTTCAGCGACATTTACGCAATTATAAATGGAACATCAAATTACATCCTTACCCGGATGGGGGAGGAGAAACGGAGTTTTTCCGATGTGCTTTCAGAGGCCCAGGCAAAGGGGTATGCCGAAGCCGATCCAACACTTGATGTGGGTGGGATTGACAGCGCACATAAACTCTCAATTCTTTTGCTGCTTTCTTTTGGTGTTATCCTTAAGCCTTCGGATATTCCTACAGATGGAATAAAAACGATTCTACCGCTGGATATGGAGTTTGCTAAGGATTTCGGATACAAGATAAAACCTCTTGCCATAGCGAGGCAGAGGAAGGATGGAAGGGTGGAGGCGAAGGTGCATCCGACCATGATTCCTGCAGGGACGATGCTTGCTTCGGTGGACGGGGTGTACAACGCTGTTCATCTTATTGGTGATGCCGTTGGCTCCATGATCTTCATCGGCAGGGGAGCGGGGATGATGCCCACCGCAAGCGCGGTAGTGAGCGATCTTGTTGATATTGCGAAGAGAATAATGTATGGCGGCGCCGGAAGAACCACGCCCTATTCGTTCATCAAAAAGGCAGTAAAGAAAGCGGATCTTGTTTCCATAAACGAGCAGGAATGCAGGTACTATCTGCGTTTTTTTGTTGTTGACCGCCCAGGGGTCCTTGCGAGGATTGCGAGTTGCCTGGGAAGGTTTGGGGTCAGCATTGAATCCGTAATCCAGAAGTGGCGGAATACCAGGGGCGGCGTTCCCATTGTGATAGTAACCCATAAAGCGTTGGAACGAAGCCTCATGAAGGCTCTGAAAGCAATTGATTCACTGGATGTGGTGCTTTCAAAGAGTGCCTTTATAAGAATTGAGGATGGGGTTGTATGATGAAATGGGAAGGAATATACAGACACTACCGCGAATTTCTACCTGAGATAGAAGATGAACATATAGTCAGTCTTAATGAAGGGCATACGCCGCTTCTCAGAGCAAGAAACATCAAAAAATTCATAGGTGCCGATTTAGAAATTTATTTTAAACTTGAAGGGCTCAATCCTACGGCATCCTTTAAGGACAGGGGTATGACCGTGGCTGTCTCCATTGCGAAAAAGAAGGGGGTAGAAGCAATAATATGCGCCTCAACAGGCAATACATCCGCATCTGCGGCTGCATATGCAGGAAGGGCGGAGTTAAGGTGCTATGTTCTGATTCCGGAAGGAAAGATTGCCCTCGGAAAGCTTTCTCAGGCGATTATTCATGGTGCAACGGTTATTCAAATTAAGGGTAATTTTGACGATGCGCTGAAAATTGTAAAGGAAATATCGGAGAAGTATCCTGTTACGGTTGTGAATTCCATAAATCCATTCCGTCTTGAGGGACAGAAAACCGCCTCGTTTGAAATATGCGACTGGCTGGGTGTGTCGCCGACCCATCATATTCTGCCTGTGGGAAACGCAGGCAACATAGCAGCTTATTGGAATGGATACAAGGAATACAAAAAATGCGGAAAGATTGGTTCTCTTCCGCGAATGGTAGGCTTTCAGGCCGATGGCGCTGCTCCCATTGTAAGATCAAAGATTATACAGGATCCTGATACCGTGGCATCCGCCATTCGCATCGGTAATCCTGCAAACTGGCAGAAGGCTGTATCTGCCCGCGATGAATCGGGCGGGATTATAGAGATGATTTCCGATAAAGAAATTCTTAGCGCATACAAGGCAGTGGCAAGCATGGAAGGGGTCTTCTGCGAACCCGCCTCGTCAATAACCATTGCCGGGGTAAAACGTCTTGCAGCTGAGGGCTACTTTAAAAAAGGAGATGTGCTTGTTTGTACGATTACAGGACATGGTCTCAAGGACCCTTCTTTAGCCATTGAAATTGCAGAAAAACCGCAAACAGTAAAACCGGTATACAGCGAGGTTATCCGGGTTATCGGATTTTAAGTTGATTGCAGATTCAGAATGTGATAAACTAAAAGAATAAATTTTGGAATGAATAAAAATGCATGACTTGAGAAAATATCCGAGGGTTGTTATTAAGGTTCTTGTTGATTATGAAGAGAGTAAACTCCTGCGTTTGCTTGTGGATTATTCTGACAGCGAGGCATACCTCTATGATTACTCAACAAATTTAAGCGAGGGCGGAATTTTTATAAAGACGCAACGCTTTGTGGAAAAGGGGACAACACTTCAGATAAAGTTTTCATTTCCAGATTCCGCAAAACTCTTTGATGTGGAGTGCAAGGTGGTCTGGATAAATACTGCAAATGGCCCGATAAAGGAATTAGGGCCGGGCATGGGAATAGAGTTTATAAATCTGAACGATAGCATGAAGGACGAGATTACTAATTTTATAAAAAAAGCATGCCGGCAATATTAAAAACATGAAATTTACAAGGGAAGACGTAATATCTAAGATTAAGGGCGGTTTTGATTTTAAAGGTGTTGCTCTGCGGGGGCTTGATCTGAGCAGAGCGGATCTGAAAAATGGTAAATTCCAGGGAGTTAATTTCAGATATACCGATCTAAGAGAGGCTGATCTCAGCAATGCGGACATGAGAACCGCCAATCTCAGGCATGTAGTCCTAATAAAGGCAAATCTATCAGGAGCAGATCTTTCAATGGCAGATCTGACCCATGCGGATCTAAGAGGCGCCAGCCTTGTTAATACGAAATTAAAGGATGCTAAACTTGATGGCGCAAAGGGAATTTCAGAGAAGGTATTTTTTACCCAATCGCTGATTGATTCTCTTGTTCAAAACAACAAGATGACGATAACCGGCGATGTTATCACTATCCTGACAAAGAAAAATGCAAGTTTCAACATTGTTACTGCTCTCAGGTTTGTAAAGATAGAAGCAGGGGATGATTCACTTGACGTTCTTGGGAAGGTTAAAACCGAAAAGGAAGTTAAGGAATTAAAGGTTGAAATTATGAGAAATTCAGCAGTGTATGGCGACACCGTTTATATAGTAGAACCAGGATACATAGGGATACCAATATTCACTGAAACGGCGCTGGAACAAGAAGCCAAACCAGAACAGGACAAAAAGGCTTCAATGCAGATGCTTGCAGAATTTATTTTGAAAAATATTTAGGAGACCATTACTGAATTCAGACAGAATAGAAATGATACAAGACCGGCACGAGACCGGCGCTGCCCGCAAAAGGAGGTTGATTATTAGATGAGAATTGGAATACTTGCAGATATACATGGGAATTTAGAAGCGCTTACCGAAGCAGTCAAGTTATTGAAGGAGGAAAAACCGGACAAGATAATTTTCCTCGGAGATGTTGTCGGATATGGAGCGAATCCTAACGAATGTTGTGATATAGTGCGGGAAATTGCCGACGTATCGCTGATAGGCAATCATGACGCTGCCTGCTGCGGCAGGCTTGATCCGAAATGGTTTGTTGACCATGCTCGTATTGCTATAGAGTGGTGCATGAAAGTCATAACCAGGGAAAACCTGGACTGGCTCAAGGGTCTCGGATATACCTACAGAATAGATGATATTACTTTCTCCCACGGCTCACCGATTGATGTTGAAAATTTTGATTACCTTGTTGATATTACAAGGGCGGTGTCTGTTTTTGAGTGGATGGATCAGAATAAGAGCAGAGTGCATTTTGTTGGGCATGCTCACCTTTTTCTATCCTTTGTCCTTGAGGGTTCCCCGGAGCCTAACGTTAACATAACAACATCTCCATCTCTAAACCTTGCCGGCAGTGGTAAGTTTGCTATAAATGTCGGCAGTGTGGGGCAGCCAAGGGATGGGGATCCAAGATCATGTTATGCTATAATTGACACGGTATCCCAACTCTATTATGCAAAACGGATTGAGTATGATGTGGAGACTGCAAGCAGAAAAATTCTTGATGCTGAGCTGCCGACAATTTTAAGCAGAAGGCTGTTCCTTGGCAGATGATGGAAAGAGTTATTCACTTTCATTGTGGATAACGTGTTAAAAAACAATTTGGAATAAAAAACATTTGTTATTTTTTGCGGCACAATGAGCAATTGCATAAAAAATAGGCAATTGAATTTTTAAAATACTTGTTTAAAAACATGAAGTTACATAAAATTTTTAAAATGAAAACCCAGATATCCGTAAAAGGAGTGGCGCTTGTTCTGGTTCTGGCTGTTATTTCAGTGCTTTCTGCTGTGGTGGTTGAATTCGCTTACACCACAAGGGTTGGCATGAATTTAGGAGCAACCTACCGGGACTACACCATTGCTGAGTCCATTGCAAGAAGTGGCATTGAAATTGCTAAAAAACTGCTCATAAAGGACCTTGAAAATGATAAGGCGCAGGGTGATATGGCGGATTTTCGGATAAGCCCGGAGGAGATGCCAAGCGATGACGAATTATGGTCCCAGTCGGAGTCCCTGGCGCAGATGTTCAATCCCTTCAAAAACGGCAGTATTTTGCTAAAAATTGATGATGAAGGCGGGAAATTTAATCTCAACATGATTACTGGAATGGATGGCTCCAGGAACGAGAATATGGTGCGGCTTACCAAAAAATTGTTTGAAAACCTGGAGGTAAAGGATAGCGAAGAGATAACGAATAAAATCGCGGATTGGATTGATGGCGATCTTGAGGGGGAATGGGAGGATGGGGCTAAAAATGCACAGATTGAGACGCTTACCGAGCTTGGTTTGCTGAACGGAATTGACTACCTTGAGTATATTAGGATTGCCGGTGCGGCTCCTGATCTTCCTGTGTTTTCTACATACCTTACTGTGTTTCCCAGTAGAAGGTATGTTGAGGGTGCGCAGGCGATAAACTGGCAGATAAATATAAACACAGCGCCGCCGCAGGTTATCATGGCGATTGTAAAGGATGCCGATGAGGAGGCTGCTAATGCAATTGTGAAGGATATAGAAAAACAACATATGGGAAGCCCAAATGCATTTACGAGTTATCTTTCAGGCCTGGGATTGGAACTGGAACCCGGAGTTTCTGTAAGTGTTCGAAGCGATACATTTGCCGTAATTTCCGAAGGAATTGCCGGCGGCGGCGCTGGCGGCGTATCATGCATAATCAGAGCAGTTTTTCAGAGGTATGATGACGGCAAAGTGGAAGTGCTTTACTGGCGGGTGGATTAATATTTTACATGCTCTCCCGTAGAAGCGCCGTATCCCTCATTTTTCTTTTAACAGTATTTTTTTCATGCAGAAAATTGTAAGGATGAACAATCCGCCCCAGAAGATAGTAAGAAACATCCAGCCGAAAATGGTCATTGTTCTGCGGTTCTCCTCTTCCATGCGATTCTGACAAGAATCAAATGAAAAATCAGGAGCAGGATCATGAATATCCTCGCGATTGTTACCCCCGGACTTCCAGTTTTTAGTATGTTTGGTAGTTCTTTATATGTCCAGGTAAAAAGGATTACAATAAGAAACAGGGGCGTAATGTATTTCGTTATGTAAAACAGGAAACGGGGGATTTTTATCTGGGCGCCGCGATTTATCTCGTTCCATGCTTTTTCTGCTCCGAATATCCAGAAAAAGATAATGACTTCAAACAGCGCAAGCCAGACAAGCCCAAATGTTCCTGCCCAGAAATCCAGTTCATCCAGCGCACCCTTTAGGAAGATCGAAATGTGCGCAAAGACAAAGAAGAATATTCCAAGGATAATAACCGATTTCTTCCTTGCCCATCCGAGTTCGTCCTCAAAAAATGCGATAGCAGGCTGTGCAAGGGCGACAATTGATGTAAGCGCAGCTAAATAAAGGAGCAGGAACCATATAAAGCCGAAAAATTCCCCCCATAATATTTTTGAAAATATCGCGGGCATGCTGATGAATCCCAGCTGGAATGAGCCTCCGGTGATCTCCTTTATGCTTGATGCGCCAAAAAAAACGACAGCAGAGACGATCGCTATTGTGCCTCCCAGTATTACTTCTGCAACTTCGTTTAGTGACGTGACTGATAGTCCATTCAGAGCGATATCGTCGTCTTTTTTCAGGTAACTTGCGTAGGTGAGTATTGCTCCAAGCCCAAGGCTTAGTGTAAAAAATATCTGTCCCGCAGCGGCGAGCCAGATTTTAGGATTAAAAATTCCCGATAGATCCGGTTCCCAGAGGACAGCCAGTCCGGTTATAGGATTTTGTCCCTCTCTAACAGGGTCTCCAAGGGTGAGCACCCTGATAAAAAGTATTAATGCCATAAAGAACAAGGCAGGGATTGCGACCCTGTTTAGCTTTTCTATTCCTTCCGTAATCCCCTTTGACAATATCCACATTGAAATAAAAAGGGTAAATAGAAAAAAGGTGTAGGTGGATAGTTTGGGTGTCAGGAGAAAACCGCTGCTGCCCGTTCCTATGAAATTCGAGAGAAGGTCCTGATACGGCAACAGTACTTCTTTAGGGCTCGCATTCAGGAGTTGCGTTGCTTTCGGCATAAGCCCCATAAGTGAGGCCATGCTGTATCCGATTGTCCATGAGGCTATGTATGTGTAATAGGTCAATATCACCAGCGGAAGAAAAATGCTCAGAATGCCAAGATATTTTGCTGCCCTGTTCTTCCACAGAGTGTCAAACATTCCCGGAGCAGTGCCATGTCCGAGTATTCCGCCGTATCTTCCGATCCCCCATTCAACCCACATGAGGGGAATTCCAAGTAGTAAAAGGGATATAAAATAAGGAATCATGAATGCGGAGCCGCCGTTGTTTGCCGCCTGAACAGGGAAACGCAATAAATTGCCCAATCCGATGGCATTCCCCGCCATGGCGAGCACCAGCCCGATCCTTGTCCCCCAGTGCTCGCGATTATTATTGTTGTTATTTGTTCCCACTTTTATGAAAATTATATAAAAACACCCCATCAAGTGCAAGCGAAAAATTATACTTAAATGTGCCCGGCAAAACCGCTGTTGTTGAAGGTAATGATAATCTTATTGCTTTGAGATTGTAATGTTTCCCTTGATGTATTTACTCAACCCCAGTTCTGGCGATGAGACAGTATATCCAGTTGCTCCATCAATTTCATCCCATATAAGCGTAAAACTACTATTGCTGAGGGTAACCTTTGCCGGCAATTGCGATTTGTCTGTTATTGCTTCCGAATCAAATGGAGAAGTAATGTGAACTGGCGCAAGAAATTTTACATTACTCATAGGAACACTTATACTTAACTCCCCATAAGAAGATGTTGTAACCTTAATGATATATGTGTCCTGATTTGTGAAATCACTTAGATTTTTGTATGAAACACTACATGAAACCCTCCCATATTTCTCGGCGTCCGGGGAAATAGGCGAAAAAGATTGATATAACATTAGATTATCAATATAATAAATAAGTAAAGGAAATCCAGATTGATGAGCATACCCTTCAAGGAAATACAATAATCACAGTGACAGTATATGTATTTTATGGTAAATGGGAGGTGTTAAAATGAATATCGTATATAACAATCAGACAGACCTTCTCTACATACGACTGGATGATGAAAAGCAAAATGTTATTAACAGGCGTGTTTCAGAAGATGTAGTTTTAGATATAGGAGAAAAAGACAGAATTATTGGAATTGAAATTCTCAATGCTTCAAAAGTGGTTGCCCTTGATAAAATTCTTCCTGTGAAATATAAAACCGCATAATTCAATCCGCAGGGGCGGAAAAGGGACACTTCCCATATTTTGGAGAGGATATTAAAACGGGAACTATTTCCTAAGAAGGGCAGTCGGCAAAAGAAGAAAGGGAAAAATAATACGGGAAGTGTCCCCCTGTTTCCCTGTTTCCCCTGTTTCCCCCATGTGTAAGTTACTTCTCTGTGCAATCTTCATATGGTATGTCAATTTTGCACTGTGGCGACTGAAGGAGAATCTGGTAATTGTCAACTATATTGCAGTACCTGAAGAACAGAATTGATTGCATCTGCGCCGCAAGGGTATAATCAATCTCCAGAATGCTGTCAAGAAAGCGCTTGCCTCCGGCGGATATCTCATCTTCGCCCGTGTCAAGGTTAAGGTTGTTTTCGGTTCCTGAGGAATTAGTTGCAGCGCAGTAATTGTCATTGTTCGGGTCCGGATTTGTTTTGGGATCATAGGGCGACAGGGAAAAATCTGAGGTGCAGCCCCCGCTGCCATTCTCAAGGTAGTCCGCGCATCCGTCCATTCCTGCATCCTCTGTCCCCTCCGGAAGGAGGAAATATCCATGGCTGTCTGTAAGATGCATTCTAAGCGCGGAAACCCGGTCCCCGCTGTTTTTCCGCAGGGGGGAAAGCAATTCCTGATTGCCGAAAATATTTGAGGTTGATTTAAAGTAATTGCTGTAATTATTTATCAAGCCTGCAATTGCCCCGCTGGAGATGTATTCCCTCATTGTATTGTTGTCAATCAATCCCGCAGCCCTGGCAATGTTGATTCCGGTTGAAACAGGAACAATGGTATCCCCTGCGTAAACCTGAACCAGCACCCCCTTTTCCGGGTAACCTGTAAGGGTTGAATTTCTGTAGCATTCCTTTATGGTTTCAGCGCCCCTTTTGCTCTGAGTGCAGGAGTGCTCCAGATTGTTGTAATGGATTGCATAATTAAACGGGTCGCTGGCGTCAATAGCCATCT
>Ga0209321_10002882_pt1 | contig 11529 bp, 10 predicted proteins | sample Rifsed16ft4_FD_184012 | JGI IMG/M metagenome (GOLD analysis project Ga0209321, IMG submission 184012) | Soil microbial communities from Rifle, Colorado, USA - sediment 16ft 4 - CSP-I_5_4 (version 2) | ecosystem: Environmental > Terrestrial > Deep subsurface > Rock core/Sediment | place: Rifle... | reverse complement strand
GTATTACGGCAAAGATTCCAGAATGCAAAAGAAGTACATAAAGATAACATGAATGCCGCCATGTTTGCATTCAGGGTAAATCTGGACTGGCAGAGTGTCTATCAACACTTGATTCAAAATTTAAAAGAACTGCAAGCATCGGGGTTTTACGATGAGGCATTGAAGCGTTATAATCAAGTGAGAAAACAGGTGATAAAGAAGGAATTAACACACGTTGAGGTTTCGTCCTAAATCAAACTAAACAATGAGGTGGATATGCCATCAGTAAAAGACAAAGTTGATACTCTCGAAAGGGTACTTGAGGAATATATTAAAAATGTAGGCAATGCCCAGATGCAAACTGAGAGAGAAATGAGAGGATTTAAAGATGAGATGCGAGAATTTAAAGACGAGATGAAAGAATTTAAAGATGAAATGAAAGAATTTAAAGACGAGATGAGAGAAGACAGAAGGAATATGAATAAAAAATGGGGGGAAATTGTCAACAAAATGGGAACGTTGGTTGAAGACATTGTAGCGCCAAACATCCCAAGGATTGCGCGAGAATATTTCAAATGTGAAGATATGGAATTTTTCGGTTTAAGGGTAACTAAAAGAAATTCAAAAGACAAATCAAAAAGCAGGGAGTTTGACATAATAGCAGTATGTGGCGATACGGTAATAATAAATGAAACCAAGTCTTCTCCGAGGGTTGATTATATAAACGAGTTTCTAGAGATACTGAAAGAGGTTTGCGAGTACTTTCCTGAGTATGAAAGTAAAAAAATAATTCCAATATTTTCTTCCCTCTACATTCCTGAAAATGTGGTAACGTATCTTACCAAGGTCAAAATTTACGCTATGGCTATGAAGGACGATGTAATGGATTTACTGAATCCCCACATTTAATTCGATTGCATCCGTGTTGTTATGTTATAGAAAAAACGAATATGTCTAAGGTCGTAATTACAGGATTGGGATTGGTTACGCCCGTTGGGGTTGGCGTCAAGCAGAGCTGGGAATCGTTCATACATGGCAGGAATGGAGCGAATGAGATGAAGTCATTCGATACCTCCCAATATAAGGTGCATCGTTCCTGTGAGGTAAAAGGCTTCCAACTAGACATAGAGCTGGAAAATCAGATCAAGGAAAACACTATCCATAAATATGTCTACTATGCAGCCAGAGAGGCGTTGCAAGAAAGCGGTTTACTAAATGATAATAATTTCGATAAAGAGCGATTCGGTATCGCCATTGGAACATTAGCAGCCGAATTGACGCCTTTTGAAAGGCTTCTGAGGTTAGACACTTCAAAAAAAGATAACGGTTTTGATAAAATCGTTGCAGCCGTTTATCCCCCCAATTCTATCACAAACATCATTGCCCAATATTTTGATTTTGAAGGTCCAACCATGATCTCGCTGAATGCCTGTTCATCAGGGAATCACGCCATTGACTGGGCATATGAACTTCTTATGGAAAACAAGGTGGACGTGATGATGGTCGGTGGCGGCGACATGATACCTCAAACGGAGTTTACCCACTTTCACAATCTCAAGGCCTTAGCGCCTGAACGCTGCCAACCTTTTGATAAAAACCGCCAGGGTCTCATGATAGGTGAGGGGGCTGGAATATTGATCATGGAACGCTATGAATTTGCGAAAAAACGAGGGGCACAGATTATTGCTGAAATGGCGGGTTACGGACTGAGTTGTGACGGATTCCACATGACTGCACCACATCCCGAAGGAGATGGTGCTGTAAAATGCATGAGCGATGCGCTAAAAATGGCAAACCTTTCTCAAACAGATGTCGGTTACGTCAATGCGCACGGTACGGGAACACCCCATAACGATAAAACAGAAACCATTGCCATAAAACGTGTCTTTGGTGAACGTGCCTATAAAATACCGTGCAGTTCTACAAAATCTATGATTGGTCACCTTATGGGCGCTGCAAGCGCCGTTGAATCGGTCATCTGCTGTCTGGTACTGAGGCATGGAATAGCGCCTCCAACGATCAATTATGAAACGCCCGATCCTGAATGTGACCTCGACTATATACCGAATAAGGCACGAGAATTAAAAGCAAAGCATGTACTCAATAATTCATTCGCCTTCGGTGGTAATAACGCCACCACAATATTTAGTAGGATGGGTTAAGCCTGTCCTGAGTGTACGAAGGGCGAAGCGAACCCATCGTTTAAGTCTTTTTTAAAACCACGAAGCACACGAAGACCACGAAGAAAAAGACTATAAAACAACTACATAAACATAACGCAATGGCGCAAAGAAGCAAACAAAGACGCAAAACCTTTTCATACTTTTCTTTAAGCCTTTGCGACTTTGTGTTAAATAAAGAAATAATTCTTCGTGTCCTTCGTGTTCTTCGTGGTTACATTGTCTTTTGGTTGTGGCTGTGCCACACTGTGATTAATTTACATTTTTCGTGCACTCTGTGTCTGGTGGTAAATTATAATGTTTTATATCTGTGCTCTTCCGTGTCAATCCGAATTTAAAAGTATATGAAAAAGAGAGTCGTTATTACCGGTTTGGGAGTTGTTTCTCCTCTTGGCTGCGGCAAAGAGGCATTCTGGAATAACCTTATTGAGGGAAAGTCAGGTATTGCACCAATGACTTCTCTTGATCTCTCTCCCTATAAATGCAAGCTGGGCGGAGAGGTCAGAGACCTTAAACCAGAAGTATATCTCGGCAGCAAGGGTCTAAAATATTTAAACAAAGGCACACGGTTTCTAGGCTCTGCCTCTAAAATGGCGATGGACGATGCAAAGCTACCGCAGGATGGTTCATTATCAAACCAAACGGGCATTGTTATTGGCTCGTCTCTAGGAAATTTTTCTGAGACGACAGACTATTTCTACGAAATTATCCGGAATAATCCCTCAGAACTATCTCCGATGCACAGCTATGATGTGGCCTTAAATTCTTCCATCAACTACGTGTCGGTCATCTTTAAAATAAAGGGACTTGCCCGTACCATATCAGCAGGTTTTACGTCAAGTACCGATGCCGTTGGTGATGCGTATAAAATGATTCAAAGAGATATGGCAAAGGTAATCGTGTCAGGGGGGGTAGAGCAGATTTCCATTGATTTATTTCTGATATTTTATTTACGTGGCCTTTTATCCGGCCTCGACGGTATAAAAGAGGCTAGCTTACCCTTTTGTAAGGCAAGAAACGGTTTTGTCATGTCAGAAGGCAGTTACGTGGTTATCCTTGAAGAGCTTCAGCACGCCCTGGATAGAGGGGCGCATATTTATGCCGAAATAAAAGGCTTTGGAAGCACGTTTGTTGGAGGCAAGAAACACCCGGAAGACGTAAGAGTGCTACGTGTCGAAAAGGCCATGCACGATGCGCTGGACAACACAGAAGTAAAGAAGGAAGATATTGATTTTATTAGTGCAAATGCAAACGGATGCAAGATGCAGGACAAAGTCGAGGCGAAGGCAATCCAGTCTTATTTTGGCACGGGGAGCAGTAAAATTCCCATATCTGCAATCAAATCGAATGTGGGGGAGTCTTACGGCGCTTCAGGCGCAACCCAGATCATTTCCACGGTCATGTCCATAAATACAGGTCTTATACCCCACATCATCAATCACAGCAATAAAGATCAGGAAATTAATCTGAATCTAATCATAGAAAAGCCACTCAAAAAAGAAATCCAGAACGCAATAATAAATACCATGGATTATGATGGAAATAATTCGTGTTTAGTAATAAGTAGGTTTGGCAAATAGTATAATGCTTATTGAGTGTTTTATCTGAAATATCATAAATAACATGTTGGTAATTATAGAATAAAGATAAAAGTAAATGTTCGACACTGAAAGATGATTAACATTCTACAGACGATCAAGTGGCCAGATGTAATCGCGGGCGCATTGGTTGCCGCAATCGTCAGCACGATTGGTTTTGGCTTGAGACTGCTGATCCAATTCCGTCTTGCTCGACGGTCGATCCTGCGATACGGCCAGGGAACATGGTACAGCGCGGAATACGACACCAAAGGCAATGTGCCAAGAGATCGCCGCGTGACATACCTGAAGGTCTCCATGACACCGACGTTGCTTGGCCGAGTCAAAGTGCGGTCCCTTGAGCAGTTGAACCCTGAAGACAAAGCAGTCGAAACCGGATGGATCGCCGAAGGAAGAATTCAGAATGGGGTGCTGATTGGAGAGTGGCGAACAACTGTCAAGGGTACTGATCGATTCGGTTCAGCTATGCTTCGTTTTCTCGATAATGGACGTGCGGTTGGTTATTGGATCGGAGTCCGCGGCGGGCTCGCCGAGGCTCATGCGTGACGTTATGGGAAAATAAAAAATGAATAATAAACTACAAAACAGCATAGATCGGGCAATCGGCTTATTGAATACTCTAAATGAATCTGAAAATTATATTTCAATAAAGCTATCCCCCATTCCTTCTGGATGTTGCTGTTTTCATTGTTGGCCAGATACATGGGAAAAAATAAACAAATCCATCCAACCATGCGGACCCATTGAAGACGAGGGCGATGTCTTAATTGAAAAGAATAAAAGCAAATTTGTTTTAGAGTGTCATGAGAGCGGCCCAGAAATTATTGCATATCTTGCACTGGCTACATCATCAACCGTTCTATTAAAATCAATTATTGACTTGGTGATAACCATAATAAAAGCTCTGTCGAATGAGGGCGGGAAACAACCGGCTCGCATAAAGATATCAAAAAGACAAATCATCAAAGGAAAGATTGAAGAGGATAATTTAATCGAAATAGATATTCCAATTTCAAAAGATATAGAAAAACAACTCGAAGATAGATTGAAGAATTTAATAAATAAAAACCCATAACATTTCACTGCATGGGATCGCGCGAAACGACTGCGCTCCCCATGAGTTCAGGCGTTGTACAAATTGATAAACATGACCAAAAAAGAATTTCTCACCTTCATAAGTAACGGTAAAGAAGACGTCCTGCAGCAATTGCTTGATTTAGTGGGGCTTCTTGGGTTTACATGATCAACACCATTAACTTAAGAAACACAAAGAACTCGGAAACCACATGTGCCTATTTTCTGTTTAACTGCGGCAGGTTGTTCGTCTGGAAATGGTCAACGTACAGAAAGATGTATTCGCGCACGCAGGTGCGCAGCTCCCACTTCGGATCGTGGTTTCGTTCAAACTCTTCAAGTAAATCCGCTGCCTCCTGTATTCCCATCCCTTTCTGTACGGTAAAATAGTAATCCAGGGCAAGGTCCCATTCCGGATTTTTATAAATAGAGACGCCGTATCTTTCCGGTTCCAGGGCAACAGGACTGTACTTCCCCAGCATAAAGGTCATGAATCCCACGGAGTGCACGTGCTCTTTGTTCTCCTCCAGGAAACGGATGCTGTCTTCCGCCTCACTGCGCGTTTCTCCGGGAAATCCAAAGAATCCCATACAGTGATTCCATATACCGTGCTGCGATGACTTTTGTAACACTGCCGTTATCACTTCGAGGTTTGTCGCCTTGTTCATCAATTGCAAGACCCGTTTATTCCCGGACTCATACCCAAAATAGAGACACCGGCAGCCTGACGCTGCTGCGTCCTTCCACACATCGTCCCCGGTGAGGGTATCTTCAAACCGCAAGTGGGTTGTCCATGCAATGTCCGTCTTTTCTTTGATAAATTCCTTGGAAAGTTTACGAAAGAGGGCTGGTGGATACGACTCGTCGGTAAAATGAAAATAACGGTTGCCATACTTTGTCTTCAGGAACTTGATTTCTTCCAATATTTGGCGTACGGATTTTGTGCGAAACTTTTCTCCATAGCCCTGGGAATGATCGCAGAATGCGCAATGCCCCCAGTAACATCCACGGGTTGCCAGGTAGGGGAGAATACGTTCGGGAACGAAGTATGTATCGAGCGGTAACCCGTCAAAATCAGGCGGCGGGAGTTTTGCAATGTCAACTGCGCATACCTTTGCGTTCGTGTGAATGCCGTCCTTATCCCTGTACATCAGATTTGGCACCCCAGATAAATCCTTTAACCGAGACTCCAGGGCGTTTACCAGTTCCAGCAAGGCAGTTTCACCTTCGTAGAGGATGGCAGTATCAAAGAGCGAAAAGAGAGATGCGTTTTTTCCCAGGACGTCGCGAATCCGCGTGATGATATTCCCGCCGAGTGTAATATGGATATGCGGATATTTTTCTTTGATCATCTTGCAGAATGTGAACGTAGGAATTAATTGCTTCTTCTGGACAACGGAAATCCCTATCAATTCAGGCAATTCATCTTCAATTACCGGTTCAACGATACGGCGATACACGTCTCTGAAGACATTTACCTGTTCGTCATCAACCGCGTTCAGAATTTCAGTTGACATATATGATTTGTACCCAATCTCTGTCTCCATCGGGGGAAATCGAATCTGCGCCGGATAGTAGGACAGGGAAATGACTGCCATAGTTTCGTTGAAACAGTTAAGAGCCCATTCCAGCTTGTTTATATCGTAGAATGCATCGCTTTTAAAAATTCTTCTAGCCTTCTCAACATCTTCTATGAGGTGTGAAAATCGCTCTTCAGTACAGTCGTTTAGTAAGCGCTGGTATTCCTCGTTGAGAGATTGTCCGGTGTTTCTCTGCTGATAATGAGGACGTGCGTGTGTTATTCTTTTTTGGATGTGGCGTAGAAAAGTTGCGCTTAACATCATGTCGTACATTAATACGTTGATATCTTTCTGGATTCCCTCATGACCTGCCGAGCGCAGGACGGCGGTTAGCATGGGTAAACTCAGATATGGCTCTGTGGGCAGCCATTCTGGCGGGAAGAGCAAAAGTACTTTCATACAAGGTCCGTTAGTACTTTATGAAGGAAAATTCCTTTGAATTTGTAACGGGTGCATAAGTAATAAAGAAGAGGATACCACCAGGCAAGATGTTAAAGCAAGATATTTCCAGGTTGTTTCGTAAAGGTAATGAGTACCTCGGACACTTGCTGGGTACGTTTATGTCAGGAAGCATGGTCCGTGCAGCAGTAGAACAAGAAATAACAGAGTTTTTATGCGGGGCGCACTATATCAGAGAGGTTAGAGGAAGCGTGATGGGCGTCGCAATGAATATGAGCAAAAGACACTTAAGACAACTCAGCATGCCTATCAGTGTCCGGTCTTTATTCTTGCTGGTCTTTAATCTTGATATGAGGTTGTGGAAATGGTAGTTTATGTCTATGACAAGACTTTTAAGATAGAATTTAACGCAGCCATTTACCACGTTTCATCACGAGGTAAAAGAATATTCAGCTGTTGTGCAAAGTTGGTAAACTATGACCAAAAAAGAATTTCTCAACTTCATAAGTAATGGCAAGGAAGACGTCCTGCAGCAATTGCTTGATTTACTGGAAGCAATCAAAATCGATTATTGTGTAATCGGGGGATTGGCTGTCAATGCTTATGTGGAACCGGTCGTGAGTCTTGATTTAGATTTGGTTGTTGTTGCTACGGCTACGGAAAAATTAACGAACGCAGCGACAAAGTTCTTTAAAGTTGAAAAATTTCCTCATAGTTTTAATCTCAGCAGCCCAAAATCTGATTTACGAATTCAATTACAAATATATCCCCGGTATCAGGCGTTCATTCCTCGCTCTTCTGTGAAAGAAATAATGGGATATTCAATGAAGGTTGCTACATTAGAAGATGTATTACAGGGGAAAATATGGGCATATACTGATGAGCAAAGACGGATGAGTAAACGTCAAAAAGATTTAGCTGATATATTTCGCTTTGTAGAAGCATATCCGCACGTAAAGGACATCCTGCCTGAAACTATTAAAAACAAACTTGAAACAGATTAATCTTATTTAAGGGTTCATTGAGTTTATTAAGTTGCTTAGGTTTATTGGGTTTACATAGTTGACACAAAAAACACAAAAAACTCAAGAAAAACGCAGAGAACTCAATCGTGTGTGTAATCTGTGAAAACTGTGGTTACGTACCGCCTTTTTGTCTGTGTCCCTACTTCATCAACGACTACGCGGTGAATCTTCTTGCTACTCTTTTGGCATAGAATTTGATATATTTTCAATAATGCCGAAAACTTGTCTTTTTGTTTAGCATTAGTTCGTCAATGTTAAATATACGGTGAAAAACATGTCGGAAACGAATGACAAAACCAAATTTCTCTCAATCAAGGTTTCTGATGACCATATGAAGGTCTATTTAACAGTAAAACCCTTTGCTCAAGAAAACATCGATATTAACTCAGATGACGTATTGAAAATCCTGCAATCAATAAATGTTTGTTTTGGAATAAAGGAAGAAGTTATAAAGAATACCCTGGATAAGGTCAAACAGGAAAAAAATTCCATAGAAAACGTGCTTATAGCCGAAGGAAACCAAGCAATTAATGGTGAAGACGGCAGTCTTGAATTTTTATTCAATATAAATAAAAAAATCAAACCTCAGGAGGGCGCTCACGGTAAGGTAGATTTCCACGAATTGAGCATGGTTGAAAATGTTGAAAAGGAACAACCCCTGGTTAAATTAATAGATTCTACTCCAGGAACTCCTGGAAAAAACGTTTATGGCAAAACGGTTAACCCTGTCCATGGAAAACCATGTATACTCCCAATTGGAGAGAATACAAAAGTATCGGATAAAGATACAAAATTATTGGTATCAGGTATTGATGGAATCGTAAAATACGCCGGTGGCGTTGTCTCTGTAAAGTCTTGTTATGCGGTCGAAAAAGACGTTGATTTTAGTACAGGGAATATAACAAGCAAAGGGACGGTTGTTGTTAAAGGAAATGTAAGAAGTGGGTTTGTTTTAGATGCTGTTGGCGATGTAGAGGTTTGGGGTACGGTAGAAGATTCTATAATAAAGTCAAAGGGTAACGTTTTGGTAAAGGGCGGTTTTGTTGGTTCGGGTAAAGGAAAAATTGAAGCAGGGGGGGATGTAACCATCGGCTTTACCAGGAACCAAACAATTGTGGCAAATAATGTAAAAATATTACGAGAAGCAGTGGATTGTATCATCTATGCAAAAAATACCGTGAAGGTAAGTGGAGATAAGATATCTATCGAGGGTGGAATAACAACTGCGGGAGCAATGATTGAGGTCGAATCTTTGGGAAGTAAAAATGAGGTTCATACAGACGTAGAAGCAGGAATTGACTATACTGCACATCAAAGTCAAATGAGTACAAGAAAAGAAATAAGTGGTTTAAAAGCTGTTCTGAAAACTGTTGATAAAGAACTCAATACATTGCATGCAATTAAAAAGGCAAAGGGTGAACTTCCTGCACAGTACACAAATACATTTGATCACCTCCTTTCCCGAAGGGAAGAGTTAGTGAAAAAATTAAAAGATCTTGCGAGCGTAGAAATTTTACCTGTTAATGAAGGTGCAAAAGTAGTAGTCAATAAGGTCGTTCATCCAGGAGTAGAGATTACAATCGGTGAACCAACCATGACTATTCTTGAGGAATGTAAAAAGGCAACGTTCTATTTGTCAGGAGATGAGATAAAAATTAAAACATAATCAGCTTCTTAATCTATTTACTCTTATTGAAACTATGAAATGGGTTTGTTTCCAGGATAAACTTGACAAAAATTGTCGTGGTACTTATAATTCCAACATGCATGGAATTGAAGAATTACAAGCTGTATATCGATATTGTTAAACATTTACTGAGAAATACATATAATTTTGTACAATCCACATCGATTTACTCTTTTACCCTTTCCCAAAAATACCTATTTTTGGCAATATCTACGATTAAAGGACCGCCCTCATTAAACTTCACCGATAAATAATCTCAAGACAAACTATGAGCAAATTGTTTGATAAAATAAATATTGGTCAAATGACGTTGAAAAACAGGATAATTATGTCCGCCATGGACCTGGGGTTTACTTCTGACGGCACCATTAACGACCGGATTATCAATTTTTATATTGAGCGGGCCAAAGGGGGGGTCGGTCTCATTGTTGTTGGTGGTTGTTATCCCGAAATGAATGGTAAAGTATGGAAGAGCATTATAGGACTGGATAAAGATGACCTTATTCCAGGATTGAAGAGACTAACCGATGCCATCCATCGGTATAACGTTCGTGTGGCTGCACAACTCCTTCACGCTGGTAGAAGCGCCTCGTCTTTTTTCACAAAAATGCAACCAGTTGCGCCATCTGCAGTGGCATATAGAAGTATCAAAGAAGAACCCCATGCCCTGACAATTCCGGAGATCAAAACGGTTATCGATAATTATGTCAGCGCCACACTCAGGGCAAAAAAGGCAGGTTTCGATGCCGTGGAGCTTCACGGTGGAATGGGATATCTCATTAATCAATTCCTCTCAAAGGCCACCAACAAACGCAACGATGAATATGGTGGAAGCCTTGAAAATAGAGTCCGTTTTGCGCGGGAAATGATTCTTGCGATAAAGGAAACTGTTGGGAAGGATTATCCTATCATCTTTAGAATGTCAGGGGATGATTTTGTAGAGGAAGGACTCAAGATAAATGAAAGCGCTGAAATTGCTAAAATATTGGAACAGGCTGGCGCTGACGCCTTTAACGTCTCTCCCGGTTGGCATGAAAGCAAGACCCCCATTATGTTGATGTCTATTCCAAGGATGGCTTATGCATATCTTTCTGCAAAGGTTAAATCTCAGGTAACAGTTCCAGTAATTGCTTCGGTGCGGATAAACGATCTCAAATTGGCAGAAGAAATATTAGATAATGAACAGACAGACATGGTATCAATTGGAAGACCGTTGATCGTAGATCCTGAGTTGCCAAATAAATATAATAAAGGGCAACTCGATGATATCCGAACGTGTATTGCCTGCAATCAGGGGTGTTTTGATTCCCTACTCAATTTTAAACCAGTCTCCTGTACTTATAATGCGATGGTGGGACATGAAGGTGAATATAAGATAACCAAAGCGGGTAAATCAAAAAAGATTGTGGTTGTGGGCGGTGGACCCGGTGGTATGGAGGCTGCTCGCGTCCTGGCATTGAGGGGGCACAATGTGACGCTGTACGAAAAGGGTAATCAACTAGGTGGTCAATTACGATATGCCTTTATTCCACCGGGACGAGAAGAAATGCAAAATATCATATCGTATCTGGAAAGACAAATTCCAAAGCTCAAAGTAAATATAAAAATGGGAAAAGAGGCAGATTTACAGACATTAGAGGAAGAACACCCTGATGCAGTAATCGTAGCTACAGGTGGACGTCCAATAATGCTCAATCTCCCCGGAATAAAAGGAGAAAATGTTTATATTGCCAGTAGTGTGTTGGAAGGGAAAGTAACGACAGGGAAGGACGTTGTCATCATTGGCGGTGGAACTGTTGGGTGTGAGGCGGCCTTGTATGTGGCCAAACAGGGGGCAATGAGGCCGGACGTTGCCTGCTTTCTCCTTAAACATAAAGTGCTTGACGCCAAAGATATTGTTGAATATATCTCGAAGGGAAACAGGAATATCACCCTGCTGGAAATGAAAAGAAAGGTTGGGGGAGGATTTGGCTTTTCCACACGATGGGTTATCCTCAATGAACTAAA